>Ga0116231_10008963_pt1 | contig 17230 bp, 14 predicted proteins | sample S1TSphgellanicum_2_FD_89695 | JGI IMG/M metagenome (GOLD analysis project Ga0116231, IMG submission 89695) | Host-associated microbial communities from peat moss isolated from Minnesota, USA - S1T2_Fd - Sphagnum magellanicum MG | ecosystem: Host-associated > Plants > Peat moss > Unclassified...
CGCCCTGGCCAGCCTGCACTGGAGGCTTAAGGCGTTGTGGCCTCGAAGCCCTGGCGCAGGGCGTCTGCGTCAAGGTTTCTACCGATGAAGACGAGACGACTGTAGCGACGCTCGTCGTCGCGCCACTCGCGCTGCAGGTCTCCATCCAGGATCATGTGCACCGCCTGGAACACCAGACGCCGGCTCTCGCCCTTGACATCGATGATGCCCTTAGCGCGCAGGATATCAGGGCCCTGGGCCTGAAGGACCCCGTTCAGCCATTGGGTGACCTTGGTTCCATCCACCGGCGTTTCAAGGGTGAGGGCCACGCCCTTGATGTCCTGATCCTCGTGGGCGTGCCCGCCATGGCCATGGGCGTGATGATCATGATCATGATCGTGGCCGCAGGCCTCGTCGTGGACATGGCCCGGTTCGCCGTGGGCGGGATTAAGGAACGCGGGGTCCAGATCGACGATGCGGTCGAGATCAAACCCGCCCCGCCCAAGGACGAGGTCAAGGGGAACGTCGGAGTTCACCGCACGATGGATCGGGGCCAGGGGGTTCAGGGTCCTTAAGCGCCGCTCAAGGGCGCGCAGTTCGTCTTCGGAAACCAGATCGGTCTTGTTCAAAATGATCTGATCGGCGAAGGCGATCTGCTCGCGCGCCTCTTTAGAGTCCGCCAGGCGCAGGCTCACATGCTTTGCGTCCACGACGGTGGTTATGCTGTCGAGGCGGGTCTTGGCGCGCACATCGTCGTCGACGAAGAAGGTCTGGGCGACCGGTCCTGGATCCGCCAGGCCCGTTGTCTCAATGATGATGCCGTCGAACCCGCCCTTGCGGCGCATGAGGCCATTGATGATCCGAATGAGGTCCCCACGGACGGTGCAGCAGACGCAACCGTTGTTCATTTCGAACACCTCTTCATCAGTGTCGACGACGAGGTCGTTGTCGATGCCGATCTCGCCGAACTCGTTGACGATCACCGCATAGCGCTTGCCATGGGCCTCCGTGAGAATCCGGTTGAGGAGCGTGGTCTTCCCGGCTCCGAGGTAGCCGGTAAGGACGGTGACAGGGGTGGCGGTCGGTACGGACACGGTCATGGGTGGAATGTGGGCTCGCGGCGTCGTCTTGAAAAGGGGCGCGGAGACACGCTCCCCGTGAGCACGGCTCGTCCGCAGGTCGCTTCGCCCTGGCCCGCCGGCTGCAGCTTTACGCTCGCGCCGCACCTCGGCTTTGGCGGGATCGCTCCCTGTGCGCGGCTTTAGGGGGCCCGGTCGCGTTGACTTCGCGACCATGCGAGCTATAAGACCGCCCTCCGCCCGTGGGTCTACTCGCGGGCGCATTCTTTTTTGCGCGACCCCTTCAACGACGTCGGCCGGTCGCGCCGGACAAGAGGCTTGATAGATATGTACGCGGTGATCCGGACCGGCGGCAAACAGTACCGCGTCCAGCCGGGCGATGTCCTGGTGGTGGAGAAGCTCGACGGCGACGTCGGCGCTCAGATCGCCTTCGACCAAGTCCTGATGCTTGGCGACGATGGCGAAGCCCATCTCGGCCTTCCCCTGGTGGAAGGTGCGGTGGTGCGCGGGACCCTCATTGAAACCCGTAAGGGCGACAAGGTGAAGGTCTTCAAGAAGATCCGTCGTCAGGGCTATCGCCGCACGAAGGGCCATCGCCAAATCGAGTCGGTGGTGCGCGTCACGGGTCTTGAGGGTCTGGGCAAGACCGCCACCTGGGATGGAGAAGTGGACCTTACGCCCCTCTCCACCCTTCGCCTGCGCGCCCGGGGCCTCGCACCTGCCGCCGCCCCTACGCCCGAGCCTGAGCCGGCGCCCGAGCCTGTAGTCGAGGCCGCTCCGCCTAAGGCGTCCAAGCCCCGTGCAAAGAAGGCGGCCGCGCCCGCCGACACGACCCCCCCGACTTCGGACGCTGAAGCTTAGCGCTCGGCCCCGGACTTTTAGAAGGAGCAAACCATGGCTCACAAGAAATCTGGCGGTTCGTCCCGCAACGGCCGCGACTCAGCGGGTCAGCGCCTCGGTGTGAAGAAGTTCGGCGGCGAGATCGCCGTCGCGGGCAATATTATCGTGCGCCAGCGCGGCACCAAGTTCTGGCCGGGCGTCAATGTGGGCTTGGGCAAGGACCATACCCTCTTCGCCACGGCGGACGGTGCGGTGAAGTTCACCACCAAGCGGGACGATCGAACCTACGTATCCATCGTCCCTGCGGCCGCCGAAATGAAGGCCGCCGCAGAGTAGAGCGCCCCTCAGCACCTCCGGGTCGACGGGCGTCAAACCCTCGACCCGGACCGCAGCCATCTCGCGGGGAGTCCGGGTAGACCGGGCTCCCTTTTTCATTCCCCGCGCGAGGAGAGGGCCACAAGGCCCGGTGGAGGGGACATGTCAGCGGCGAGCGCTCAGGGTGGCCTCAGGATCCAAACCTCACGCTTGGTCCTGCGTCCGGCAGATTTGGGATACGCTCAAGACTTCAGTGCGCTCCTCGATGACGTGGGAATAGCTGAGATGACGTCGAGGATCCCCCATCCCTACGGCCTCAAAGAGGCGGAGGCGTTTCTGGCGTCCCGGGCGGAGGCGGCGGCGCGGGGAAGCCTTGACCTCCAGATCGAGGACTGGTCGGGGCGGCTTCTCGGCGGCCTTGGAGTCGATTCGGACGCCGGCCCCCTGCCGGAGGTGGGGTATTGGATCGGTCGACCCTTCTGGGGGAAAGGCGTGGCGACGGAGGCGTTGAACGCCGTCCTCGAGGCCCTTCCGACGGTCCTCGGCCGAAGGGGGCTGGCCGCAGGTCATTTTTCGGACAACCCAGCCTCCGGCCGCGTCCTCGAGAAAGCGGGCTTTCTCTACACGGGCGTGGTTGAACGGCGGTTCTCAATGGCTCGCCAGGCCGCAGCGGAGACGCGGATGATGATTTGGCTGACTTGAGGGAACTTGCCGCTCAGGCGACCCGGCGGCGGGCTGCCTCGCGCTCAGCGCGAGCCTTGGCGCGGGCTCGGGCGCGGGCGACGTCTACGAGGCGGCGAATACGCCTGTGCTCCCGCGGCAATTCCGCAGGCGTGACGAGGCGGCGGACGAGCTTTGGGCTCAAGGCTTCAAGTTCAGCCCAGAAGGCGCCGAAATGGCGGCGATGCGCCGCCGTCCGGAAGCTCGCGGGATCGATCCGCAATTTCCGGGCCCAGCCCTCAGCCAGAGCGTCGATGCGTCCCGCCTCCCAGGCCTGACGCAACTCCGTGCGCCACTGGGCGCGACGCAGGGTGGCGATCGCCACTTCCAGGGCCTCGTCGCAGGGATGATCCGGGTCTGTGCGGAGGCGTATCTCGTCTGCAAGCCCGCCGCTGGCGCGGCCGTCCGTGCGCGCGGAGGTCACCACCTGCACCTCAAGACTATGCCGGATTTTTCCGTCGATGCGGCGGATCATCTCGAACAGGGCGCGGTCCTCCCCCACGGGGCGGGGGGGCAGACCGCCAATGAGGCGGTAAGCCCGCAGGGTGACAGCCGCGCTGGCGCCGCAGTTCTGATTGTGGCGCGGCCAGGGGTCGTGCGCTTCGCAGTCCACGCGGGCGTCGAGCTCGGCGGCCAGTTGCTGGTATTCCCATTCCAGGCGTCCCCGCTCCAAAATGGCGGCGGGCAGCTCCATAAGCTCGTTGGGCTCGGCCATGACATAACCGGCGACGGCGTCGTGGCCCTGGTCGATCTCCCGCAGGTTGGCTTCGATCCAGTCACAATGCACGAGGGTGTCCGCGTCCGTTGTGAGGAGCACGCCGTCCGGAGCGGCGATCTTGGCGGCGGCCTCCATGGCCAGCCGCCGCGCCCACCCTGCGTTGGCGTGGGCTCGGTCCAGCTCCACAGAATGCATTTCGAGGCGGTAGGGAAGGCCGCTCGCCAGGGCCCGCACGGCCTGCGCGGTGTCGTCGGTGCAATTGTTCAGAAGGATCAGGACGGCGACGTCCGCATAGTCCACACCCTCCTGCGCCGCCAGGGCCTGGAGGCACCCGGGTAGGCGGTCCTGTTCGTTCTTCACTGGAATGGCGACCACAGCCCTTGGGGGGTGACCGTTTCCGCCGAACCGCTCGACCTGCGTCTGCACTTCGGGACCCCTTATAAGGTTCATGATCAGCTCCCCACTAGAACGCGGTGGAAGGCGAAGCGTGCCGCCTTGGCCCCCTGGAGATGCGCATTGCTATCGGCGCGCAAACGCCGGTAGGGCCCATCCACTTTGACCATCTTCAAGGGGGATGCGGGCGTTGAGACAAACACAATTTGATCGGTCATGAGTCCTGGGCGAGGAGCGCGCACGACGACGCAGGCGATCGCGCGCTGTCTGAGCTGCGCACGATTTAACATAATACAGCATTAAGACGGCGAGGACTAGGCGCCCAAACCCCGTCGGCGCCGCGCCTCAGCCGAAGCGGCCGGTGATGTAGTCCGCGGTCTGTGAGGAGCGGGGATTATTAAAAAGCCGTTCGGTGTCCGAGAACTCGATGACGCGCCCGAGGAACATGAAAGCCGCGTTATCTGAAATACGGGCTGCCTGTTGAAGGTTATGGGTGACGATCACAATGGTGATGTCGTTTTTCAACTCAACGATCGTCTCTTCAAGCTTGGCCGTGGAAATGGGGTCGAGGGCTGAGGCCGGCTCGTCGAGAAGTAGGATTTCGGGCTGGACGGCCACGCCCCGGGCGACGCAAAGGCGCTGTTGCTGACCGCCTGAGAGGCCCAAGCCCGAAGCGGCGAGCTTGTCCTTCACTTCATCCCACAGGGCGGCGCGGCGCAAAGACTGCTCCACGCGAATGTTGAGGTCGGCCTTGGACAGTTTCTCATAAAGCCGCACGCCGAAAGCGACGTTGTCGTAGATGGACATGGGAAACGGCGTGGGCTGCTGGAACACCATGCCTACCTGGGAGCGGAGGCGGGCGAGGTCGACCCCGTTATCCAGAATATTGACGCCGTCGAGGAGGATCTGGCCGTCGGCTCTCTGTCCCGGATAGAGGGCGTAGATGCGGTTGAGCGCCCGCAGGAGGGTTGATTTACCGCAGCCGGATGGGCCCATGAGGGCGGTGACGGCGTGGCGCTTGAACTGCAGGTCGATCCCGTGGAGCGCCTGCGTCTTCCCGTAGAAGAAGCTCAGGCCCTTGGCTTCCAGCTTGACCTGATCGGCAGGCACCGCTTCGGTAAAGCAGTCATAGGTTTGAGGGGGTGTGACCGGGGCGTTCATGAACGACGAGGCTCCTTAGAGAGCACGCGGACGAGGATATTGATGAAGAGCACCGCCCCGGCGACCAAGAGGGAGCCGACCCAGGCGAGCCGACGCCAGTCGTCGTACGCGGACAGGGCGAAATTGTAGATGACGACGGGCAGGTTGGAGATGGGTTGGCCCATGTTCAGACTGAAGAACTGGTTATTAAGGGAGGTGAAGAGAAGCGGAGCGGTCTCGCCGGAGATGCGCGCGAAGGCCAGGAGCGCTCCGGTGATGATGCCGCCGCCGGCCGCCTTCCAAAGCACCTTTTGGATGGTGGTCCACAGGGGCGCGCCAAGGGCCGCGCCGGATTCGCGCAGCTGGCGCGACTGCAGACGCATGACGTCCTCGGTGGTTCTGACGATGACCGGGGTGGCGAGGAGCGCCAGGGCGATGGCGCCGGCCCAACCGGAGAAGTGGCCGATGGTGTTGGCCACAAGGAGATAATAGATGAACAGGCCGATGAGGATCGAAGGCGCGGACAAGAGCACGTCGTTCACGAAACGAACGACGGAGCCGTAGGCCTGGGTCCAGCGGTTTCGGCCCGCGTATTCGGCGAGCCAGGTCCCGGCGAGGATGCCGACGGCGACGGCGATCACCATGCCCACGGCGCAGAGCATCAGCGATCCGACGATGGCGTTGCGCAGCCCCCCCGGCGACCCAGGCGCGGGCGTATCCTGGGTGAAGACCGCTAGATTGACGCCCGTGGCCCCATTGATCAGGAGCGAGGCCAGTATTGCGGCGAGGGCGACGATGGCCATGGCCGCGGTGGTGGTGCAGAAGGCGACGAAAACGGCGTTGGCGAGCTTGCGGCGGGCGCGGCGGTCGAACATGCGTCCTCCTCCCTTATCCGTTAGCCCGCGCCGTTCCCAAGAGGGCGCGGGCGATGGCTAGCACGGTGAAGGTGATGAGGAAAAGGACGAAGCCCAGCGCGATGAGCGCCGCGGTGTGCATGGCGCCGGTGGCCTCGGCGAACTCGTTGGCGATGGTGGAGGCGATGGTCGACCCGCCGTCGAATATGCCCTGGGGGAAACCGTGGGAGTTGCCGATGACGAAGGTCACGGCCATGGTCTCGCCGAGGGCCCGGCCAAGGCCGAGCATGACCGCTCCGATCGCGCTGCGGCGCACGTAGGGAATGGTCACCGACCAAACCACCTCAAGGGGCGTGCATCCGATCCCGTAAGCGCTCTCCCGCACCTTAGGCGGAACGGTGAGGAAGAGCTCGCGCAAGGTGGCCGCCATATAGGGCAGGATCATGATGGAGAGGATGATGGAGGCGGTGAGGATGCCCGAGCCGTTGGGCACCCCCGTGAACAGGGTCTCCCAGATGGAACCGGGCGGAGCCCAGCTAATGAGCGGAATCTCCACGAGATTGGCGAACAGGGGCGCGAAAACGAAAAGCCCCCACATGCCGTAGACGATGGAGGGAATGCCGGCGAGGAGTTCCACGGCCACGCCTATGGGCCGGCGCAGGATCGAGGGGCAGAATTCGGTGAGAAACACCGCCACGCCCACGGCCACGGGGAGGGCGAGGACGAGGGACAGGAATGCGGTGATCAACGTCCCCACTATGGGGCCTGCCCCGCCGTAGACTTCCGTCACCGGGTTCCAGGTGGTGGAGGTGAAGAACGCCAAGCCGAATTTGGCGAAGGCCGGCCACCCGCCGATGAGCAACGAGGCCATGACGCCCGCGAGCGCGCTTAGAAGAAGGGTGGCCGCCCCCAGGCACAGGGCGCTGAAGATAGGGTCGAACCGGGCGCCCCGCGGCCGAGCGAGCTTCTCGGGCGCAGATGGCGCATTTCGTGAGGCGAGGGCGGTCTCGGACATTTTGGCCTTGCGCACGGAGCGGATGCGGGGTGCACCCGCATCCGCCTCTTCAGGATCAGCGAGAAACGTACACGGGCTGGCCGTTGGGGCCCTTGACACTGGTCGCCCAGGTCTTGCGGATCTGTTCCTTCACCGGCTCCGGCAGGGGTACGTAGGACAGGGCCTTGGCCGCTCCATCGCCGTTCTTGTAGGCCCAGTCGAAGAATTTCAGAACGCCGGCGCCGGCGGCGGGATTGGATTGGGACTTATACATAAGGATGAAGGTGGCCCCAGTGATCGGCCACGAGTCAGGTCCTGGCTGATCGAGGAGCAAGAGGTAATAGCCCGGCGCATGGCTCCAGTCCGCATGGCTCGCAGCGGCGGCGAACGCCCCCTCGGTCGGCGCGATGAACTGGCCGCCGCGGTTTTGAAGGTCCACGAAGGCCATTTTGTTCTGCTGGATGTAGACGTACTCCACATAGCCGATGGACCCGATCGTCTGGCGAACAAAGGCGGCTACGCCGTCGTTGCCCTTGCCCCCCTGTCCGACGGGCCACTCCACTGAATCCGAGCCCCCGACCTTCTGGGCCCAGATGGCGTTTTTCTGGGTCAGGTAGGTGGTGAACAGGAAGCTGGTTCCCGAGCCGTCAGAGCGGTGGACCACGGTGATGGGCAGGCCCGGAAGACGCAGGCCCGGGTTCAGGCTTGCGATCCGCGGATCGTTCCAACGCTTGATTTCCCCAAGGTAAATATCCGCGAGAACCGCGCCTGAGAGCTTAAGTTGCCCGGCCCCGACCCCGGGAATGTTCACCACCGGGACGACGCCGCCGATGACGGTGGGAAACTGGATGAGGCCCGAGGCGTTCAGGTCCGCCGGCTGGAGCGGTTTATCGGAGGCTCCGAAGTCCACGGTCTTAGCCTTGATCTGCTTGATCCCGCCGCCGGACCCGATAGCCTGATAATTGAGGCCGACGCCGGTCTGCGCGCGGTAGGTTTCAGCCCACTTGGCGTAGACGGGCGCAGGAAACGTCGCGCCCGCGCCAGAAAGGTCAGCCGCCTGAGAGGCGCTCGCGGAAATAACCGCCGCGCTAAGCGCAGCCGCGGTGAGTTTTAACATGGTGAAGCCTCCTGCAGGACCTAGCGGCCTGATCCCCCGTGCGCATTAACCGCGGTACATCACAGTTCGATGACGGATGGCCTTAATCGTCTAAACGAGCCGTTCAGCATGCCAGCGCAAATGGCTCTCGATGAAGCTCGCGATGAAGTAGTATCCGTGGTCGTATCCCGCCCGCCTTCGCAGGGTCAATGGCTGGCCTGCGGCGGCGCACGCGGTTTCGAACGCGTCGATCTTCAACTGGTGCGCCAGAAACGGGTCCCCCTCGCCCTGGTCTATAAGGATCTCCCCAAGACGGGCGCCGTCCTCCACGAGGGCGGTCGCGTCATGGGCGTGCCAAACCGACCTGTCGGATCCGAGATAGCGGGTGAACGCCTTCTCCCCCCAGGGGCACTGTGACGGGGCCGCAATAGGGGCGAAGGCGGATACGGAGCGGAACCGGCGCGGGTGGCGAAGGGCGATGGTGAGGGCGCCGTGGCCGCCCATGGAGTGGCCGCTGATGGACTGGCGGCTGAGGTCGGCTGGAAGGTGAGCGCCGACTATGTCCGGCAGCTCGTCCGCCACGTAGGCGTACATACGATAATGCGCAGCGTAGGGCGCCTGGGCGGCGTTCACATAAAATCCCGCCCCAAGGCCGAAGTCATAGGCCCCGTCCGGATCGTCAGGAACGCCATCGCCCCGTGGGGAGGTGTCTGGGGCGATGAGCATCAGACCCAAGTCCGCGGCGAACTTCTGGGCGCCGGATTTTTGCGGGAAGTTGTCCTCAGTGCACGTCAGTCCAGATAAGAACCATAGCACCGGCGCCGGCTCTCGCTCCGCCTGCGGCGGAATGAAGACCGAGAAGCGCATGGGCGTTCCAGTCTCCCGCGAGGGGTGTTCGTACGTCACTTGCCGCCCGGAAAAGCAGCGGCTCTCCGAGACGATGGCCGGGGATGTCATCCGTAGACCACCACGCTGCGCACGCCTTCGCCCTTATGCATGAGGTCGAAGGCGAGATTGATGTCCTCCAGGGGCATGACCTTGGTGATCAGATCATCGATGTTGATCTTTCCCTCCATGTACCAGTCGACGATCTTGGGGACGTCGGTGCGGCCGCGGGCGCCGCCGAAGGCGGATCCCTTCCAGACCCGACCCGTAACAAGCTGGAAGGGACGGGTGGAGATCTCGGCCCCTGACGGCGCAACGCCGATGACGATGCTCTCCCCCCATCCGCGATGGCAGCATTCAAGCGCCTGGCGCATGGTGTGGACGTTGCCGATACACTCGAAGGAAAAGTCGGCGCCGCCCCCGGTGAGGTCCACCAGGGCCTCCACGACGCGATCGCGGCCCACCTCGTCCGGATTGACGAAGTGGGTCATGCCAAAGCGCTTGGCCATCTCCGCTTTGGCGGGATTTAGGTCTACGCCGATGATCTTGTCAGCCCCCACCAGGCGCGCCGCCTGGACGACGTTGAGGCCGATGCCTCCGAGGCCGAACACAACCACGTTGGCGCCCGGCCAGACCTTGGCCGTATAGATCACCGCGCCTACACCCGTGGTGACGCCGCAACCGATGTAGCAGATCTTGTCGAAGGGCGCGTCAGGCCGGACCTTCGCCAGAGCGATTTCAGGCAGAACCGTAAAGTTCGAAAAGGTGGAGCACCCCATGTAGTGGGCGATGGCGGCCCCGTCCTTGGAAAAGCGGGAGGTCCCGTCCGGCATCAGGCCCTGGCCCTGGGTGGAGCGGATGGCGGTGCACAGGTTGGTTCTTCGCGACAAGCAGCTTTTACAGGTGCGGCACTCGGGCGTGTAGAGGGGAATGACGTGGTCGCCGACGTGGACGCTGGTCACGCCGGCGCCGACCTCACGAACCACGCCCGCGCCCTCGTGCCCGAGGATGGAGGGAAAGCGCCCTTCGGAGTCCATGCCGCTGAGGGTGTAGGCGTCCGTGTGGCAAATGCCCGTGGCCATCACCTCCACAAGAACTTCTCCGGCCTTGGGGCCCTCCAGATCCACCGTTTCGATGCTCAGAGGCTCCTGCGCCGTCCAGGCTACAGCGGCACGCGTCTTCATCGCATCAACTCCAGAGATGGCTTTTGCGCCCAGAAGGCCCTTGGGTCAGGGGTAGCTCGCCCCTCTCGCCGCGCAAACAAAAAAACGCGGCCCCGCCGCCTTGATCCCCGCGCGCGCCTTCGGCCGGCGCCGCCCTCCGTTTGCGCCGCCCGCCAGTTCCGGGCACAGTCCCGTACGCCGCGACCGTGCGGCGACCCCTAGGAGGCCGTAGGCGTGTTGCTGCTGCCCGGTAGCACCTGTTGGCGTCTGGAGACGGCGGGCCGGGCGGCGTTCATCTCTGACATGGCCGACTATTTTCGTGCGGCCAGAGCCGCCATGATGCGCGCTAAACGCTCTATTCATCTTCTCAATTGGGCGTTTGATCCGGACACGCCATTTGATCCGGGCGAGGCGGACGAAGGGCGGTGGGACGCTCGCTTCGGGCCCTTCTTGCGCGCCCTGGCGTGCGAGCGCGCCGACCTCGACGTCCGGGTCCTATGCTGGCGCTCGGCCCTGCCGGTTGCGGCCACCCAGAACTTCTTTCCCCACAGGGCCAAGGCCTGCTTTGCAGGGACGCCGGTCCAGTTTCGGTTGGACAGCTCCCTTCCCATGGGCGCGTGTCATCATCAGAAGGCCCTCGTCATTGACGACGCCATGGCGTTCGTCGGCGGCGGAGACATAGCGCCAGACCGATGGGACACCGTTGAGCATCGAGACGCAGATCCCCGGAGGCTGAAGCCCCAGGGCGGCGCCTACCCCTCGCGCCATGAAGCGATGGCGGCCGTGGACGGCGCGGCGGCCCGCGCCCTCGGGGACCTTTTTCGCGAGCGTTGGGCCCGGGCGTGCGGGGCGCGGCCTGGCGAAGGGGGGCGCATCCCCGCCGCGGCGTTCAGCACTCCATCAGAGCCGTCGGACACGAGAGACGCCGAAGATCATTGGCCCCCTGAATTGAAGCCGACGGCGGTTCGCGTGCGCGCGGGCCTATCGCGGACCGAGCCCCTTTGGCATGGGTTTCAGGAGGTGCGCGAGGCGGAGACCCTGCACCTGGCGGCCATAGCCGCAGCCAAGCGGTGCATCTATATGGAAAACCAGTATTTCGCTTCGCCGGTCATCGCCGAAGCCCTTGCGGCCCGGCTGGGGGAGCGGGACGGCCCTGAGGTCGTCCTTGTCTCCACCCAAAGGTCCCCATCCTGGTTTGACCGAATGACCATGGACCGCACCCGGGTGCTTTTTCTGCGGCGCTTGAAATCGGTTGATCGGTACGACCGGTGCCGCGCCTACTACCCCCTGACCCGCCAAGGACGGCCTATCATCGTCCATTCCAAAGTGACCATCATCGACGATGTGCTTTTGCGGATCGGCTCCGCCAACCTGAACAACCGCTCCATGGGCTTCGACACCGAATGCGATCTGGCCGTGGAGGCGCAAGACGGCGCCGCGGGCGAGCCTTTACGGGCCGCCATTCTTGGGTTTCTGCTGCGCCTCCTCAGCCACTGGCTCGATGCTGGTCCTGAAGCTGTGGCGGAGGCGGTCGCAGCCTTTGGAAGCGTTCACCGCGCCATCGAACGCTTCGACGGTCCGGGGCGGCGTCTCCACCCCATCGACCTTCTGCCGGTGGGCGCCTTCTGGTCCTTGGTGGCCGCCTACCACCTCGGGGACCCGGCTGGTCCGCCCGACAGCTGGAGGCCCTGGCGACGGCGACGCGAGCTGGAGGGGCAGTTGAAGACCCTCGCCGCGCGCATCGCCGACGCGGGTCTCAGCCCTCCCGTTGACGTCCTGAGCCGTGAAACCGTGTAGCCGGCGGCGCCTGTATGCGGGCCCAGGGGCGGCGAACGGCGCCGGCCGGATCACGTCTTTCAGGGCTTGAGTTTACCCTCCGCTTCCAGCCAGGCTTGGATCGGATCCAAAATGCCGGCGTCCCTGTGCGTCTTGACGCTTGGGGTCGCCGTGAAATCCATCTCCGCATCCTCCCGCGGCGTGTAGGCCGGCCAGGCTGGGGCGCCCTGACAGGTCGGAACCCCCGTCTTGGCGAAGCTGATCCAGCAGCTGTGAACCGTGGCGATAAAGGCGTTGTCCGCAGGGGTTACAAGACCGGCGAACTGCGGCACGCGACGCAGACTGTCGAAGACGAACGGGACTTCATAGCCATGGGGAACGCCGTCCCAGACCTTGCGCAAGCGCTCGGGGGTGTAGTCGTAGTGATAAAGGTAGACGGGCGCGTCCGTTGACAGCTTCGCGGCGACCCAGCGGGTGGGGGCGGTGAAGGTCCAGTCGCGCCAGAGTTTTCGCGCCAGGGCTGCGTCCGTCGGAGCGGAGGACCCGTAGTAGGCCCGGCCCTCAGCCGTCAGGGCGGGCGAGCCCTCGGCCAAGACGGAGGCTGGATCGCGCTGGCTCACCAAGGAGCCCTCGTCGGAATTGGTGCCGATCATCAAGGGCGCATGGATCACCGATCCGGCGGCGATGGCGCTGGCCGGATTGGCGGGTAAGAGCTTGCCGTCGACGATGGGCCCTGGCGGAAGTTTTTCTTGGGCGGCGATGAGAGCTTCGCCGGGCACGGCCTTCAGCTGCTCGACGCTGGCGTCCGCTCCAGGGAGCCCCACCGCGGTCGCCACTTTCGCTCCGTTCGCTTCCGCCTCCTTCAGGGTGGGGAATTTGCCGCCGATGTAGGCCGACTGGGCGATAGCCCGAGCGAACAGGCCCTTAGCGGCCGGCGTCGCAAGGAGGGTCAGGGTGCTCTGGGCGCCGGCGCTCTCGCCAAAGACGGTGACGTTGGCCGGGTCGCCGCCAAAGGCGCTGATGTTGTTGCGCACCCAGCGCAGGGCCTCGATCTGGTCCGTCGTGCCGTAGGACGCCAAGGGGCCCGCCTTGCCCGCGGCTCGCGTTAGGGCTGGGTGGGCGAAGTAGCCAAGGACGCCCAGGCGGTAATTGATGGAGACGAGGATCACCCCGTCCCGGGCGAAACTTGAACCGTCGTAGAAGGTCAAGGATCCCGCCCCGGCGGTGTGGCCGCCGCCATGAAACCACACCATGACCGGCAAGGGCTTCTCGGCGCGTGCGGGCGTCCAAATGTTGAGGGTGAGGCAGTCCTCGGCGACCTTTGCCGGAGCAGCGCCCGCGGCGGCTTGTTCGCTCGGGGTAAGCTTGGTTCGCTGAAGGCAGGCTGGCCCGAACGCGGTGGCGTCCCGCTCCTGGGTCCAGGGCGCCATCGGCTTGGCCGGTTCCCAGCGAAGTGGGCCGATAGGCGGTTGGGCGTAGGGGATGCCCTTAAAGACTTCGATCTGTCCGGCTTCCACGATCCCCTTCACGGGGCCTGCGGGAGGCTTCACCGAGACATAGACCGGCTCAGAAGGGTTCGGCTGCCCGTAGGCGCAAACCCCCGCTGAGGCCGCCAAGATCACAGCGCCCACCCACCCCTGGAAAAACCGCTTCGTCATTCACGCCCCCCGTTTAGCCGCAGCCTGTTTTGCCGCTGCGCGGCCATGGGCTAGCGAGAAGCGGGATCCAAGTCCAGCGCCGGCTCCGCGGTCGCGGTTGCCGGGCCCGGCCGCCAACGGCCGCAACAGGCGCCGGCGCGGGCTGGCTTTCGCCCTGCAACCATCGCGCTGACGAGGGGGGGGCAGACCAGCTGCCGATAGCGGAATTTCTCACCGTCCCTCTGTCGTCATTCTATGTCGAGACGGCGCCTACCGCTCAAAATTTCAAACTTCGCAGGCGCAGGGCATTCACGATCACCGACACTGAGCTCAGCGACATCGCCAGCGCGCCGATAATCGGGCTGAGGCGGATGCCGAAGGCGGGATAGAGGGCTCCGGCCGCGATCGGGATGCCAATGGCGTTGTAGGCGAAGGCGAAGATCAGGTTCTCACGGATGTTGCGCATGGTCGCCTTACTCAAGACGATGGCTCGCGCGATGCCGGCGAGATCGCCTTTGACCAGGGTGATGCCGGCGCTCTGGATCGCGACCTCGGTCCCGGTTCCCATGGCGATGCCCACCGAGGCTGCGGCCAGGGCCGGGGCGTCGTTCACACCGTCGCCAGCCATCGCGACCGTGCGCCCTTCGGCCGTCAGTCGTTTGACGATGCGGGTCTTGTCCTGCGGTAAAACGTCGGCCTCGACCGCCGTGATGCCGAGTTTCCTGGCGACAGCGTCCGCCGTCGTCCTGTTGTCGCCGGTGAGCATCACGATCCTGACGCCATCGCTGCGCAACTGATCCAGGGCGGCCTGAGTGGTGGCCTTGATCGGATCGGCGATGGCGATGACGCCGCCCGGCTTTGCGTCGACCGCGAGAAAAAGGGCTGTCGCCCCATCGATGCGAAGCGCGTCAGCCTTTTGCTCAAGGTCCCCAAACGCGATTCCGAGACCCGCCATGAGTTTGGCGTTGCCGAGCGCCACGAGCCGGCCGCCGATTTTTCCCGTGACGCCTTGGCCGGCGACGGAAAAAAAGTCGGTCGGCTCGTGGATTGAGGCGTTGCGGTCTTTTGCTGCGTTGACGATGGCCGCTGCGAGCGGGTGTTCACTTGACCGTTCAAGACTAGCCGCCAAGCTCAGAAGACCCCCCTCCGACAACCCAGGTGCGGGAACGATGGCGGTGACCCTCGCCTGACCTTCCGTTAGGGTGCCGGTCTTATCCACAACCAGGGTGTCGACCTTCTCCATGCGCTCAAGCGCTTCGGCGGACTTGATCAGCACGCCAGCGCCCGCGCCTTTGCCGATCCCGACGCCAATGGACATCGGCGTGGCCAAACCCAAGGCGCAAGGACACGCGATGATGAGGACCGAGACCGCCGCAATCAGGCCGTAAGCGAGCGCCGGGGGCGGTCCCCACACGGCCCAAACGATGAAGGTGAGGGCGGCGATGGTAAGCACGGTCGGCACAAAATAGCCCGAGACCGTGTCGGCCAGGCGCTGGATCGGAGCTCGGCTTCGCTGCGCCTCCGTGACCATCGTCACAATGCGCGCCAGCATCGTGTCCGCCCCGATCTCATCCGCGCGCATGACCAGGGAACCTGACCCGTTCACAGTGCCGCCGATCAATCTGTCGCCGGGCTTTTTGGCCGCGGGCGCCGACTCGCCGGTGACCATGGACTGGTCCACGCCGCCATCGCCTTCGAGCAGTTCGCCGTCAACCGGTACGCCGTCGCCGGGACGTACGCGGAGGCGATCTCCGACCTTGATGAGCTCCAGCGGTATGTCCTCGTCCTCGCCGCCGGGCTTTAGGCGGTGCGCTGTCTTGGGGGCCAGGTTCAGCAAGGCGCGGATAGCGCCGCCCGTTTGCTCCCGGGCGCGCAGTTCAAGCACCTGGCCCAGCAAAACCAGGACGATGATGACCGCGGCCGCCTCGAAGTAGATCGCGACCGCGCCGCCCATGCCCCGAAATCCGGCGGGAAACAGTCCCGGCGCGAAGGTCGCGAGCACGCTGTAGAGGTAGGCGGCGCCGGTTCCCAGGGCGATCAGGCTGAACATATTTAGGCTGCGGTGGACCAGAGAGGCCCATGCGCGCTGAAAGACCGGCAAGCCGGCCCACAGGACGACGGGCGTGGACAAGGCGCATTGAACCCATGTGGAGACCTGCGCAGAGACCACGTTGTCGAGCCCGAGGGCCGGGATATGGCCGCCCATTTCGAGGACGAAGACAGGAAAAGTCAGGACCAGACCGACCCGGAGCCGCCGGCTCATATCCTTGAGTTCGTGGTTCTCGCCTACTGCCGCCGTCGCCCTGACCGGCTCCAAGGTCATCCCACAGATCGAACACCGGCCCAGACCCCCTTGGCGTATCTGCGGATGCATGGGGCAGGTGTAGAGGGTCTCCGCCGTGGCGACGGCTGGCCGTGCGTCCATGTTGAGAAACTTTGCTGGATGCGATTTACCCCGCCCGGCGTCCGGCCGAGCAGAAGCGGAAGGCAGCGCCCTCGTGTATCCAACGTGTTCACCTGCCAACGGGTCCCCGCCGGCGGGCCGCGGCGTGCGGGATCGGCCAAAATTTCTGGTCCCAGTAGCGCCCTATGAATGATCCATCGCCACTTCCATCACGCCGCTCTGGGTCCCATGGAGGCCCGAACTTTCGCCGACCCAAGGCTCCAGGCGACGCGCCGATGCACGCTCAAGGCCCCTTCCGGCGCCATCAGAACCCAGCGCCGACAAGATAACCTCCGGCGGAAGGCGGTTCCTGACCCGCGGGCTGAGGCGCGTTAAGCTCGAGACGGCGCTCGCGACCCTCGTTTGCCATATCCCCCTCGCCGTGAACGCGTTCGCGGCGGATAGGCTTTCTCCCGCCCGATGACGCTGCGGCGCGCAACGCTGCGTTCACCCCATGTCCCTGAGGCGTTGTGGCTCAGCCTGGAGCGCTGCGCCCGCGCCATCCGCCGAGGCTAAGGCGCGCTAAGGCGAGGCAATGAGATCTGCGACGAGGGGCAGATGGTCCGATGCGATCCGGGCAAGGGCGCCGGTGACGGTCGTGACGTTGGCGACGACCACGCCTGGGCTGCAGAAAATATGGTCGAGGCGAAGGACCGGCAGTCTTGACGGGAACGTCGCAGGGACCCGACGGCCGCCTGGTGCGCGGCGCACATCCCGAAGCCGTCCGGCGAGGGCCTTGTAGGCGGCGTAACGCGGCGTGGCGTTGAAATCGCCCAGGAGGACCGTCGGACCCGCGCACCTGGGGTGTCCGAGCCACTCGCGGCTGAGGAGGTGTGCCGCCTGGAGGCGCTGTTCCTGGGGCACAAGGCCGAGGTGGGTGTTGATGACCTGAACCCGACCGCCGCCGGGGGCCGTCACCTCCGCCCAGAGGGCGCCGCGGCGCTCAAGGCCGCGCATCCGGGGCAGGGTCGGGAGGGGCCCGGTCTTCACAAGGGTCATGGGCAGGGCGGTGAGGATGGCGTCGCCGTATTGCTCCTCCTCCACATGGAGCGCTGCGTTGAAGTGAAACCCCATGCCCAGGCGGGAGGCCAGGACGTGCGCCTGATCCACCCCGCCGCTGCGGCGACGCCCGACGTCGAGCTCTTGGAGGGCGACCACGTCCGCCTTGGCGGAGAGGATGACGTCTGCAATCCGACCG
>Ga0116231_10008964_pt1 | contig 17230 bp, 13 predicted proteins | sample S1TSphgellanicum_2_FD_89695 | JGI IMG/M metagenome (GOLD analysis project Ga0116231, IMG submission 89695) | Host-associated microbial communities from peat moss isolated from Minnesota, USA - S1T2_Fd - Sphagnum magellanicum MG | ecosystem: Host-associated > Plants > Peat moss > Unclassified...
TAAGTAATTATTTAAAAATTATACTTTTTTTTTTTATTTGGTGTTTGGCTTTCTTTTTTTTTTTTTTTTTTGGGGTTGGTGGGTCTATTGGGTTTTGTAATGTTTTTTTTTTTTTTTTTTTTTTTTGTCTCTCAAAGTGACTATGTTAAGTAGTCCATGCAATGCACCCCGAATGTGTCTTGTGTTCTTGCAGTCATAATTTTTTATATGAAACATGTTTAAGTTTCATTAATGCAATTTCATGTACAAAAGTAATGAAACTACTAGCACAATATTAATATTGTAATATAACTATTTAAAAAGTAGTTAACAAAGTTCTATGTAGTAGTTACTTCCAAAAGACCTTTTAAGGATGGTAAGTTTACCTTGCAACAAAATTACCTCCTAGAGGTTTGGATTTATCATCATGAAATAAATAATAATGGGCAATTACCACCCACTAAGAAAATAAAAATTAATTGAATCTAGTGACATTAATTTTTTTATGTAGCAAAATTATTGCCTACCTAGTCTACCAAAAGTAACACCATGTAAAATTAAGATGAGAACAACAAAATACTCAAAGAATGGGAGAAAAAATGCCAAATCCAAGGACAAAATTTTGCCTTGTAACAAAATTACCACTTAGGCAATACCTCCAATTGAGCCCAAGCAACAAAGAAAAAAAGCATTTTTTAAATGGGATTCTTTTTCTCAACTACCTATTGTTGTCTTTAATCCAACTTTTTCGTAATGATGTCAATGACAACTTTTTCCTTCCTTCTTCTCCATTTTCCTTCCCAATAAGTTCTAAATGTTGTACAACCAAAAGATAAAAGCAATAAAAATGTAAATGAACCATCTTCTTTGTATTAAACCCCCATGGCCAAAAGCAAATAAAAGATACCAAAAGAGAAATGCCTCCTTAGTGGGACAATCCAATGAATAATAAATGGTATGCAAAAGAAAAAAAAAATCATCTTAAGATGGAAATCTAAAAAGAAAAAAAGAGGAAAGGAATAATAAGATGAAAAATGAAAAGAAAAGAAAAACATAAAAAAACTACAAATAAGGTTGAGAAAAAGAAATCCCCTCCCCTCCTAAAGTCTCTCTAAAACCCAATCTACTTCCATGAAAATAACTAGTCCTCTCCAAATCCTCCATTAAATTAATTCCTACTTTCTGAATAACTACTTAACCAACTACCACCTTCTAGAAATTATGTTGTTGACTTCCGACCAACTTTTCCTAGAAACTAGTTGGGCTAGGAAGTGTCACCTCCAAAGATGAAGATAATAGATAAATCTACTATTTACAATTAAAAAATTATCAAGTTGCCCTTCTAGTTACATTAATCCCTTTAAGTTGAAGGTAACAATGAATTGTTTATTCACAACAATCATTTGCATACAATGAAAAAGCATTCAATACCTTCTTTGTACAAAACACCACCATTTGACAATTTGCAAACATAAATAAAATTAAGATGCATAACCCTAATGCTATAAGTAAAGCCTAAACCAACTTGTCAAACCTTTAAAAACTTGACAACATTCACAAAGATTGCCCATACATACAAACAAACATAAAATGTAAAAAAGTTTTTGCCATGGAAGGTTTAATGGTTTTTTTGTCTCTTTTTGGAAAAATGCCACCTTGATATAAAACATGCAAAAACAAACACCCTTAAACCTTAATTTATAATTCAAAGATAATCACATAGCATTCAAAATTCACAAAATGTCATTTAGGAATCAAAACTAACAATCCTTTTAACTTCTCTAACTATTGTAAGAGTTACAATCATAGAACACAAAAACGTTTCTACAAAAATGCAAGAAGAATCTAAAATTGAATATTGTAGTACTTTTACCATTTCAGCATAAATTAAATTATTTTTCGTTTTGCTGAACTTTTGAAAAGATATTTATTATTTATTTGAAATTTTAATAAAATCAAATTTTCAATTGTCAAGTTTTAACTACAAACCTTCCAAGGACAATGATTTAAAATTGAAATAATTTAAACACATAAAATTGTCCCATAACACTGTTAAGAAATTGTTTATTATTTTATAACCATTACCTACCAAAAATTTCAAAATTAAAAAACCAAGTGTTAAAGTTAAAATTTAAATAATTATTCGACAATTTGTTGCTGAAATGGTAAAGGTACTACAATAAAGAGCCCATTTTAGACATCTATGTTCCAATAACTTTCCAATGATATAAAGAACTCTTCAATCCAATGGGTTTTGACCCCTGCATTCGCCCTTTGAAGATTCAGGAGTCCATCGGGAGTCCAATTCTCAAAATGAGAGTTCACTTGGGAGTGTGAGGGTTCATTCCCTCACACTCTTTTGCACTCCCAGGAGCATGAGATGTGACCCCTAAGCTTCCTTCTTGGCATGCTACCTTGCAAGTCCTTGCTTTGATTGCGAGCCCAAGGCTAGGGTTGCGACACAACTAAATTCCTAGGCCTCATCCATTCTGACATATGGGGATGAGTTAAGACTCTTTCATTAGCTAAAATGAAATATTTCTTGTCCTTTACGAATTATTTTTCGTGAAAATCTTTTTGTTATTTTTTAAAGACCAAAGGAGATTGCTTTTCTAAATTAAAAAAATCAAAGCTTTTACAAAAAATCAAATAAGGAAAAATATCAAAGTGTTACGTAGTGACAACGATGGAAAATTTGTGTTAAAAGAATTTTAGTAGTTCTTTAAAAAACATGGAATCCACCACCAAACCTCTGCACCTTATACACCACAACATAATGGTCTGGTAGAAAGGCTCAATTGTACCATCGTGGAGTCAGCTCAATGCATGTTGCATCAACAAAACCTAAAGCCAATATTTTGGGTGGAGGCCGTTAACATAGTTGTATACTTGAAAGTGAGAAGTCCCCACAGAACAATAGATAGAATGACACCTAAAGAAGAGTAGAGTGAGAGGAGACTTGAAGTCTAGCACCTAAAAACATTTGGTTGCATAGCCTATGCTCACAAACTTGATCAAACAAATAGCAAGCTAGAACTAAAAAGTCACAAATGCATTTTTGTAGGCTATGGTCTTGATTCTAAAGACTATCGTTTGCTTGATGCAACTATTTAAAAACTCATTATTAGTCGTGACATTGTGTTCAATGAAAGTGCATTGCATCTAAATTTTGACACCAACATTATAAATAAAAACACAAAACTTGCATTCTAGTGATGGAAGCGCGATTAACAAAACATGTGTTCATTCAAAACGAGGGTTTAGATGAAGATTTGGGAAATCTTCTCTCAATCCCCAATGACCTATAGTCAAACATGCATGTTATTTGCAAAAGATTCAACATCACACCCATTTTTCATCAATTCACAAATACTTGTAGAAAGTGAGCAAGTTGTTGACTCTTGATTGCCCACTAAGAAGTTAATTCGAGTGGTTAGAACACCTTATAACCTCATGGATTACACATGTGTGGCAACCATGGCTAAACCCATATGCAAGCTTTGCAAAAGGAAGATGCTGAAAAGTGAAAAGCAATAGTTGATGAAGAATATAAGTTGTTGATGAAAAACAACACTTGCGAACTCATCAAACTTCCTCAAGGACGAAAAGCTATTGGTTGCAAATGGGTATTCCGAATTAAACGAAAGGCAAATGGGGAGATTGATAAATATCATGTGCAACTAGTAGCAAAAGGATTCTCTTAAACACCTTGCATAAATTTTTCAAAGACGTTTGCATTAGTAGCCAAGTTTGCATCCATCCATACCATGCTTGCCATTGTTGCTTCACTTGATTTAAAAGTGCAGCCGATGGATGTTAAAAGTGCTTTTCTGAATGGAAAGTTGAATGAAACCATTTTCATGGAATAACTATAAGGTTACAAGAGTGAGCATAGAGGGCTAGTATGCAAACTCATAAAGGCCATTTATAGCCTTAAACAAACATACAAAATGTGGAATGGGAGGATAAATATATTTTTTGAGAGCATGGCTTTAGGTGATGCCAATTAGACCATTATGTTTACACACTTTCAACGGAATATCATGTTGGAGCTTTTATTGCCTTATATGTAGATGACCTCCTAATTTTCATTGAAGACATGTTGGTCATTAATAAGGTGAAGGAGGCTTTTTCCCATGAATTCAAGATAAAGATTTAGATGAAGTTGAATATTGCATTGGGATCCAAATAATTAGAAACAAAGCTAGAAAGACCATTAGTTTCAGGCATTTGAAATATGTGGGAGACATCCTTAGTTGCTTTAGCATGGAAACTCGCAAGTTTATAAAAACACCTCTAAATGTTAATGTGAAATTGACGCAGGGGAAGCAACCTGCAACAAAACTTGAGGTTGAACAAATGAAAGCAATGCCATAAAAAGAAGTTGTCAATAGTCTGATGTTCGCCATTATTACCACTAGACCTAACCTTGTAACACTAGTAGGGATCGTGAGCAAATACATGCAAAATCTAACATTAGAACATTGGTAGGCTATGGAACAGATTTTTAGATACCTTCAACACATAAGGGATTATTGGCTTCAATATTCTAGAGAAGAAATGATCCTCTTTGGTTTTTGCAATGCCAATTGGGGAGGCGATCTAGATACTAGAAATCCACCATCAATTTTGCATTTCTTTTGAACAATGTCGTTGTCACTTGATCAAGCTGAAAAGCAACCTACAATGGCACTATCTAACACTAAGGTTGAATATATGGCCACATCACAAGCTAGATGTGAAGCAATTTGATTGTAAAGGTTTTTAAGTAAATTAGGTTCTAGCCAAAAGGAGACAACCACCATTTCCACTAATAGCCATGGGAACCTTGCCCTTATCAAAAACCTAGTGCACCATAAAAGAACAAAACACATCAACATACATCACCATTTTATATGTGATATGGTGGTTGCATGTGAGATCAAGTTTGAATATTGTCCTTTGACAAACATGAGTGCAAACATCCTTATGAAGCCTTTGCCATGATCGAAACATTGGCAGTGCATGAAGTGGTTGGGTTTATGACATATCAAGTTGGACCCTTGAGTGGGAGTGTTGAATGTCAAGTGGTCCACTTGAATATCACATGAAATCATGAAAGTATAGCAATCATTGATTTAGGACTTCTAGCATGGAACGATTAGAATTGTCATACCACGCTTTAATTATCCAACTATTGTGTAGTAGGTGGATCAAGTTTAGGATCATGCTTATCCAAACAATTCAACACTTAAAAATAGCTTCATTTTAACTAGGACATTATTAGAAGATCTATATATTGTTTGATGCTCCTTTGTTTCGCATGCCTTTCAATCATTTGCAATCTCCAAACACAATTTGATCTTTTCTTCCTCGTCTACTATCCTCTCTTTTCGCTTTGCTTAAATTGTTCATAATGAAGTACCATAAAAGTTCACAAATCCTACAAAGGATTTTTGTGAAAAAATCTTACAAAGTCACCATATTTTGAAAGAAAAATAGATAACAAGTTCTAGCCTCATTAACACATAGCAAGAATCCTAATTTTTTTCTAATGTCCTCTGTGACTTGTAGGTCAAATTTGGCTAAGACTTTTTGTGGAAGCTCACCAAATCACCTACCTCACAAAATTGAAAAAAGAACCCTTGGTTCCCAAATGATATATGTAACCTTTGCACAAAGTTTTACTCTTGGAACCTATATAGTTGAGCCTTTAGAGGGGAGATTTTTCTAATTTTATGTTGGGAGTGAAAACTTATATCAAGGGTAGTGTCCAAAGTTTCAGATTTTTTTATGAAGGGCCCAATAAAAGAAGCTCATTGCAAAAAAACATGAAAAAAAGGAATTTTGGGACACACCTGTGCAACTAATTACTATGTAGATTCTGTTTGTACAAGCTAGTGAAGAGAAATCCTTGAGTCTTTATTCTTGAAAATGGAACCTCAATGTTGAAGAAGCCCAATTATGTTTTGGGTGCATTCATGAATTAAGAAGTTAGTGGATTAGTGGATGATTGCTTAGGTTTACATGATTAAAACCATGCTTCGATTTCAAGTCTCATGAACGTTCAATAAACTTACGGAACAATGTGTCATAGAAGAAAAGTTTGCATTGCACATTTGTGGAGCTGGAGTTTGTCTAGATTTACTTGACTAAAACCTCTGATATCAACTCGACTCTTGTGCACAAATTTGAGTCAAGCTGCAGACCACTCATACAGTACAGCATGAAGCACAAGCGTGGTGCATTTGCAAATGTTTGCAATGCTGGTCTCGATGCCACTAAAATTGCTTCAGCAGCTGATTGCAGGCCTGTAGTGGTGGCTCAGGTCTATGGAGCCGCATCGCTGTAGGTAGCACTGCATAGAAAAATGCAAAGAAAAACCTGCACCTGGAAACAGGTGTATGATCATCCTATCATGTGATCATGAGAAAGCTCACATGATATATAACCACAAAGAAGGCATGTTCATATGTAAATTTGTGATTCTTGTACATATGATTTGGAAGTAATGCTTGTTATAGCTCAAAAAGCATGCCGCAATTGGAGACTGGTAAGCATTGCTTTGTAATTTGTACAGGTTTCTTCGGTTATTCTGAAACATTGTCAGGGTGACACACACCATGAGGAGAAAAAATCATACAATTTTTTTTAAAAAATGAGATCTTTTCATGGACATTACATGCAAATAATGACTCCAAATATTTTGATTTCTGTATATTTATTATCAAGCCAAAATATTCATCATTTTTACTAGTGAGCTCAATTTTTAACAACAAAATTTTTAAAAAATTCAGCATCTAAGTGCCTGCCCAGATAAGATAATATCAAACATATTTATAAAATCAATATGCACACATATGGGCTGAAAGAATCCAAAGAAGAAAGTAACCATGGCCAGACAAACAAAAGTACCTGAACTGGAAAATCTACTTGGGTTGTATAATACTATGCCATTCCTAAGGTGAGTATTTGGAAACCGACCGTTACTCATAAGAGTGGGTCTTAATTTTAAAAATAACTGGGTAAATTAGTGACCAATGCATTACTTTGACAAGGAAATTGATAACATGTGGGTTTTAAATTGTTTCAATTTTTTAATAATGATACCCTGTGTGATGTTTGAAGTGAAAACCAGAAAGGCCCTACCCCACCGCTTGTGGGAGGGGGAAAAAAAAAGAATGCCTTGCCATTTACATTAAAAAGTATGTTTCTTAAGGCAAAAGAAGAATTATGGAAACTCAAATATTATTTCACCATGCAAAAATATGATCTTCCAAAAATCCTCTAAAAGAAACCAAAATCCTTCAAGATATTAGAACTCTATAACTAATCTCAAGTTTCAACACAAGCCAAAAATATCATCTTTCAAAAATCCTCATATAAAACTAGACCTATTATTACCTAGGGGCCAAAACCCTGTAAGCTACTATACTTTATAATGAATCTAAACACAATATCCTTGCCTTGGTAGCCAGGCCAAAAAAAAAATCTTGGTGACATACTGAACTTACTTCAGTGAAGCCAGAATCACATGATGCAGAGATATGGAAGAGATTCATGGAAATCCTTCAAAGCTGACAAAATAGACTTCTCTGTGCAACAAGCTTTGTAAAAAAATGCACACTGGGTTTCATAAGTAAAAGTCCTTTTAATTACATGGGTTGCCATACCAGTTGCTTGTCCCATTCTGGTTAATGCAAAAGTAGACAAACTGAATAATTGCATGCTATTGTAAGCTGGTTGTGCACATCTTGTAAGAGGGCTCATTTCTGTTGGAAATTGACAGTGAATCGATGAGAGAATAGAGATGATAAAAACATTGATTTTATCAGGAGCTCTTCACCCAACCTTAGGATCACATCATTCTCATGGTAAAATCAGTGTTTTTATCATCTACTCTCTCATTGATCCCACTGTCAATTTCCAACATGGTAGCAGAGCGGTCCTTCTTCATGAAGGATGTTCACAAGTGCCTCTTTCAGGAGCAGTGTCTCCAAATTCAATTTCTGGTAGGAGGAATTCTCCTAAATGTCAATTTCCAACAATTTCCACCCTATTTATTAAAACACCAAAAACTAGAAGGAATTAGTACAATGGTAGGGATAAACATAAAACTCTTATACTTGACATTCTCTGATGAGCAATCTAGTGGGTTGTAGTGGGACATTTCAGACAACAGACGCATACAGAGAGAGATGATATGCAAAAGGTATGCCAACCATTGATACCCTAGCGCAGGGTTAGTTTCCCACACGGTCAAAAAGAATAATATATATATTTCCAAAAATTCATTCATTTTTATAAATTAACATTCTTATTATTATCATGATATTGTCATATGTTAAATAGCAAATGGTTCTCATTGCAAAGCAGAACTGGGGACCCTTGAAACAAGAAAGGCAAGGAACTGAGAAGGAAAAGGGTTTTGGGGAAGATGAAGGATCCCAGTCACAATAGTGAAAAGGCCTGTGTGACATAGCCGAAGTTTATAATACTGAAGAGCCTCAGCCATGAATGTTGCTGAGCAAATTTTGTCCAAAATATTTTTAAAAATTGTATGGTGAACTTTTGTCCTAGAAGAAGACCCATTTGCTGCATTTGATAAAAGCTCAATGATGATTTTTTAAGCTCCTGATGGATCACTGTTTTTAGAACTGCAATGGACTGTCACAGCCTGGTTCCCAGGCATTGCACACCTCCTTCTGGTCATGACCTTTGTTCTCTTTATTGTGACGGGAACCACATGCCCTAAATACTACTTCACCATACAACTGTGACTCCCAAAGTCCTCAAACCTGAGAAACCTGGGGAGAGGTTGCATGTTACAAGTAAATCAGCAGCAGCAGCCCCGATCTCATATGCTACAATGTGCACCGCCCATGTTTTTTCAAGGCAGCTTCTCATTGGGGCCCCACTCCCATACAACCACTGCATAGTAAGTAAAAGCCCCCCCCACACCCATCTTCTCTATGAAGCCCACCAACTCACTGAGCTTCTTACTCTTTTTTTGTCACTACTGTCTCTTTTTGCCTTTGAAATGTCGCCAAATGTGAGAGAGAAATGGCACCCCTGACTGAACAGTTGGATCTGTCATTTGTCCAAGGCTGAGTGAACCTATCACTTCACATAGAAATTATCCATTGTGTAGCCATCATTTGCCAATTCGCTATCTGGAAAGCTCATCCCTTCATGTGACTGTTGCACATCAAACAATGAACCACAGCTGAATCAAGGAAGCTAGTTTCACTTATGCAATCCTCAGGTTTCAGACAGATCCCAAGATGTTACAACCAATTTTAGATTAAAGCTTTGACCACTGTGTTGATTTAGAGTGCCTTCTAAGTTTGGATTCAAATCACAGTGATGACATCAAAGACTTCAGTGCCCCCTTGTTTGGAGGGAGGGAGGTAAGGAAGCATTTAGCTTGGAGAGACTTTCTGAATGCTTTCTTACTATACAGTTCCCAAGGTTTCTTCTTTAGAGTCATAAAAGAACCCATACCTGCTTGAAGAAAAAATTCAGAAGGTCCTCTGATTGCTCATGTGAAACCACGCCACCATCGACCAACTTGGTGATTACCACATTATCTGAAGCTCGCTCATCTTTTGGCAGTTTTTGTTCATTGTCTGTGGTAGGCTGTTGTTCACTGTGGCTTTGACTACTACCATCAAACAAAGGCCTAACATCCAAACCTAACCTTACAGGAAAATTCATTCCCCGGCTTGTGTACTCTGGCTGACTTTGCTGCCGTACATTTCCTGCAAATCCACTGGCATGGGTCTGGCTTTGTGAGGGAAACCGACTAAGCCCTGATTCAATTGATTGTCCATGCTCTCCAGAAATCATTCCTCCTTGAGACCCCAGCCAAGTTGGCCTGCTACTCTGTGACAAAGCTTGCTCATGTCCATGGGTTGCTTGTCCCAGAGGATTTAAGCTTGTCCTCATTGAATGTTGTGATCTGGCCATGTCATCTGTTGCTGGAGGACAACCAGGAACCCCTCCACTTCTGGGAGACAACACAGTGGTTGATCCACTAAAGCTTCCACCAGACGAACCAATAGGATTTAAAGCCTGCACACCTGAAGCTGTTGGTCTAAATAAGGAACCAAGACTATGTGGTACTGATGCTCCCCCTGGCATTCGCAGTGATGACGAACCAGGCCCTCTTCCCATGTTCGTCAACGACCCTGCCTGACTGAGATTTATGTCAGTGGATAGAAGACGAGGGCTTCCCAGTACTGCTGATGGTTGTGGCACGTTGACAGAAAGACCTCCCCCTTGTTGCGGCTGCTGAACCCTTTGCTGAAGGAGCTGCATCATTAGCGAATCATTGTTTGAGCTGGCCACAAGATCTCCACTTGAACCTCCCAAAGGATTATTAAGTCTGATCCCATTACTGTTACTAGCACATGCACCAGCCAACTGATGTTGCAAAGCCCTGAGACCTGGCATATCATCCATCTGACTGAGCTGCCCCATTGCCGAAAGGTGATGGGGCTGAAGATGAGGGTCCACATCAAGGACTGGTGGTCCTGGCATACTCTGCACCATGCCCGACTGATTGGCTAACAAAGCTCCATCCATCTGTGGTCTGGGCAATGGCACATTTTGCAAGGTGTGAGCTAAGACAGAAGGGTCAAGACTACTTGGCAATCCCATCCCATTTGGCATTCCTACCCTGCTTATCATGTTTGCATGCAAAGCTGCCAGTGTCTGCGGAGATAGCTGCCCACTTGCTGCCAGCATCCTCAGATCACTTATGCCATCAAGCGAGCTCAAATTGCCAAATGTTTCTGATCCTCCAAAGGTCATATTCATCCCATTCTGTTGACTGGTGACACCACTCAGTCTCCTCAGGTACAATCGATATTTCTGCACATACACACACCACAACAACAAAAGGATGTGACCAACAAAGCATTCCTGATTTTCAAGCCTGTCAGTTGGGTGACAAAGAAAAGGTACATTTGGATCAGAGAAATAAGGAAATGTTGGGAGTTTTATTCTCTCAATATTAAACTGCAGTTTGGGTATGGGGCCACAACTTGTCACTGCAATTCAAAAGGGTTGACAGCCCCAATGGAAAATGGAAGACAAACATTGCACACAAAGATGCAAAATCTCATACATAAAATGATTAATGCAACAAGGTCATGATATACACCTGCAAGTGGCTTGCAACATTTTCACGAGTCAAGCCATGCACGCTCATAAGCTCCAGAATTTTCTTTGGTACAGCCTCTGCATCATGATTCATTCATTCATCAACTTTGATAAACACCAACAGCTCATGAAAATTGGCAAACTTCAACTTCTATTCACAACAAAAATCCAGTAACATATACATATATATATACTAATGCCAAATTAGGAAAGGTGCTTGTTGGAGAAGATGTGGCTTACTGTCTATTCCAAGTTGATTAACAGCACTAACAAACTGCTGATGAAGTTCAACCGACCAAACCACGCGGGGCTTTTTTAGTGTGGAAGGGTCGTCATTTTCCTGCTCATTATCATCATCCTCCTCCTTAAACTCCTTCTTCCTCTTTGTCAACTTACAGTTGCCATCGGTGGTGTCAGTGGCTGATGATGTGTAGTCAGCATCATCTCCCCCCCCACCACGCTTGTGTCTTTCGGCATCTTCATGACTTGTAGAGTGCTCTACATCTTTTGCTTCATTCCGCTTCTTTCTCACCACATGCTGCCATATGTTTCGAAGCTCCTCCAATCTTACAGGTTTCAGTAAGTAGTCACATGCACCATGAGTGATCCCCTTCATGACTGCACTGGTTTCTCCATCCGATGACATCACTGCATTTATTTTGAGACAGACTGTAAATATTCCAGGATACGACTATGGCACGGCAGTTGTATCTTACAACTCACTTGCATTATTGACTTCCTCAATAGAGCGAGTGCAAAGTCCAGGGTGCTACTTGCAGAGAGACTTCAAGTGCATCATAATAGGAACTTACTGATGACAGGAAGGTCCATCTCAAGTCCAACAAGCTCCAGAAGTTTAAAGCCGTCCATATCTGGCATGTAAACATCACTGATGACAAGATCAAACTTGTCTTTGACTTCCCTCAGTAACTCCAGTGCCTTTGTTGCCCTCCCACATGTTGTAACTGAAACAAATAAATTACACAAAGACAGAGAGAGATGAGTTCATAATTGCAGCCCCAACTCCTCTCACCATTTCTGTTTCCATTTTGCAAGTGCCATTTGCTGCGGCTGATACACTGCAAAAGCTTTTTGCTATGTTCAATAATTCCTTCCACAACCATGGACTCGAACACCCCTTCAAGGAGACATTTGGCCCAGCTAGTACTATATTACAGTCAAATTAACCAGTTACTTGTTTTACCTATTTTCAGACAATTTTCTTTGCAAAATAAAGGTTGAATCAGCCACTCTCAACAGCCATTGTCAATGACAAAAGAGCACGAAACAAAGCCTCATAAAAATAGGGTAAAACAATTGACAGCACCAAACAGAGGTAACAGAGGAAGAAACCAGCTGCAATCATAGAGACATTACTACACCTTCATTTTGGTTTGTAGATATGTATGTGGGCCTAAGCTCCTAGAGCCATCACAAATGGGAAATTTAAGCCTAATGTAAAATATGTAGGCCAGCCAACACATAAAAAGCAAAGTGCTGGCATGAAAGAACAGACCTTGATATGAACACTGCCTTAGCATCCTGTCCAGAATCATAAGACAAATTGGATCGTCATCCACGACAAGAACTCGCAGGCCTGCTGGAAATTCGTCCACTGCAGGGTTGTCCATTTTACCAAAACCATCTGATGCTCGGGTTGTTGTGTTGTTGTTGTGGTGCAAATTGGTTGTAATAATACTATGTGTGGATGTTGCGTTGTGTAAACTGTTGGTTGCACTACCACACTGTTGTTGTTGATGCTGTTGATGCTGCTGCTGCCCTCCTGACATAACTACTAGTGCCTGCTGCTGCTGGAGGCTTGCCATGGCTGAACCCAGATCCCCAACCCCCACTCTAGACCTACTTAACTCCTCGCCAACCATGGTGGTGCACACAGCAATAGGGGAGTGGTGCATGATCAGGAACCTCAGCTGCAGCCCCTGAGGCACTGGTGTTTGTGGTGGTTTGGGGATGATGATGATGATGATGATGATGGCCTTGATGAGGAGCACAGCTTGTGGTGGTCTGCATGGTCCTCCTGACTACTACTACTACTAGACAGGATCTAATTTTGCTTTCCTATTGTAAACAGAGTAGTGCAGCAACAGCACCTGATGAGGAGAATGGGACACATGTGGTAGGAGCAGCAAACCAAGCATCATCAGCACAGCAACCTCTCTCTCTCTCTAGAAAAGCTTCAGAGAGTAAAGCTTTATCTATCTACTGGGAAAAAGTAAAGCTCTCTATGTATGGGACTTTCATTCCACATCCCTGGACATGGGCAAATCTGGCATGTAAAAATGGACAACAGAAAACCGACAGCAATCGCAATTGCTGAACGTCTGGTTGGTACTCTCTGCTCTCCAAGGCCAAAAGCCCTTTTGCAAAAGACCTACATTTAGAGGAAGAAAATACAAATAATCCAGAACTGCAAAGCTGACAGCAAGAGCAAGAAGAAGTCCCAAGAGAGTAAAAGGCCCAAGGGAGGGAGGGAGGGAGGGATTTTGAAGGTAGAGAAGAACCAAGATTGTAGTAACACCACCCACAAATGGCTCTAGAGAAGAAGAGTATCCACCATTTCCATCCACCATAGAGCTGGATACACAGCTCAGTAGGAGATAGAGAAAACAGCCAGACCCAAAGGACCCAAATGACCCAAAGTGAAGAAGAAGAAGAAGAAGAAGAAGGGACTTGCAAGCAGATAATCCTCCTCTTCTTCCTCCCCCTTGCTTTCCAACACCACCTGAAAGAAACCCATTCAAGAACGGAAGAAGGGGAGAGGGAGAAAAAAAAAACAAAAAAGTCTACAAAACGATGATGATCCTTCTTCCCAAAATGGCAACAACAACAACAACAACAACAAAAATCTAAACTTTCCTTTCCTCTCTGTTCGGTTGTCGTTGCTGCTGCCGCTGCTTTACCATACAAGAAGAGAAGAACAAAACAAGAGCCTCATTCCAAAAGGCTGGAAAAAGGCACTCCTCCACAAAAGGGGAAAAAAAGAAAAGAAAAGAAAAGTGCCGGAAAACTGGGAGGAAAAAAAAAGAAAAAGAAAAAGAAGAGAGAGAGAGAGAGAGAGAGAGAGAAGATGTAAAGAGACAAAGAAAGAAATGGAAGTAAGTAGGGAGTCTTCTTACTACCTACCACGACTACCTACCTACAGGATCCCAAGGCTTTCTTTCCCACAACCTCTACAAGTTCTAGTGTTTTCATTCCAATTAAATAATAATAATTTAACTTCAAATTATTATTATTAATTTTTAAATAGTTTTTTTACGGAGGGGGAGGCGCATTTTCGCAATTTGGCTTTTTTTTTTTCCAGAAAATTATAAAAACCATGAAAGTTTTGTGATTTTTAGGGAAATTTTCTCGCCATTTCTTGAAATAAAAATAATTGAATTAGCCACATCTAGATCTAAGCACTTCCTCTGTCGTGGTCACTTTGTAGCAGGAGCACTTTTGTAAAAATGCTACAGCCCACCATTTTATTTTATTTTTAATCGAGACTCGCCATTTTTTTAATGAAATTTAATTAATGCTGGGGATGCTCGCCAGTGGAGCTACTTTAGGAATTAGGAAAAAAGAAAAAAATTTAAACAATTTTTACAACACCAGATAACTAGAAATTAGTACCCCAAAAAAAAAGCTCCCAAGAATTTGTAACAAATTGTAGGAACTGGCGGTGAAGGGCTTTGTTAAAAAAACAAGACCAAAAAAAACTCCATAATTATTACTGCTGCTGCTCCTGTGCACGAGCTCGTGCAGTAGTCGCACCAGCCGGCCTGCGCGAGCCATCGCCACCAGCAGCCTGAAATAGCCAGAAAAATCGCCAGATTTCTACACATGGTTCAGGTAAGTAGCCAAAAATACAAAATGTTCAAGGATGATTTTGAAAAAATGTACTTTCATATTTTTTTAATCTTGTAGTCAAATTTGGCTAAATCTTTTCCTCTGGATGATAGCCAAAAAAAAACACACTCGCCACCACCACCACCACTCCCAGCGAGCGAAGGCACATCGAGGGCCCAGATCCAGATGCCGTTTCTTTGGAGTCTCGATCGGGACCTGCTCTCTCTCTCTCTCTCTCTCTCTCTCTCTCTCTTCGCACGCGTTGGTTGGCCGGACGTGGGAACCGACGTGCTTCCGATGCTGACGCAGCAGCAGCAGCAGCTGGTGGCGACGACGAGGTGAATATGACGTGCCGAAAAGGAGCAGGTGGGAGGGAGCTTTCTGGATGCGGACCTCGATTTGATTAGAACCGGGACCTCGATAGTGTGAGGTTTTGTTCCAGGACTCGCCAGGTGATGACAAGTGTCAAGTATGACGTGTCGCGTGCTTGCTATTGTCTCCTTGAAGGCGGTTATTGCACTTGCATATGGCATCTCGCTTCGGCATCTCGAAAGCGGGTGGGGGTGGAGGGGTTTGCGATGTCAGGACCTCGATATCTAGCGTCTCGATTCCGTGTAAGAACCCCGAAAGTGTGGCTTGGGGGGGGGGGGAAGTAGGGACCGATGTTTCTGGGTTTTAATGTGTCGGGATTACACTTATAATTATCCTGGGGGGCCACCCAGCACTAACTCTTGGCTTAAACCCACAAGCACTAGAAAACTTCAAAAAAATATTATTATTATTTTTTGGGTCAAAATTAACTTAGGGCCATCAAGCAGAGTGGGTATACAATTAATTAATTAATTGACCATAACATAATTTTTTTCCATGTGTAATTAATTTCATCTCTCTATGGTCATTTCAGTGAGTGTGGGCGATACTAGACTTTGTGAATCTTTCACTCATTTTTTTCAAATTATCATGTCTTGAGCATACTTATTCTAGGGCATGCAATTTAGGGTGCCTATTTGTTACATCTATTAGTTAGTTGGGGGTGCACCCAAAATTTTGCTTTTTAAGGAGTCACTTTGATTACCAATTTTTTTGAAACATTGCCCGCTCACCCCTCCCCCAAGTAGAAGCAGCTCAGGAGTGCACATCTTTACAGTCTATATATACGAAAGCTCAACTTTAGCCAAAGCATATGGGATAAAAGAGTGTGGTGGTATCGGGAACTCAATTGGAACATAGTGGGAGGATATACAAAAGGCAAAAATTCCATTGCTCACCCCCTCCTCTCCCCTCCACTCCCCTTCCCAAAAGGAAAAAAACTGGGCCCTCCCGAGTGCATGTTGAACCGTCTCATAGGGTGCATGAAATTTTTTATTTCTAAAACTATTTGTCACCATTCTCGACCTGGGCTAATACCCCAGCCTAACAACTTGGGTAGGTATATATCCTTAGGTGTACATGAATCCATTGTTACCGAGGAAATTGCACATGAGAACACAAGGGATTGGGAACTTTAGGAAGCCCAATGAGCTTTTTGGGGGAGGGGTGGGGGGAGAAGAGAAGAAGATGACAAAGGCTAAGAGCCAACAACAATAGCAACCTTTTAATATGAAGGGATGTTCAAGGGAGTCCGAGTTAAGAGTGGCCCATGTGGCTTGGGGGGTAATCGTATGTTTTGGAAAGTGCAAGATATAAATAGTAGCTATTCATAGTATTGCCCATTCCAAAGGTACCCCACCCATGCATCATTTGTTCTTTTTTTTTGTGAACATATGGTGCCATATATACCATAGTACATGGGCAACTTCGGCATAAATTAAATTATTATTTTAAATTTTGTTAAGCTTTTTGAAAAGTCTTTAGCCTTGTTGTCAAAATTTTCAAAAATTTGGAGTGCAGGATAATAAAAGAATTCTGAAATTGAATTAAAATTTACTATATAAATTCATTATATGTCAAAAAACACTCACATGACAAATCTTAAATTTTAAAATAAATTAATAATTCAGCACTTGTATGCCAAAGTTGCCCAATGCATCATGCTTTTAAACATGACAACAACAGCTGACTTAACCCACCCAAAGGCCAAGTTTGTGATTTGCAGTGTCACTTATTATGTAGGTTACTTTGTTTCAGGCAAAGGGGGGGGGGGGGGGGGGGTGGCGTTTGTGGATTTCCTGCGACACGCCCCAAAAACAAACACCCCCTCAACATTTTTTTTTTTTACTACTTACTTTTTTTTTGTTATAGTTTTAATTTATATAAA
>Ga0116231_10008968_pt1 | contig 17225 bp, 16 predicted proteins | sample S1TSphgellanicum_2_FD_89695 | JGI IMG/M metagenome (GOLD analysis project Ga0116231, IMG submission 89695) | Host-associated microbial communities from peat moss isolated from Minnesota, USA - S1T2_Fd - Sphagnum magellanicum MG | ecosystem: Host-associated > Plants > Peat moss > Unclassified...
TATATTATATTAATTATAAAATGGATGTAAACCAATAATTTTATTCAGATCATTTGAGAGTTTGTAAGATGGTGGGCATGATTGATAGTTGATGTTCATTGCTTTGAAAATAAACATGGGACCTAATGTCCTAGTGAACACATTTTCATTGTGTTTTTACACAAGTTTATTTATATAAAATAAATATGGAATAATAAAATTGTTGGGTGGAAGCCAATTACAAATTGAATTTTTGAATTCAATATCCATTGTATTTTTTGTTGTAATATGAAATTTGTTCAAAATTTGTATAAAGACCATATTAGATTATTGCATAACTTTATTTAATTCATAACATTAGACATATGTTTGCCAAAAGTTTAATGTTAGTGCATTAACATTATTCTTGATATTTTGAAAGATTCAACTATCTTTCACATGGGGTGTTTGATAGAAATCACATGTCATGATAACATCAACACCACCAAAAAATTTACTTTGAATGTGTTTTATGGACTTTAGCTTATTATTTATGATAGTAAACATTTTAACATGCCAACAAGTGATATTTCATTTATCACAACAAATTGTAATTGTTCATATTGACATGTAAACCTATTTAATGAATCTAATGATAAGTTTAGTAAACTAGATAACAGTTGTTAGAAAGGTATGTTCAATGTTGAATGCATTGTCAAACCATTAATATTGAAGGTAGTTTTATTACATGTTGATGCCATAAGTAAAGCTTTGGTTTTCGTTAAGTCAAAAGATATGTGATGCACTGTCGCAACCCTACTTTGAGAGAGTGTGAGGATGAAACTCACATTCCCGAAATGGGGACTTGGGAGTCCTCTGGGATTCTCGAAATTTTAGAGTTCGATTATAGGGGTCAAAACACCTTGCATTGGGGTGTTTTTTATATCATTAAAAAGCTATCAAAGTGTAGATGTCGAAAATGGGTTCGCATGGGCCATTTGGACATTTGTAGCACACATTATGGCAAAAAGAAGGGGATGGGAGTCAAACTGGCAGTTTGACTCCCGACCATTAAAAGTCGAGAATCAACCCGACCTCGATGCATGCAGGTGGAGTGTAATAGACCATTGGAAATCTCTCGAGAAAAGGTACAAGTTTGCTTTAAACCTCATCCCAATCGGAGGTTTGAGCAAAGAGTTATGACTTGGCAAAGTCCCGAAAGTCCAAACCAGGATAATTTCAGGACTCCTCCTTGGGAATCTCGGGACAAAAAAACCATTTGGATGTAGGTGTTGCGGAGAGATGCAGAGAATACTATATGGGGGAAGGTGGTGGCTTCCCCCGAGTCCGGGCCATAGTGAGTCTTATGAATCCAGAGTCGCCCGTGGCTTGTCTTGACATTAAAGGTGCTCCAAAAAGTGAACTAACCAACTTGTTGGTTGGTTTGATGCAGGTTTGAGTAAGTAACTAAAACTAGTCACTCTTCCTAGTCCCATCCCGGAGCTTCAGCACGCCCCTCTACCCCTTCTAGTGCTAAAAACTTGGAGTATGCCCTGAATTCCTCACAATTCCGCTGTTTGAGTAACTTAGACCCATCTTGGGTCTAACTAAGAACTTGGGAGCGCGTCATGCAACCCCAAACTCCTTGAAAGACTCAAATGCAAGTTCGAAGGTGAAAACATTAAAAGAAGAAGGAATTGGGGCACGTTCCCTAACTCATAGCATTTTAAGAATAAGAAGGGTGTGTTGGAACTCCAGGATGGGCATTAGAAAAAGTGACAAACATGTCAACTATTCACACAAACGTGCACAAATTAAACAACAAGTTGGTTAATGCATAGTTGGAGCATTTTCGGTGCATGGACGAATCATGGGCATACACATACTCACAAGACTCACCACAGCCCGAACTTGAGGGAAGCCACCACCTTCCCCCTTATAGTATTTTCTATGATTAGCCACAGGGGTTGCATCCAAATGTCATTTTGTTTTGGGACTCTCCACATTTTGGAAGACCATAATTTCTTGTGTAGGCATTCAATTGAAGTTGAGGTTTCAAAAAAAGTTGTAGCCCTTGTTAAAAGCTTTCCAACGATATGTGGCATGCCACCTACATGCATGTATTTCAAGGCGATTCATAACTTTTAATGGTCGGGAGTTAAATTGACACTTTGACTCCCGACCTTTCTTTTGGCCATAACTTGTGTTTTAAATTCTCAAATGAGTCATGCAAGCCCATTTTAGACATTTATGTTTCAAAAGTTGTCCAATGGTATATATAATTTTTTAATTCAATGAATTTTAACCCCTAAAGTACCTTTTTGAAGATTCAAGACTCCATAGATATTCCAACTCCCAAAATGAAAGTCCACTTGGAAATGTGTGGGTTCATTCCCTCACACTTCTAGGAATGGAAATGTGACTCCTGGGTTGCACTTTCAGTTTGCACCTTTCCATGCCTTTTGCCTTGGTTACGAGCCCGTAGTTAAGGTCATGACAATATGTTTTTATTATATAATTGCACTAATTTTTGAATTATGAATTTTAATCTAAAAATTTTACTAGTTCCAACACCCTTTGTTAAAAATAAAAATATTAGTGTATTAAAGTACAATTGTTTTCTATGCATGACATCAAATTGTACAAACAATAAATAATTTTTTTCTATGCATAACATCAAATCTACAAACAACATGGTTTTTTTCTTACATGTACATGTGTGTTGATGTTCTTGTGCATTTTGTAATGGGTTTGGTAATAATGATACATCACAAAAAATATACATGTCTACAAATTGTTCAATTTTTTCATTTGTGTGCACTCCCTACATAGGTGCATTTTTTATCCATAAAAATCCATGGTCATGTTCGCTCCCATGATTTTAGAATTTAGTGACAAAAAAATAAATCAGAAATATATTAAAAAGATAATCACATTTTGTGATAAGTTTACAAAAACAAGATGTTTTATGATCATAATATTTTGCATATGTGATAGGGTCAATTCATATCAATCCAACTATATGAACATATTATAAGTTTTCTATTTTATTTGGGAGATTTAATCTTGAAGCATACAATGTGTGTAAAACTTTAATGAAGGGGTCCCATAGTCTTTCAATAGATATAAAAAAGACAAAGAACATTGGAAGACCAACTTGTTGAATTATTGCAAATAATTTTTTTCACAACCTTTCAAAATAATCAAGTGAATTATGCAAACTTTCCAAATCACAAATATGGAAAGATGATTTGAAAACATTATTTAAATTTGGTTTATTTTGTAGTTGATAAGCTTTTAAAATTCTATCACATAGTTTTCCTTTTTGCATTTGCACCCAACTAAAATTTATGACTTTTTGGATAGAAACTTTAGCAACTTTAAGAAAAAGGTTAGAAATATTTGTTGAAAAATCCCTAGACTTATGAAATAATTCCCATTGAACTATTTATTAATATGAAATACTTTCAAAAATTTGTCGAAGTTGCCCATAGAATAATGTTGGAAAATTTTGTTCTTCTAAATGTTTATCTTTAAATAAACCTAAAAGGTGAAAATCTTGACTTGGGGCAATATAATATATAATATTTTCATAATCCATTTTTTTGCAGCATCTAAAAAATTATGTATTATTGAATATGTTGGTGTACAATGTATTCTTTCATTGTTAAAATCAAAGTTATCAAATAATGCATTATTGTAAGTAGGAATTTGATATTTTGAATTCATATGCACAAAAAACAAACTTGCCCATTAATGATGAATGGTAACATTCAAATATTTGTATAATGGTGTTTCAATTAAATTTCATAAAACAACCATCACCATATTTGGATGAACATTTCGTAACATATAAAATGATTTGTATTCAACATGTCATTTAAAAAACACACATATTGTTACACCATCATGTGGTAAACGTGGTAGTATTGATTGAATTTGATCCACATTTGCAGGGACATTAATAATAATACCATGCATCTTATATTGCCCATACCTTTAAAGTTTATAAATTTGAACAAAAACAAGACATGATGAAATAAAATGTTTTTTTAATTGTGTTAATTTTTAGATTCATGGAGGTGAAAGTCCTTTAAGGTGTTAGTACCACACATGACAATAAATGGCTTAGTCTTTAGTCCTTACTACAGTCTTTTTTTACCTTATATTTTGATCCCCATAAAAAATAATGAATAAAAAATTGTCAAAAATTTTAGAAGCACTATATTTTAAACCATTACAATTCTAGATTCCATCATAATCATCCATAAATGTGCCTTTACATGGTAAAAATGACTAAGTAAATAAATAAAAAAATGTGACGTTGTGATAAGATTTTGGTACACCTTAAAAAATTTAGACCCTGGAATGATTTTGTTTTTGGTAATTTTATTTGGTAATTGATATAAGGGTGATTTATTTCATTAATATTATGTAAAAAATAGTACATATGTATGATGTTGAACTAAGTTCTATTTATATTTAAAAATATATAGAAAGTTATTTTGACAATTGATTTGAAAAACATTTAAGTTGTTTTTAAAAACATAACCTTTCACAACTAAAACATGCAATTATTGGAACATCTTGGATTTTTTATTATGAATGTCAATGTATATTGAATTATGTGTATTTTTTAATATTAATATTATGTTTTATTTTATTTGATTGAACATCATGTTTTGCAAAAAATTATTATGTGAAAATTAGTTCTTTAATTTTTTTTAGAGTGCATTTAACATATGACAGTTGAATTTTGTCATTTATGAAAGATTTTCGTGATATATATATCATGTGATTCATAATTTGTGACCTTGTTATTTTAATAATTAGAATTATGTTGATGAATTTAAATTTTTTTACATAATAAATTAGATTTGGACAAACTTCCAATAATTGAAAAATATTGTTGTCACAAAATGCCTAATCAATTTTTATTTTTATTTATTTTTGGTGTTATATTAGGTTCAACAATTAGATGGGAACATTCCATTTGAATTTTGGATTTATTTTAACTTTGGTAAGGGAAATTCAAGTGAATAGATTAAACAAAATCTCATTCACAGGAACGTTTGTGTTGTTTTTCAATTTTTTTGTAATTATTGAATATGATTTCTAAATGTTTTTTAGTAATATTTGTATTACAAGAAATGTTAAATAATGAAACAACATATTCCAATGGTGAATCCCAATTATCTTTCAAAATGTCCATTAATGTAGAATCAAATTTTTTATTCCAATAAAAAACATGTAGTTAGTTGCAATAATTGAATAAGAAGTTGTTGCACCATTGATTTCAAAAGAAATGGAAATTCATATAAATCAATGGTAACTTTAAAATCATTAACTTGAAAAGTGTGTAAACACCTAAATAGACCATTAACATATTGAATTGGTTCAAAATCTTGAAAATTATACGTTATATGTAAGGAGATAAATTGAAAATTCATGCCACATCAAGACATATTGCGTTTTGATATTTTATTTCGCATGTAAATTGATTTTTGTAAATATTCAACTATTCAAAATATTACAATGAAATCTCCCCATAAACTTCCCATACTAGCACCTAATGCCATTTTTGTCACATATTGATGTTCATTTGTGACCATGTTTTGATTCAAATTAAACAAAAAACTTGGATTTAATTTTCAAATACGACATTGTTAGGTTATTTTTCTATTTAATAATAAACATTGATTTAAATGTGCCATGCCATTTTGCCTCAATTCAAGAGATGATAAATGATTATCTAATAAATAAAATATGTACTAAAAAAGATAATTGCATATTACATATTTGTTTATTGAAACTAAATGAAGTCCATATGAATGCAATATAGGTTCAAATGATGAATCAACAAGATTTAATAAAAGTATTTCCATTGTTATGAACTTTAATTTACTGGATATCTATATAAACAAAAACATGGTTCCCACATAAACACATTCAAGATAAAATCAACAACTCATTCAAGAAAATTTATTTTAAATTTTTTTATAAAATTTATTTTGCATTGAAAAACTATTTACATTGGAAAATTGTTTAGATGGAAAAATTGTTTGAATTGAAAAATTGCTAACATTTTTAAAAAACTAGGAAAAATATTTTTATTAAAAATTTGTATGTATTGAAAAATTATTTTGATTGAAAAACTACTGACATTGAAAAATTATTTGCATTAAAAAAAATTATATTGGAAAATCATTTACATTGAAAAATTGATTTCATTGAAAATGTTACTTGCATTGAAAAAAAAATTTCATTGAAAAAACTACTTACATTGAAAAACTGCTTATATTGAAAAATTGTTTGTGTTGAAAAAATTACTTTCATTAAAAAATTACTTCAATTGAAAAACTACTTTCATTGAAATTTTTTTTCACATTCAAAATGTTGCATTTAAAATTTTTTTTGACACTTGATGGAAATTAATGTATTAGTGTTTTCCTTTTCTTTTAAAAACACTATGAAAATGATTATATATTATGGGCTATTTAACCAAAATTTAATAAAGGAAGTTTTCACATATATAGATTATTTGTATACTAAAGGTAACTATAGAAAGGTCACATAAAAACTATTGATAACATTAATGTTTAAAAAGGTTTTTTTTAAGAAATTGATTTTGATGCATCAAAATTAAACTTGCATTTCACACTATGTTGGACATTATCACTAGGAATAATTGTTAAAGGAGCAACCAAACTTTCACTCTTCAAATTGGTTTATCCTTGTGGGATAAAATTTTGGATATCATTTTAAAAGCCAATAATGACAAATGTGGTCAACAATCGAAATTTATGATGAATGCAAATTGAAATGAAAAGTTGAATTTGTTTTAGACGAGGCAAATCCAAGAATTTCAATTTTGTCATATACACAATTGCTTCAAGCCATTTGCCCTCAATAATCAATAACACAAGTTCATCATTGGTTATAATGGAACCATGAATAAAGTTTAATTTTTGAATCGTTAAATTTGAACAACAAGCATTATAATAAACACCACCCATTGGAGAAATGGTGACATCTACTACATGACAATTTCCACATTTTTTTTGAAATGGAAACACAAAAGGGCTAATTATGGACAACATTTTGGTCACTTGGAAAAAAGGATAATATGTTCAAATAAAAAGATAAATGAAGATGAACTTAAACATAGGGAAAATGTGGAAAAAAAGTAGATCAATCAAAAAAGATATAAAACCATGCACACACATACACATAATATGTAAACAAAAAGAATGAAATGCTTAAGAAGTTCATAATAAAATATGTTGTGAAAATGTAATAATTTAAAAAATTAATACCAAAAAAAGACAAAAAAAAGGATAAAAAATCAGTAACAACAAAAGAAATATAAAGAAGAAAAGGTCATTCAAGCACAAAAAAAAATTATATCCCCTTCTTTCAAACCATATATCTTTCTCATTTTTTATTGTTTTTGAGTAATTAAAAAAGTTATGGGTGTGAAGTTTAAAGCTTTACAAATGATCTTTGAAGTGTAAAAACATTAAACCAATGTATATATATCTTAAGCTTTAAAACAAAAACTAGTTTTTTTAATGCTTAAACCTTACATTTTCACCCCTGTTCAATTACATAAGCCATATCTTGTTCATCCTTTAACCAATTCCAATAATTTTTGTGACATTAAATGCATCAAGAAAGGGGTTACAAAATCAATGTTCAAAGGCTATTGACCAATGTGGAGAAAATTATAAAAATTTACTTACAAAGGTTTTTCACATACTTATCTACCTTACCATATTAAAATTACAATATGTTTTTCTTTGAACAAACACATTCCAAACATTTTATACATATTCTTTACCCAAAAAAGAATTCCATTGGACTATATAAAGACGATTTTTTCACTTTTAGTAACAACATTGTACTTTATGTTTAATATGCAATGGAACATGGATTTTTGTTCTTTTAAAGGTTCCAATAAAGAAAAGACAAATCAATGTAGTTTTTTTTTGGTAAGCCATTTTAATAAAGAGAATTATGTGGTCGTTCATCCTACGCAAAAACATCCTCTTCCCTGTGATTGGGAAATTCACCTTCATTTCATCTTGTTAATTCTCAATGAGAATCCCAATATTGTGGGAGCACAATGTTATTGTTGATAGTGTTGGTTTGCAAATCCAATATGAATTGCACCAAAATGGAATCATCAACATGCCCTACAAAACCCCCCCACCCACACCACCCCCAAAAATATGCACATCCCCTTGTGTTTAACTGAAAGGTTGAATTCATGAAGTTTCTTCTTTTTCACCACTTTTTTTCTTTTGATCAACTTCAACAATTTCACTCCCATGAGACTTACATAACTTGCTTCATTAATTTCGTTTTTGTAGAATGGGATTCCTAACCTTGATTTGGCCAAAAGTTTGATTACAAGAAAACAATTTGGCACATATAATTTGTGTTAACCTACTAAACTTCCTAATGGTAAACATTTTTATTAAGAACAATAATTAACCATGAGCACAAAGAACCTGAATTTGAAGTCCTTTTTCAAATCCCATTTCTTGTACTTGAATCTATCGAATAGTGAAATCTAGCTCTGGAGTACTACCATTTTGAGTTCTAAAATGTTACATTCGACCAAAGTACACCCCTTTATTCAATAAAAAATTTCCCAATGCCTCTTGGCATCAAAGGATGGTCCTAGTCTTTAAGCACCAAAGTCATTTAGAGTCTTGACAAAAAAGGGACACAAGATTCTTGAAACCCACTATCCTTTGTTTGTGGGTACCTAGTTGATGAGCTTCGAGCTTCTATTCCTACTGGTTAGTTGGCTCTATTGTTGTTGTCTAGACCTTGTTGTTTAGAAGTTAAAAAAAGTTAGTCATATAAAATGATGTGAGAAAGAGAGACCTCACTCACTAAAGTTGCTACGAAAACATCAATCATCTCATGACCACATTAGAAACACAATAGGAAAAAAAGTTCCAAAATTCTTTTAAGGTCCATATCTTTTGTAACTACAATTATCAGTTTGTAGTTTGAAAACAAGGACAATGTCATACTATGACAAATGAAACCACAAAATGTTACCACATAAAAAAAAAGATAAAGATTTGCCCACTAATAATGCACTAAATTACTATTACTACCCTTTGGCATTTTAAGGTTTATTGATGATTGTGGTTACAACCATTTTCTTCATTTCTCCCTTTGAGCTTTTGCATTATTTCTGATGGCTTCCTCCTTTTAATGAAGTTGCCTTTTTGTTGGTAATGCCCTATAAGTATTTGACTTAATGTGAATGTTCTTCCATTAAAGATCGATTGTACGTCCCAAATCAATCCATACCAAAGATACTCAAGATTGGAATCAAACAAGTGGTTATTTTGTAAACAATCAACATGCTAGAAAATTGTATGATTATTGACTTGGGCGAACCTCCTTTGTTGCTTTAGAAGAAGCAACAGACGCTAATATCACCATTGTAGAGTTACCACTAGAAGGATTGCCTAAGCTTTTTGCTTTGTTGGGGAATGTGACTTGAATAATCTTAGATGCCATCATTTGTTCATTAGAGCTTTGAAGTTTTGTATTTACAAATTTGCTTGATAACATGCCACTAAAGATTGGTGAGATGTCAACTTCAATTTTGTCAACTTCCTACCACAATAGGTATCTATAAGTAGAAAAAAATTGTCCTTTGATGAAATGTTTTCTCAATGTTTGCTGCTAAAGTTGAGTTTCTTTTATAAAACCTTGCAATAAAGTCATGTGATTGAAATTCAATATAAAAGTTGCATATACATTGGGTACTCAAGATCTTGGCATTTTACATCTTGTTTAGATGTTGATCCTTTTTTGAGAAATGAATATAGAAATCACTTAGGGTCACAACAATTCTTGTTACACTTTCTTTTTAACTCAATATTGAAAATGTGCTATTTCATTGTTGTTTTGGCAAACTAGGGGCACGACACCAAGGTGAGGATGTAACATTGAAAGGTGAGCAATGTGTTTTTTCTTGACAAGGACATGGACAAGGGGTTTTTAACCTTACAGAAATTAGACAAGTCTAGATTCCAAATCTGAGACCTTCAAGGATGGTGGATTGTTGTGGATGTAGATATTGGTCCCCAAGACATGGTGTTGTACTTAGGACTATTTCTTTATCAAGTAACTGGTGGCTACCTTAGTCTTACAGTTCATCGAACATACAATAATAATAATAATAATGTTACTACTACTTCTAGTCAAGGGCAAGGCTTGAGTGTCGTCCTTTATGGACATTGCTCTATAGAGTTCAAGTTCATGCCATGAGCATTGGCCATTCTGCATTGTTTTGCCATGACAAGTACAAGGCATCTTGTTAGGAATCCCTTCCAATAACTAGTTGTTGTCCATGATTTCATGCAAAGTTCTCACCCAATGGAGCAGCTTTTGAACTGACCCAATGTCCTTACCTTCATGTTTCCAACACCACCACCACTAGATGGTGGGTCATTTTACAATCTCAAGTGCCTTGGGGAATTTAAAGAAATATAGGAAGGTTAAGAAAGGAAACTGATTGATGTTGATTTCTTATAAACTTTTCAACAAATGATTTGATGTCACTTCCCTTGGCCTCCTTTGCTTGAGTTTTTTCCCATGTTGGTAGGTAGCATCATGTCCCTGATTAAGCATCAGCAATAGTTTTTTTTCCTCATGTAGGATCAATCAAGTAAGGGATGAAGTAATGAAAACAAGTCTTTCGAAGGAAGCCCCTTGCTCCATCGAAGTGGTTGTGGCTTGAAGCCCAACGAATCTTCAAGGAATGGGTTTGAAAGTTTGGTACTACAATTTAAAGGAATGTGAAGAGCACCACCTCAATGCAACCAAAAGCCCACATGGAGTATTGAGGGTAGAAATGGGTTGGCCCCACAACACGATCACCCATTCAAGTCTCATTCACAAGTAAAATTGTACATCTATGACCTTTAGTATTGATCAAGTACCTTCTTATACTGCATCTGGCTCCATGTGTTTCAAGAGTTGTTAAGTAGTTTCTATTGTGTTTTCTTACATAAAACAAGGTTAGAGAGATATACCAAGCCCGCTTCTTGGAAACCCAAAACGACAAATTGTGTGCCCCTAGATCAAGATGTTGAAACCTAAAGGAAAGATCACAATCAGGGAAGAAAATTTTATCTTTTCTCCATGTTTTGTGCGGTACCTAAGCTATGGTGGAGGAGAAGAACATCATCATCATCTATGTGGATTTCCTCCTTTTCCTTGGCTTTGAGAGGCATGCTCTTAGTTATCATCTAATAAAGAAAGTTTGGTGGTGTTCCACTACTATTGGGGTTGAGTCCTTGCCCCTTGTTTTCACTTCCAACTTAGAAAGAGGAAGAAGACACTACTATGTTGCTATCGATTCCTCATGGCGATTTGTATTCCTAATGTACTTAAGGTTACATCCACCCAAACATGGAAAATTACATTCATGTGAAAATTTTCATTATGTGAACATTTGTCATTTCCACATTGGTCAATGAACAAATAAATTTTTTATCCCCAAGTCCAATCTTGCACATATATGCCTAGTCTCTTCCCTATGAGCAAAGCCTAAAAATAAAAATTATATCCCCAAGAATTTACGTTCAATTTTTCATAGAATGGGTGGGGAGGGGGGACAATTGAAATTGAATATTGGATGTGATGAATATTAATATAGGAGACATTAGAAAAGTTATTCTTATATGAAATGTTGTTTGTGCCTAAAATGAAATGAGCCCCTAACTTGTGACGATGGCAAAAGAGAATTCAAACCAATTGTCATGAGGCCAACAAAATTTGTTGACAAGGTTTTGAATGTCTTGCCTTGATATAACTATGGTGAAATAGAGGAAATGTGCATCTTTCCATGCTTTTGATTTGAATCTTTTTTTTCCCTTAACCAACATAATGCATGTTGTGACATTAATTTATCAATGATATTGTCTTGCCTTTATGGACATATCATATATCATATATATTATGTGATATTATGATCAATTTTTAGTACATTTTTTTATGCCAATTACATGAATTTATGCAAAGAAAATTGTTTAAAACACAATCCATAGTAATGTGACGTAGAATAGTCCATTTCAGTTACTCCTCTAACTTTTTTGGGCCCGGTCTCCAAGCGACAGGGACTATCGCATTGGATCCAACTTTTGGAAGTTTTACCTTATTAGAACTGATTTGGTGAACTGGTTTCTTTGGTGAAAGTGTTTAAACTGTTTAGATTGGAACGGATTTTTTTGGTGTTCAGAGTGTGGACAGAGTAGGTAGATGTACAACATATTATCTATTGGCAGGGCCAGCTGTTTGTGATGCCTTGTTTGCAAATGGAAATGGGAGCTTCTTATTTCAGGTTTGCTTAATGCTTGTCCTTTTGAATTTGTTTTCTTCCCCTTAAGTTCATTTGAGTTGCTCCTGTAATTTCGATCTTGCAAATGGAGTTTTCCATTTTAGGCTTGCTTAATGGTTGCTCTTTTGAACTGGGTTTCTTCCCCTATTAAGTTCATTTCACTTGGTCTTCTAAATTTATTCTGCAAATGGAGTTTTTCATTTTAGGTTTGTCTAAAGCTTCTTCTTTTGAAATGGTTTTCTTCCCCTCAGTTCATTTCACTTGTTCCTCCAATTTTATTCTGCAAATGGAGTTTTTTTCATTTTACTTTAATTCCAACAATATTCATCGGATGAAGAAGAAGGGATGCGGAAACAATGAAAAAATCTACTCCCTAATGTGCTAAGAATGCTCCTGTGTGTTATCCACTTCTCACCTCTAGAGCTCAGCAGCTTGGTCTTGTTGTAGAGCTTTGAAATTACCAAAAGTAGCAACAGAAATTTGCTTTCAGTTTTGTTGGAGGCTAAATTCATGGAGGCTGGATTTTCAGTCCCATGTTCTTATGATGTTCACAATGTTTGTCTTGTCTTTGGAGGTCGGGATTTTCCCGTTGTCTTCTTTGAACTTTATATATATGTGTTGAGGTCGGTCTTCTCCAGGTTCCTCCAACTGGTGTGCAATCTGTGAGATATTTCATCTAGAGAGTTGCACAGCAGAGGAGGAAGAATTTGCCTTCATCTGTGAAGCAAAAGGTATGGTTTTCGATTTGCCATTCACTCCTTTGGAGTTGGGTGAAGCTGCATTTAGGGTCTTCTGGAATTGGGTTGGCGAGGAATCCACGGATAGAGCACAGTTACTATGCTTCTTTTGAAGGTGTAGCCCAGCGTTGGGGGTTTCTCACCTTTCTTTAAGAACCGCCTGATTCCGGTTCTTTAACAAAACTTCACACAAGGGTTCTTACAATTCATTTTGGATGTTACAAATATCCGGAGAGTATCAGAATTTTCAATTGTTTTTCTAGACCAGTTCTTTCCCAGCCGGTTCTTACTTTTGAAATACTTAGTTGGTTATATACAATCTGTTTCTTTAAACCTGGGCCCTACTTAACCTAGACCTAGACCCTACCTACTCTATACCCCTAGCCCTGAAAACCTGAACTGGAGTGAACTTTCCAACATATCCGGGGGTTCAGGGTTATGGCAGGTATTAGACCAAGCATTTCTCAAACTGCTGGTTCTCTGAGCTGACGGTTCTTACAATAGGCAAAAACTGCCAATTCTTTGCCAAAAAAGGAACCCGCCTGAAAACCTGGGCGGGCCTCAACTGAATTCTGATACCTGCCCCACACTGGAGTAGACCAACCTGAGCAGACACCTTGAAGATGGGAAGAACATTGAACAGGTTTAATGATGTCCTGAAAAAGCTGCAGTGGGAATAACAGAATGCTCCAAAGTGGTCTTGCAAAAAGCCAGGCAAATGTCATATATCACAAACTACATTAGAGTACATTGGAAGGCCTTGTATACACAGAACACAGTTCATTCTCTAGTTGAAGCTTGTTTCTTTTTGAGTCAGTAAATGAAGGGGATGAGTTTGTATCGCACTCGCTTGCAGTGGGCCTCCCAGTACTTGTGGTATTTTTGTCTCATCCGTTTGTCATCTCGGGTTGCACAATTGACCAATATAGCTGTCACGAAGCATGCATGAAAGTAAGGCATTGCCTGCACAAACACACAGTTTGTTTTAGATCTAACCCTTTTGCAAATTACCTTCCCATCTTCTTGACATGCCAGAACCAGTCTAGTACAACCTTCCCACAATACTAAGAGTTAAGACATATTGAATTGATGTGGTGTGCTTCAGTGTGCAAACGGTGAAATGGTGGTAAATTCATTGCAGTGAAAATGTCCATCCACCTATTGAATGAGAATCTTTCTCAAATCAGTATTTGCTGGGACAACCAAAAATGAGAAACAGTTGGGAGAAATGGGGATAAATTCGTTGGATTGAAATTGTCCATCTACCTAGTGAGTGAGGATCTTCTCACATCAGCATTTGTTGGGACCAAAAAAATTGAGAATTGATAGCTGATCAATGTGCTTGGAATCAATTTCTGTTTGTAGAAAAGGAGAGAGGTGTTCGGAAGCGCACATGTTTGAAGAGAACAGGTAAGGTCCAGCAGATGGCAACACCAATTTCTGGGGTATAATGAAAATGTCTAGCAACACTCCACCTGTTATTATCCCCAAAGACACCCAAGCAAACCAGTTACAAGAATCACTAAGTCCCAAAAAAGAAGGTTTCATGCCAAGCTCCATGGAGCTGAGAGATGTGACAATATGGGCACTCACCAGCCAGCTGTGAGAAGCAGGTTATGCTTGTGCTCTCCATACTCTGTTACATAGTGGAGTTGGATCTGGACATGGCAACCACTTCCCACTAGTACCCGTCAGTGCTGATTTAAATCCTCTATGAAGATACTCTCATTCTCTTTGAATTCCTTCCGATGGCTGTGCAGTCTTGATCTTTGGAAGCAGATTATTGTGGGGATTGCTTTACACAGAATTTGTATTGCTAGTCTACAGAAGAGGCAATGATTCCCAAGAGATCTATTCAAGGTAGTGAAGGTGGACGTCCAAACCTTGCAAGGAATTTTCCCCCAAATCCTGCATTTGCCATTGGAGTTGATGAATTGTAAACGTTGCACATAGCAATCATAAACGATGTAGTTGCAGGCCATCCCAGCTCCAAGCATTCCAAGTGCTAGCTGTTGCACCACATTGCTTACCCTTTTTATTGTCGGGAAAAATCCAAAAAGATTTGAAGTCAGTCAAATTCTGAGAAATTACTCAAAAAAAATTAGAGAAAAAAAATTCCATTTGTTTCCTTAGTTCAAAATGCAATTTTTTTTTCCTGCATAAATTTGCTGGCCTCAATTTTGTGATCTGTTTCATCTTCCTAAAAGCACAGATGGATGTATTGTGTGTGGTGTTGGTCAAGATGGGTACTCCTTGCCCTAGGTGAATTGGATGTGAAACCAGATAAAGATTCACTGATGTGTGAACTGCTGGGATCCATGCCAAGCAAGTAAAAACTGCCAGAAAGCCAGCTGCAAACCTCACCATTCAAAGTGCCCATGTGTTCAATTGTCCATCATTTTATGTTGAGTTTCTCCCATTTTCACAACTTTTACAGTCATTGCCATGTAAGTAGCTCATTAGCTTTTGAATAACTTAGAGTAACAGGCTTAGTCCAAATTGGGTACAATTATAAAATGAAAGAAAGCAATGCAGAAGGTGATGAGGTGTTTGTTTCAATTTGAGGTGTGGCTGTACATACCACGATCATGGGCCATCTCCATTGAACGGTAGAATTGAGGTTCTGTCCAGAAAAACTTGGTGATGTATATCAGCATAAGTACAGTTGTCACCAACATCGAGTCTGCAATCTTTCCTTGAGTATCACGCTGGACATGACCAGTTTCTTGAGTGTGAGGTTATGTTTTATCAAGCATAACTTGTTTTTACATCACGAAAAATGGAATAAAGGCTATAAGTTGGAAAAGGTGTATGGAGGAGGAATGGGAGAGAGCAAGGGAGACAAGAGTGAGCAATTCACCTGCTTGATGGCAAAGCTGACAACAATAATAGCCCAAGACATAATTGCAAATCGGCAATTTAGGAAGACCTTAATATCAAAATGGCTTGTAATCCTTGGGTACAACTCCATTCCCTAACCCATTCCATCCACACCCACAACCACTTATATTTGTTGATCCAAAGCATGCAGCAAATGAACAGTACAAAGGCAGATGAATCATCATCATATCATCTCCTTACTACAATGCTCATAGTGGCCAGAATTGATGTGAATTTCCATGAGTCATCATCAGCATCTGACTTGCAGTCAATTATTTGCACAACAGTACATTACCCAGAAAATGTCGCCAAGGATGTTTCCTGATGATCCCCAATCTTCAGAAGATGGCGCCATATGACCCTGTACACACACATGCACACCCGCACATATGTGATGATCACAACATGATGGGGCTGATGCAATTGTGGAACAGTTAAAAAGAAGAAGAGATAGAGAGATAATATGTGACAGAAACAAAAGGAATTCAACTCACTTTGCAGTAGAGCAGAATTGTTGCAACATAACTTGCGATCACGAGCACAGAGAAGATTTCTCCTATGTAGTCATACACAAGGCCTGGATTGAATAAGCTCTCCCTGTTTCCATCAGCTCTCCCATCATCTATGATTAGTGATTGCAGGACACAGAGATCCTTCATGAAGTGAGGATTGACTTAAAGGAAGAATCCCATGTTGAAACCTTCTTCTTCTTCATCCCTACAGTAGTATGTGCACTGAATACTTGATGCAGACACAAATTCAGATCACTGTCTATGAGCTTAAGAAATCCAACATTTTGCAGGGAAAAAAAAAGCCCAAGTAGCAAGAGTGTTTGAGATAATGCTTGTGGAGCATCATCTTCTTCCTTTCACTACCCTGTATGTCACAATCATTCAGATGACCATTTATAAGCTAAGAAATCCAACAACATTTTGTAGCCAAAAAAGGTGCAAGTAATGAGAGTGTGTGAGATGATGCTCATGTTTTGCAGTCATCATCTTCCTTTTTTCTACCCCTATATCTCACAAACATTCAGACCACCATTTATAAGCTAAGAAATCCAACATCTTGCAGCAAGAAAAAAGTTGAAAGTAACAAGAATGTTTGAGATGATGTTTGTGTTTGAGCATCTTCTTTCTTTCACTATCCTCTATGTTTCCATTGCAGCAAAAAATCCTATGACACATATACAATGCATGAATGGACGCACAAGATGATCTCCTTGTGTATATCTTGTGTTTTGTTTGATACATGGCCACAAACATACATGCCAA
>Ga0116231_10008969_pt1 | contig 17224 bp, 13 predicted proteins | sample S1TSphgellanicum_2_FD_89695 | JGI IMG/M metagenome (GOLD analysis project Ga0116231, IMG submission 89695) | Host-associated microbial communities from peat moss isolated from Minnesota, USA - S1T2_Fd - Sphagnum magellanicum MG | ecosystem: Host-associated > Plants > Peat moss > Unclassified...
ATAACAAGCATATGGATGCTTTGAAACTATGGGTATGTGTAAAATGACAAATTACACACACCTAGGTTTTTTCTCACAAAATGGCCATGTTTTGGTATTGGCCACCAAATTTTCAACCACATACATACAAATATAAACTATACATTTATATAATCTATATTGACTTCCTAAGCCATGATGTAGCCAAAACATAAAGGTGGGTGTGGTTTTGTGATGTAGATGCGAGTTTTCGGAGGTTAAAATTAAGTAACCATAGAAATGTAAACCTAGATAAGTTAGGATGATGCTCCAAAACTTTTGCCCATGTCAATGGCTTCACATGACTAATACATCTATAACCCTAATAGCTTAGGTTTGAAGGTTCCATACCCTCCACAATTGTTTTTTTGAGGTCCTTAAAAGTGCACATGGAATATGAAATTTATATTAACCAAATGTTGCATGTACATACATAAGTTGTCTACCATTTATTAAAAGATTCAATGACAATGATTAATTGAAACTAATTTCGGTCGAACAACTTTAAAGTTTGTAAGGCATCCAGTTGAATAAATCCTCCTTTGGATAGTTCCAAACAAGAATTTGTTTAGTCAATTCCCAAGTAAAGAGAGATGGAAAGGTGTTTTTCCAGATCTGTGTCTCTTCTAAGTGTTTTTTTTTTTTTTTTCCAACACCATAGTTGCTAGAAAATTCTCAATATATTCTATACCAAATAGCATCCCATTTTTGTTCAATTGAATTTGAATTCATTTGATTTTCTTGAAATCAATTCAATTAAGTTCAAGGATTTTAATTCAATTCACTTAAAGTTGCATGCAATGTCATTCCAATTTTCATTTGAATTGAACTATCAAAACAGTAGAAAACTATCATATTAATTGCTCTAAACCATAGAAATATGGCAAAACTTCTAGCAACCTTGTGGTGAAAGTTCCATTGATGTGGTGGTTGCAACTACCCAGGAAGGATGAAATTTTGCATTAGTTTGCTGGAAAAAAAAAACTTGTCCACATCCATGTCACTTCATTGCCAAGTCACACCTCCAAATTGGCAACTCCACATTGCCAAATTGCCAACTTCACATTGCCAGATTGCCGACTCAATTTCATCCTCTGGAATAGCCAAAAACTTTCCAAACTGCCCAAGTTTTTTTACTAGATGCCCTATGCCTGAGATTTATTCCTTTTCTGCTCAAATTTATGCCCCAGATCGTTCAATTTTCTTTTGTTGAGTAATTTAAAAAAGGTTCGATTATCTTTTTTAAATTGTGGGGGTAAATTCTGATGGTTCTTTTATTTTTCTTCCAAGCGCTTCTAGAGTTCTTTTCACTATATTTTCAGAACAATTTGAAAGTTTTGAGCTCAAATTGTATGTTTTTTTTTGTCCATTGTAAGTCATCACTTGAATGGATGATGGTTCAAACTGAGTAACCAAATGAAATGATTTTTAATGGAAAAAACATGATGCCAAGCAATATATGTCTAAGGATGAAATTATTTTTGAAAGATGAATCTATCCCGCTAGATTGGATGAATTCCATGTATGCATTATGTCCAAATGCAATGACATGAACTCTTTCTGGATGTGAAATGACCCAACTAATGTTTTTAAAATTTAATGAATGAATGAAATAATTGGATGGAAGTTCATGTTGTTTGGAATTAAATATGTTATCACTATGGAATATCACCTAGACTTCTATTTCATCCCACAAAATAATTTATTCAAAGTTGATTTCTTCCACTAGAATTCATCCAAATTCCATGTATGGACATGCATCAATACCATGGCTTTTGTTGGCCACAAATTTTGCCACAATTAGATTATAGTGCAACCTAAGCCTCATGTTCCCCTATCATCAACCATGGATGAATCTTATGAATGAAAAATTTTGGATAGTTTTATGGATGCTCTTTATTTCATATTGATTTTTCATCCAATTATCCATAAAACAAATCATACTTCATGGATATTCAACCATTGAACATGGATGAAATTTAATGGAAGAAATGAAACTATGAATGAATTATATTTTGTATACGGAATATAATTATGCATAAATGATATTTCTTCAACGAACTTATTTCACCTTAAAATATCATGAAATTTTATCACAAGAGTTATGAAGGAAGGTTCATCCATCCATCAATCTAAATTCATGAATGAGATTGCATGCATGTTCAGTCATGGAATTTACATGAAATCTCATGGACAAAAGAAACTTTGAATGCATTTTCATGGATGAAATAAAACACTAGGCATTAATCATGGATGAAACGTATTTCATTTTGAAACAACATGAAATTTCATCTGATTGTTTCATTCTTTCACAATGAATTTCATCTAGTTGGATCAGTTTGCATCAATAAAAGAATTCACATCATTCCCTTTGGACATAATGCATGCATGTAATTCATCCAATCAGTGGGTATAGGTTCATCCATCAAACTTAATTTCACTAATGGAGATGGATTGTTTGGGTTCATGTTTTCTCCATAAAAAAATCATTTCATAATTTGCTTTGTCAATTTCAGTCATCATCCATTCAAATGATGATTCATCCTTGCACTTACGTTTGGTTCACTGGGATTAAATTCTACACTGTTTATGAAAATTGGACCAAATCCAACAATCCCATTCAAAAGAAAATTCTTTTTTTCCATTTCCATTGGTCCTCTAAAATTCTCACAAACCTACCAAAGCCTATTCTGCATTAAACTGTTAGTACACTCTGGATAACTAAAGGAAAAAAAATTCAGACCATCAAATCCAGCAATTTCATTGGCCATAACATTTTTTTCATACCTACACACAAATGGATTCAGAGCACCCTCTATTTATTACAGTGGTACCTAGGCTGGTTAGCCACTAGCTAATTACTTTTTGGAATTGCCAAGAATTCTGAAAAATGAATGCCTGCCATGCCAAAAATCTGAATGAAGCTCTCAAGCACAATAGCTTCAGTTTTTAGTATAATGCTGAATTGTACATTATTATTATTATGGCCTAAAACAACTGATAAAGTGTGGAACCAGCCTAGGTAACTAGGGTAGTACACTAATATTGTAACCCTTTTCTCTCAGCAATTTGGAGAGCATTCAGGTAGTGCACAATTTGAAGTGGAGTTGATGAGTTGGCACTGTAACCCTGGTGACATGGAGTTCGCAATTTGGTGATGTGGATTTGGCAAACTGGTGAAGTCTATGTGGACTTAGCAACTTGGCAAAGCACAAAACTCAACTTGGCAAAATGGCCCACCACCAATGTTCCATATAGTTTGAGACATGGGCCTAGATGTCCAATTTTGCACTATTGTTTCACTAAGAGCAAAATTTTCACCCCAAAACCAGTCTTTTTTTCATTCAATTTTGTGATGCAGAGACAGTGACAAGCATCCCACAACACATTCCCACTTGGCAACTCATGACTAGAGGATCATTAAAACATTACCCATAGACAGAACTGTGACAACATCCTCCTTGAAAAAAATCGGGTGAATTCTAGCGAATTTTTTATTTTGTGATTCAAGAAATTTAAATTTTCACAAAATTTGTGACCAAAAATTACTTCATTTTCTCGTCTTCCTGTGACAATTTTTTGACAAAAAAATTTCACTGACCCACACCCTATTTCAGCTGGTGTTTATCACATCCAACACCTTGTTAATTATTTTCACAAGTCCACCCTTAAACAAGTGCAATATTAAACACAAACTATCCACTGAGAGACAATTTAAATGTTAACAGTTTAAGGGCTGATAAAAATGAGTCATTTTTAAGGCGTATGAAGATCACAGTACCAATGTTTTTTTGGCGAATAATAATCGTCAAAAGGTTACACTAAAAGTAAAAAAGGGAACATTTTGTTGCAAATTCCCTTTAATTATTTAGAGGCAAGATTGGTTTTTCCTATGGTTTCTTGTCAGATTTATATCTACTACCTACAGTTTTCCATTTCAAGTCATGTACTTTGATCACATAGAAGCCACGATCAGGTATTGCATCTCGCATAGAATGTGTCCAATCTTTCAATGTGGCTAGAAAGATATCACCAGAACCAGGTCAAGATTTTTCGGGAAACGAAAAACACGTATTATGAGAAGAAGGCAATATGCATAGGGAAGCTTACAATTGCCGTGATCTCTGGGTGCCACCTCTATTTTTATTTGTTGCGCTTTGGAAAGAAGTGTGGTGTACTACAAAAGTTGTTGACAACCAAAGAGCAATTGCGAATGCACACAGACACGTTTCGGCAAGCTTTTCCTGGTCGACCTCCCTATTCTCCATATGGTGGTGGTGGTGGTGCAGGAGCTGTTGCTTTTGTGGTCTAGAAAAGAGTTAGATCTTGCACATGAAAATTAATGCATTGATGATGAAGTAGACATCTTTGCTTTGTAAAACCGTTCACAATTGCTCTATCACTCTTGCTCCACGAAATCCAAAAGCATCCCAAGTAAAACACAAATGCAATTCCCTCTCAAGCGTCTGAAGTCGTTTTAAATGCAAATTCTCTCCCATAGCCACCTGTGCAGTAGTTGGGCAGACAACTCCAGATTGAACCTCAGCTGTCCGCTTGAAGTGGCCATAACACCCTCCAAAACACCAGCACCATACCAAAAAAAGCTGGAGCACCAATAATCTCAACTACATAAGGGAGCTCGACTTTTTCCCCTAACCGGCCTGCTCGAGCAGTGTGGTTCGGAACATAATTGGTGACTAATGGACAGGATTTCACCTGCCTATAACTGATGACTATGTCGACATCTGGGATGAATGCCATTGTGGATGTCACCATAACCCTCCTGCGCATGTCTGGCTGACCCAGTACGCAACTGATATGGGTTGTAACATGTGACCTCTCCTGCAATGGGCTGATGCGAAGCCCCCATTTCTGCTGAGGAACCAGTTATGTTCTTATTGTTTGGATGCTTAATTCATAGGCCAAAAAAGTGTTGAAATCTGAAGAGAAAGTTGGAGAAATTTGAAGAATTAACGCATTACAAACCATAGAGTAGGAGTTGGGTAATGGGGGTTAACTTCTGTCAATTTGGGCCGTCATCTAGATATGGGACATCTATCTATTTGAGCACTTGTCTAGATCAGTATATTTATTTTTTCATTTTTTTGGTATTTTCGAAATTTTTGTGAAATTCAACATCCAAAAAAATAATAAATAAATAAATATAGTCAAATTTATACTAAAAGCCCCCAAAAATTCCCAATTTCTTTATTCAAAAATGCTAAAATTTTGACAAGAAACAAGAAAAGAATGGTCTAGATATGTAGCCCAAGGCAAAATGCCAACAACATTGGGAAATTGCATCCAGGCCATGCTTGGTGGATGAAGGTAATATTTGATCTAGTCGCCCAAGAGCCTTTTTGGTTCACTGTGTTCCCAATGCCTGTTCCATTAGGCTCATGGGACCTCTATTTGGATTAAGATGTCTTTGTGCTATGGCAATGACTGGCAGAAGGCAGCCATTTACCTTGTGCTTTATGCAATCGGCCTTTACTTAGTCCGAAAGGACCAAAGTGAACCTGCACCCACAATTGCACCATCCACTAGATGCCCATTATGACTGAGTTGTGGTTGAACCTCAACTCAGCTAATATCTGGTTTCACTTTGTTAACCCAGTGTGTGAAAACCAATTCCTATAGATAGATAGAAAGCTAGAAAAATAGGTAACTACTAGGTAAGTATAAGGTTTATAGATAGGTAGGTTTATCTGTACTACCTACTAACAACCTGCAAGATTAGAAACAACAACAGAGCTAACCACCATGGTTAGTTAGGGAACTGGAACCCAACTGAAAATTGTTTCCTGACCCCTTACCATCCATCTTTCATAGTGCCACAGTGGGTGTTGGTTCAGTCTGGACATCTAAAAACTACATCTTGCAACCAGGGCAAGTATAGTTTTTCATTAGTCTTCACTTCAAACAAGTAAATAAAAGGATCCTCTGCTCTTTTGTAATATGGAAAAATCACAATGTGAGCTTGTGTTATGGAAAGCACTTTGAAGTTCTTGAACCTCTCCAAATGCAATACTTCTATCCTTAGGGTTTTCAAACCCAAACGGAAATTACATGTTACATGTAATTTTGCCTCATCACAGTGAAATTACACATAATATCACTCCAACAAGAGCAATTAATTATGTAGGCAAGAGAAATCAAGTGTCTTTATGCTATGCAACTAAAAGAAAAATTTACAATATGGTTCATCAAATAATTGCAATGCATATTGATGCAAATGAAGTGATATTCAAGCATTAAAATCAACATTGAATACTTCTTAATGGCCAATGTTTTGTGTTAAGTCTAAACTACATATTTGGTTGTCTTTTAACTAACTTGAAATGCAAATCCAACCAATAAGTTGTCAAAGAATGTTGCAAATCGATTCAATCAATAATGTTGTAAAAAAATGTTACAAATCCAATTAATAACGGTGCTTTCATCTACATATGATTGTAACATCATGACTAAGCAACTTGATATCCTTTTCAAAACTTACAACAACCATAACATCTATGATAATAGTCAAGCTAACATTCTAATTTTGCAAGTTGTGTAATTGATTTTGAACATGAGATGTTGGAGCATTTAAACATCAAACACCCATCCTTAATTCCTTCATTTTTTTTTGTCATCGTTTTGTTCAAAACCTTATAACTAGCCTTTCTATTTTAATAGTCATAATCAAAAAGCAATTAGAGCTTGTCGTTCTTTTTCAACAATTGTTGGTTATTAATAGCAACATTAACACAAGAAATATTGTTGCCAGTGCCCTTTTCCTTCATTGGAAGATGTATCATTTGCTTAACATTAATAGCCTTTAATAGAAAATCCAAATATTAGATTAAGACAAAAAAACAAAAATTACACCAAAAAATTATATCAATTGTAAGGTTCACAAATTGAACCTAAATGGTTTATTGTTTATTCCTTTTTTCTTCAACAACCCAAATGAATGTAAAAGGACCACTGTCGCAACCCTAGCCTTGGGTTCGCGACCAAAGCAAGGGTTTGTAAAGGTGGAGGCCAAGACTAAGCCCGGGAGTCACATTTCATGCTCCCAAAAGTGCAAAAAAGTGTGAGGGAATGAACTCTCACACTTTCAAGTGAACTCCCATTTTAGGAGTTGGAGTCCCAATGGACTCCTAAATTTTTAGAGGGCAATTTTACAGGTCAAAACGCATTGGATTGATATGTTCCTTATATCATTAGAAAGCTCTTGGAACGTAGATGTTTGAAATGGGTTCACATGACCCATTTGAACACCTAAAACACAAGTTATGGCCAAAAGAAAGGCTAGGAGTCAAATTTGACTTCCGACCACTAAAAGTCGAGAATCATCCCGATTTCCTTGCGTGCATGTGGTGTGCAACATACCGTTGGAAAGCTCTTGACCAAATATACAACTTTTCTTTAAACCTCATCTCAATTGGAGGTCTGCATACAAAGTTATGGGCCCCAAACTTGCGAAAGTCCCAACTTTGGGAATTAACTGGGAGTCCCGAGACAAAATGCCATTTAGATGTTGGTCCCGTGGCCAACCACAGAATATACTATAAAGGGGAAGGTGGTGGCTTCCCCCAAGTCTGGGCCATGGTGAGTCTTGTGAATTCGAGTTTGCCCATGGCACCAAAAGAGTTCCAACTATGCACTAATCGACTTGTTGTTTGGTTTGTGCAAGTCTGTGTGAATGATTGAGTGCTTGTCATTCTTCTTAGTCTTATCCCGAAGCTCCAGCACGCCCCTCTACCCCCAAAGTGCATTCAACTCCTTATTCTTTTATTGTTTTAACTTCAGACTCACATTTGAATCTATCAAAGAGCTTGGGAACGCGTTAACCACCTAGTATAGTTTCCCCCGACATGATTCATTGAAAAGCATGATTAATAAGAGCTTTGTTGATTTGATTATATTTTGCTTAAAAATTAACATCACGTTGGCCAATTATTGCCATCTTGTAATCTATAAAAATAAGTGTTTCGTCTATGCAACTGATCTCGATGCACTTTCATGTTTTTGTTGTTATTTGCTTATTGTCCACATCAAGATCCATTGTCATAATTTTTGTCATATTGCACAATGTGTTTTCAGCTACCAATGTTTTGAAAAATCACACATCATATGAACTTTTCCATTTGAATTTAAGGCTACGAAACTGAGGGTTGGGACCTTTTTATTTGTTAAACCCTATTGGACAATGTGTTATCAATTTAGTGTAAACAATGTAAGATTTCCAATATAAGGCAATCCACCATTTTCTAATAATTATTTTGTTCACATTTATGACATCCAATTTATAATTCTTTGAAGGAGAAGAGTGATACTTATAACATGTAAAATAACATATGATATTCACTACCCAAGATGATAGGGTCGATGATAGGTAAAGATGAAACAATATTGTGTCTTTACTTATTTTGTGAGGTGATGCACACAAACCGTGTTGTTCATAATCCTTTCCAAAAATTGATAGGTGTTTTGTACCTTGGAACTAACGATTTGCCATGAAAACAAACTAGATGTGCTTCAACCACTTCTATTTCATCCATGAAAATATTTAAACAACCAACAACAAAAATAAAATTGCCATGTGGTTGAAAGACTCTTAGAGGCAAATGTTGAAAAACTAATAGGTTATGGTCATGCAAATAATAAGGTTTTTGTTACCCTTCCCTACTCCATGGGAAAGATACACAATCCATCTCTCCTCCACCTATAATCTTATACTTTGTCATTTATTTGTTTCAATTATGTGCAACTTGAAATGATAAAAAACAAGGAATTAGTTTGTCAAAATTTTAACCATTTTGGTAAAAAACATTAGTGAAGAAATTTTTGAAATGAGGTGGAATGTATTTGTCAACAATCATATTACAGATGCAAAAGACTTTTTAAATGGAAATGGAAAAGATTAATTACCTTCATAATTAAACAAGGATCTTCCATATATGTTAAATATGGTATTCAAATTCAATTAATAAGTTTAACAATTCCCAACTAAGAATTGTAATCTAATTAATTGAAGGTGATAGATTCTCAATTTTTTAATCATTTTTTTCAATTTTTATTGATTTCTTTTCTACAAAATTGTTTTACACATATATATTATGAATGTGTCAAACTATCTTTCAATGTTCCAATTCATTCTACTCCCCACTATGAAAAGTCATAGCCTCCTCGATGTTGATCTTGGCTTGTTCCAGTCACTTTAGGTTACTTGCATGCTGACGCGCTCCCAAGTTCTTGGTTAGACCCAAGATGGGTTTAGGTTATTTAAACAACGAAATTGTGAGGAATTCGAGGCACGCTCCCAGCTCTCAGCACTAAAAGGGGGTAGAGGGGCGTGCTGAAGCTCCGAGATGGGACTAGGAAGAGTGACAAGCTTTAATTACTTACTCGAACCTGCATCAAACCAACCAACAAGTTGGTTAGATCACTTTCTTGATCACCTTTAATGTTAAGACAAGCCACATGCAACCCTGAACTCACAAGACTCACCACGGCCTGGACTCAGGGGAAGCGACCACCTTCCCCCATATATTACTTTCTATGTCTCTCCGCAACACCTACATCCAGATGGCTTTTTGTCCCAGGACTCCCAAGGAGGAGTCCCGAAATTATCCCGGCTTGGACTCCCGGGACTTTATGAGGCCATAACTCTTTGCTCAAACCTCTGATTGGGATGAGGTCTAAAACAAACTTGTAGCTTTCTTCAAGAGCTTTCCAACGGTGTATCGCACTCCACCTGCACGCACCGGGGTCGGGTTGATTCCCGACTTTTAATGGTCGGGAATCAAATTGCGAATTTGATTTCCGACCCTTCTTTTTGCCATAACTTGTGTTGTGGATGTCCAAATGGCCCATGCAAGCCCATTTTCGACATCTACATTTCGATAACTTTCCAATGATATAAATAACACCTCAATGCGAGGTGTTTTGATCCTTATAATCGAACTCTGAAATTTCAGGACTCCCAAAGGACTCCCAAATCCCCATTTTGGGAGTGTGAATTTCATCCTCACACTCTCTCAAACTAAGGTTGCGACACATGCCCTATTTCAACATTTTTTTGTAAAACATCCTCCATTTTTTTCTTCATAATATTTCTTCAGAACATTGTTGGCATATTGTAAATCACTAAAAAAAAGTTATAATCTACTAGTTATTTTGGTTTTATTATTTTTATCTTTCAAACAACAATAAACAATTTGCAATTTGTTTTGGCAAAGTCAAATAGCTATAACCAATATTTGTCCAAATAGGAATGACAATGAATTAGAAATTTTGAATTCAATATCCATGGTACAGTCACCAAATGTTAAAACCACCCGGTGAACTATTGGATTTTGAAAAGAATAAAATAATGGAACAAAAGATAAAATCTTCTTATTCTCCTTAAATAAGCAAAAAACTTAAGCAAAAAAAGGACTATCAAAACTTAGTAGGATAGTCTCATAATTTTTTTACAAAAAGAAACCTGAAGAAAATACAAAGAAAAAAACCTCACATACAAAAAACAAAATATTCACAACATACGAAGAAAGAACATCATAGAACTTCTATGTAGAAAAATGGGATAGAAAAAAAAATAAATTACTCCATCAAATATTCTTCTTTTATAATCCTCAAAGGTACAAAGCCTTAAGTACCTTCAAAAAGGAAAACAAGAAAATGGTGGAATAGGCAATGAACCTTATCCCAAAAAACTCAATCCTAAAATTATTCAATTTAATTCGATAGTAAAACCCATTTTGATAAAAATATTTTTCAGCAATGAAAATTTAGTAATTAGTTTTGGTAATAAAAACTAATAAAACTGTTTTCAATAAAAATTTTGCCTTCATCATTTTTGTTACCACAATGATTAGGTGGTTGTTTGGAATCTTTGTTTTCAGATTCAATTAAATTATAATCAATTTTATTCAATTCAATTGAAATATAATGAAAACATTAACCTTATCAAAGTTTCCTTTTTGACATGCACCCAACCCTGTCCAAAGGTATCCATGATAATTATAAAAGATGACAATAATGGAAAGAAGGTAGAACCTAGGGCATGTTCCTTAGTTCCATGCATTGGGACAAGAAGGATGTGTGGAAATCCAAATATCATACTCTGATGAAGTAACACATTTGTTTGTTCATGAACATTTCATAATAATTTTACATGCACAAGCTAAGCAATGCAAGTGGTTGGTGCAAAGAAAGCCAAATTGGGTCATAAATTTGCTTTGGACCATTTAGACTCACTTGGTTTGAACTTGAGAAGAAACACCAATGTCCCCCTTATAAAATGTTTTAGAGTTGATTACAAGGACAACGTTGAAATAGCCAAAATGAGCTCGAGATTCCTAAATGGGAATTAAAAACTTTCACATTTATCATCCCAAATCTTTAAATGTCACTTTAGTCCTTCAAAACAAGTATGTTTTGAGCATGCAACTTCACTTTCTTATTTCTCTTATTAATTTTTTTTCCAACAACATAAATATTTTTGAATTTCTAGGCAATTTAACCTTTGAAATCATCATTTAAACATTTAGGATTACTAACAAATCCCAACTCTCAAATTAGGGAGTTCACCATAGGAATTAGATAGGCATGTTTTCCCTTTATTCCCAAAGACTTCCCACATCTTGGGGGTGGTGATTGGTCCCTTTCCACTCAAGCTAACTCATTTCTTATCTTGGTTGGCTCTTGGATACATTTTATGTAGTGTTTTTGGCCTTGGTTGTAAGCTCAAGGTTGGGGTTGTAACACATTTTATATTCATGACAAAACAACTTCACCTAAAGTTATGATTTATGTTTAAACCTCACACAAGTGCATTGTCCTTTGTGGGGAAGGGAATTCATGGTAATGGAAAACAATTCCTTGCCTTTGAAACATTATTTAATTTTTGTTTATCCATCCATCGTACCATCCAAACTACATGGCATTATTAGTTTAAAATGCTTAAGCAAGGACTTAAAAGTGGTGCCATTGAAATTGATTATAAATGACCTATTCACGGGGACCAATTTTGATGGTCAATATAATTCACCTTTGATGGTTCTAGAATATTGTTCAAGCATGGGGATGGATAAGTTAGATGGGCAACATGGAATAGTAAATGTTGTGTGTATGGTTAAGATGCAACAAATTGCAATTAGACATTACTAGCATTTAAATTTCTTGAGATATTTTAAAACATAAACAACTAACAAATAAATGGGGAAGGGTGTGGTAAAAGATCTGTAGCTACCCGATCCCATGAAATTTTTGACAAGGGATGTCAAATATATTTGGTTGTGCATACACCTAAAATCAATGCACAAGATTTAAAAGAAGATTATTTAAAAACTTTCACAAAACAAACATTCTTAAAACAACAACACTATTATATTTTTGTTTAAATGTTACATTAACAAGAGCCATACATAATGAAATGTCAATCCTAACTCATGGATTCAAAAGTTTGAATCAATTCTCTAGCATATAATTTTGACAAAACTTTGGGTTATTTCAAAATGTTAAATTGCAAACATGTTGAATTTGGTAATGTCATAAGAGCTTGACATTGCAGACAAAATTGAAGTTAAAGCCACACAACATGAACAAATCAAAAGGAAAATCATAATGGTTGACCTTGCTGAAATTTCATTATAGCTAGTTGTGGTCTTCATATGAGGTAGATGGTTGTGACCCTAAGAAAATTAATTTTTTGGAGGTTTTCTCATGTACAAAAAAAAATTTCATGTTGTTTTTTGAATTTGATTGAATTGTCATATGTGTAATGTTGTTGATGCAATTAAACACATGAAATCTCAATGCATTGAAATTGAAAAAACAAAATCAATTCCAAAGATCAAATGTTTGACTCTCAATCAATGCATGCTAATAAATCCTTCCAAGAAAAGAACCTGGATCACTTTTATCTAGGCCTACATAAAAATTGCCTCCCTTCAAAATAAGTTGAAAACATTAGTTTTGAAAAAAAAACCCTAAAATTGTTGGAAGTTATAGCACAATACCTTGCTAGTTTCAACACAAATAATATTATTTGTAGAAATCCCATTCAAATTTAGAAATACATTTGGGGACAAATTTAATTTGTAATAATATACTTAATTGTCTAATACATGTGCGATAGTCCATGTGCGGTGTGTTTATAGTGCAACTTCAGCCTCATGTTTCCCTACAATATTCACAAATAAAATCTTATTAATGGAAAAAAAAGGAATGATCTTGACTTGATCTTGAGTTTTCATCCCATTTCATCCATAAAACAAATGATATTTCATGGATATTCAATCATTGAACATGGATGAAATTCAATGGAGGAAATGAAACTATGAATGAATCATATTTTGTGGATGGAATATGAATATACATCAATGATATTTCTTCAATGAGCTTATTTCACATTAGAATCTCATGAAATTTCATCACAAGAATTATGACTGAATGTATGAAGAGTTATGACTAAAGGTCCATCCATTCATCAACCTGAATTCATGAATGACATTGCATGCATGTTCATTCATGGAATTTACATAAAATTACATGGACAAATGAAACTTTGAATGCATTTTTGTGGATGAAATAACTTACCAGGTGATATTTCATGGATGAGTGTTTCATTTTCAAACAAAACAAAATTTTATCCAATTATTTCATTCATCCACAATGAATTTCATCTAGTTGGATAAGTTTGTATCGATAAAAAAATTAACATCATTGCCTTTGGACATGATGCACACATGTAATTCATTGAATCAGTGAGGATAGATTATTAGTACACTGAAGATAACTAAGGAAAAATACATCTGACCAGCACATCCAGCAATTTCATTGGCCATAACATTTTTTTTTCAACCTTCAACACAAGCCTATTCAACACCCTCTGTTTATTACAGTGGTACCTAGGCTGGTTAGGCACTAGTTAATTACTTTCTGGAATTGCCATAAATCCTGAAAAATGCATGCGTGCCATACGAAAAATATGAACGAAGCTCTCAAGCCCAATAGCTTCATTTTGAAATATAATGCTGAATTGTAAATTATTATTATTATTATTATGGCCGAAAATAACTGATAAGGTGCAGGACCAGCCTAGGTATAGGGAGTACACTAATAGTTTTATATCCAAGGGTAATGGAATATCAATATTTAAGTTGTTTGCTCAATGGGTAAGGTCCTATTATGATTTTTTTTCCCCATTAGTGTAGGGTCTGGGTAAACAGATTTTATAATTTTGGATAGATGGGTAGGGTTCAAGTACAACTTATCATATACCCTTGGGTTAGGGTAAAAAAAAGAAGGGGGAGGGCAAATAATTTAACATATGTGATGACCATCGCACAAAAGATTTATAGTAGGAATCCAAAGTTTTTCTAGGTCCTGCTTTGATGTAGAGTAGTCATAGTAGACTAGGTCTGTTGACTTGAAGTTCTCCAAAAATTTCATGGGCTGGGACCGAATTCCATAAGTACCAAGAACTTTTGTGAAGATATATTATATGCCATAGTACCTTTACAGGTTGGGCACAGTAGTGTTGAATAATTAATATAATTTGAAGTTTTTGTTTCTGCATCACAATTTTTGATTTTGAAAATTTTGACATTTAATGAATAAATATAATAAAATCACAAGTGCTCTCACAAAGTATTTGTTGTATTTTAGGCCAAACTAATAAAAAATAGTACAGGTTCAGGGAGGAGTGTGTTGGTTTGAATTCGGCTGCCTGTACTGAATATTGAACTTTTTTGACATAAAGATCTGTTTTTTTTTCAATTTTTTGACAAAACTGAAAATAATATAATTAGTGCTGAAGCTGAAAAGGCACTATGGTAGTAGGAAGCATTCATGGCAACAAGTTCAAAACAGTCAAAAACTTTCAAAAAAAAACCTACCCTAAACAATGGAAATCTGGCAAAAACGTCCAATGAAGTGGTAAAAGTTTCACTTATTTGGTGGTTGCAACTACCCAGCAAAGAGTGAAATTTTGCACCAGTCCGCTATTAAAAAAAAGCTTGTCCACATCCATGTTCATCACAATCTCAAGTAACACTGCCAAATTGCCGACTCCACATTGCCAAATTGTCAAGTCCACTTCATCTTTTGGATCGCCCAAATGCTCTCCAGAGTGCTTGGAATAAGTTTTTTCTAGGTTGCCCAGGGCCTGATATATATTTTTCCCTTTCTGCCCAAAATTCCGCCCGAAACAAAAGAGTGTCCAATTTTCAAAGGCTGACTAATTCAGAAGAAGGTTCAATTGTCTGTTTTTTTGGGGGTTGGGGTAAATTTTGATGCCTCCTTATGCTTTAGAAGAACCCTTCCAAGAGCTTCGAAAAGTTATTTTTACTATATTTTGAGAACAATTAGAAAGATTTTGAGCCTGAAATTTTTTTGGGCCCAATCTTCATAAACAATGTGGAATTTAATTGCCATTAAATAAGATGTAAGCACAAATATAAGTCATTCAAATGGATGATAGTTCACATTGATTAACCAAATGAGATGATTTTTATAGAGAAAACATGGCCTCAAGGAATATATGTCTCAGGATGAAAGTGCTTTTGAATGATGAATCTACCCCCTTTGATTAGATGAATTTCATGTATGCATTATGTCCAATTGCAATGACATGACTCAACTAGATTTTTTTTATTCTAATTAATGAATGAAATAATTGGATGCAATTTCATGTTGTTTCAAATGAAATAAGTTTCATCCATCGAATAACACCTAGTGTTATATTTCATACATGAAATAATTTATTCAAAGTTTATTTCTTCCACTAGAATTGATCTGAATTCCATGAATGGACATCCATCGGTAGCATGGCTTTTGTTGGCCACAAATTTTTCCACAATTACATTATAGTGCAAATTAAGACGCATGTTTCTTTATCATAATCATGCATGAAATCTTATTGATTGAAAAAACTATGGACAATGTTTTGGAAGGTCCTGACTTCATCTTGAGTTTTCATCCAATTTCGTCCATAAAAAAATGATATTTCATGGATATTCAGCCATTGAACATGGCTGAAATTTAATGGAGGAAATGACACTATTAATGAAATTCTATTGTGTGGATGAAATATAACGATACATAGATGACATTTCTTCAAAGAACTTAGTTCACCTTAGAACATCATCAAATTCCATCACAAGAGAAATCAATGAAGGTTCGTCCATTCATCAATTGGAATCCATGAAAGAGATTGTGTGCATTTTCGTTGATGGAATTTATATAAAATTTCCTGGACAAAATAAACTTTGAATGCATTTTCATGGATGAAACATATTTCAGCTTGAAACAACATGAAATTTTATCCAACTGTTTTATTCATCTCCAATTAATTTCATCTAGTTGGATCAGTTTATATCAATAAAAAATTCGCATCATTGCCTTTTGAGAAAATGCACATGTGTAATTTATGGAACGAGTGGGTATAGGTTCATAGATCAAAATTAATTTCAGCCATGGAAATGGATTGCTTGGGTTCATATTTTCTCCATAAAAAATCATTTCATAATTTGCTTTTCATACCTACACACAAGCCTATTCAACACCCTCTGTATATTACAGTAGTACCAAGACTGGTTAGGCGCTAGCTAATTACTTTTTCGAATTTGCCACAAATTTGGAAAAATGATGCCTGTCATGCCAAAAATATGAATGAAGCTCTGAAGCACAATAGCTTCGTTTTTTTAGTATAATGCTGAATTGCAAATTATTATTATTATTATTATGGCCAAAAATAACTGATAAGGTGCAAAACCAGCCTAGGCATTGGGCAACCTGTAAAGATGTTCATTTTGGGCAGTTTGGAGAGCAGCAGCCCATAAAAATCCCAGAAAAATAGGGATCCAGCAGCCCCAATTTGAATATTTCAAAATGTTGACAATAAGGATTATGTACACTAAGTTTCCCTAGATATTATTGATGTTATGGGGATATCCCCAAGGTTTGGGTCATCCCCTATATGGAGAAGGTTTCATGTTCATTCCCCATTGTCTATTTTCATTGGTCTATTTTAGGATTTCATTTTATTTTCTGGCAAGCCCTCTTGAGAATTAATTATTGTTGAACTTGGGTTGTACTTATCATATATACTGGTTTAATATTGCCTTTTCACTAGAGTTATTCGACTAAGGGCCGAGAACGGCCAGTTTTGGCATAATAGGGTATCAAAGGCATAACTGGGAATTAAAAT
>Ga0116231_10008970_pt1 | contig 17224 bp, 13 predicted proteins | sample S1TSphgellanicum_2_FD_89695 | JGI IMG/M metagenome (GOLD analysis project Ga0116231, IMG submission 89695) | Host-associated microbial communities from peat moss isolated from Minnesota, USA - S1T2_Fd - Sphagnum magellanicum MG | ecosystem: Host-associated > Plants > Peat moss > Unclassified...
ATGTACCCAAAATTGGGAAAATATTCTTTGGGGACAATCCCCAATTTAACCGAAAAAAAAAATTTCCCCCCCCCCCCCAAAAAAAAAAAAAAGGAAAAATCACTGATTGCCAACTTGGAGTGCAACATCACAAAATTGTTGTTTTTTTTTTAAAGGCTGTTCCTGCTAGTAAAAGTACTCTGTGGTTCCACCATATTCTCTCTACTTATCACCTCTATTTTATGGGGGCACTTGGGCTACACATGTGAATTAGTTCTGCACACTGAAAGTCGGTTAATCAAAGGACTGATGCAGCAGCCCTTGCAGCAACTGCTACTGCTGCTACAACTATCCCCTAGTGGCTGGCTGATTCACTCTGGCCCCTACAAACAAACCACTATGCAGGCGTTTAGAAGAAGTATCCTAGAATTTGACAAATTTATTAGGTTGTGGACGAGGACAAGTGACCTGCATTCTAGCTAGAATTTGGATTCAAAGTTGTTTGGGCTTCTGAATTGGTAGGGTTGGCTATTAGTCCAGGCCAAAAATAGTGGCAGCCAATTTTAGGAATAGAAATTCCATGCAACTAATGAGAAGTAATATTGCATAATGGACTGAAGAGGCCTCCCTCTTTTTTTTCTTTAGGGTGAAGGAGGACAAGTTACCAGCATTCTACAATTTGCCTCAAATTGGACTGGCAGAAAATTTCAGCTATAATCTGGAAGGCTATGTTACAAGCGGAATTTTACCTCAACAAAAGGGGTGGCGGGTGTTTCAATTTTCAAAACAAGGCTCCTCCTCCCCTTTTTTACCCTGCTTTCCCCTGATACCCTCCGGATATCACAAGAAGCTGTGGAAAAACCAAATTTTCTGCTGATGCTTTTTTGCATTGAGTAATGCCCCAAGGAGTTTGTGTGTTCCTGAAATAAGTGCCCCCTCAGCTCTGCTTCAGGCAGGTGCTAAAGTCAAGTACTTTTTGAGATTTTCAATAGCCATAATTCAACCAAACTTTAAGAAAAATTTCTGTACATGGCTCAAGTAGGTAGCCAAAAATATGGAAGGATTTTTTTAATAAAAATATTTCATATTTAGCTTGTAGCCAAATTTGGCTTAACCTTTCTATGGATGATTGCCACTTTGGCTGTATCACAAAATTGACAAAAAAGTAGTGCCTCACCTTCCTTACTCAAAAAGTTAACCCCAGTTGAAGCAAGTTAGAGCCCCTCTTTTAGCTTTCAATTGTTTTACCAGACACTCCCACTGGTTTCATTCATCCCTTGGCCTGCCACCCTCTTCTATGACCACCAGTAGGAAGGTCTGGTTTTCTCCAATGTTGTATGTTTATTTGAACTTGTTTTCTAAAAAGCCATCAGTTCCAGTTCTTTAAACATTCTAGAATCAGAGAACCATCCACTCATTTCTTTGTGGGGACAAAAATTGAAATCAAAGAACCTTTGGAGGCGGTCATTTCAAAAATCTTTAAAAAGTTGCCATTTTTATGAAAGAATTGGCAAAGAACCAGGGGATTTATGACCCATTCTTTAATTTTTCCAAACTTTCAAGAACATGGTTATATGAAAACTGGGTTGTAAGCACAGCCATGATATCCGTTGGGTTGTAAGCACTGGCATGATAACCCTTGGGTCGTAAGCACTGCATGATAACCGTCAGGGGTCTGCCTCCGTTTTCTAATAACCACCCAGCACTGGTTTCCTAACCTTGTCCAAGGCATTCCTTGCATAAGGAGAGACAGAATGTACTGATGTTTTGTAATCAAGTTCACAATATGAAGGCCACAATAACAAAGCCAAGGGGCATTCATTTCCAACAAATGGAAGGTAGGTAATGAAGTACTTACAAACAGGCAGGCAAGCAAAGCTTGCAAATATGTAAAGACAATCTTGTGTCGGCTGGCTTTGCAGGATCTCTCTGAGAACCTCCCATCACCTTTGAATCCTGTGGGCTCTAACTCATCACCTGTGATCCAAAATTCTTTTGTCAGCTCGGAAGAAAGAAACAAAGGCTACTGCTAGCCTACTGCTCTCCATGCTCTGGGCTGTGATGAGGCGAAGCTCATTCAGCATCTCGTGGCAGGCAGAGACTGTAGTGGCGTTATGTTTTCCCTGAAGAAACAATTCATTCATACCCACTGGCGGATTGAAATTTGAATGGGGCCAGCCTTTGATATTATTCTTCATTTCGCATGATGAAATTCTTACAGAGTCCTAGGCAATCGTTTGTTTGTTTTATCTATTGTTTGTTGGCAGCTCCGATCTTGTGTGTCACTGGCCTTGCCTACCAAGGCCCTTAAAATATTGTGTTTAGATTCATCATAGAGTATAGTAGTAGCTTCAGGGATTCTGGCCCCTAGGTAATAATAGGTCTATTTTTATATGAGGATTTTTGAAAGATGATGTTTTTGGCTTGTGGTTGAAACTTGAGATTAGTTACAGAGTTATAATATCTTGAAGGATTTTGGTTTCTTTTAGAGGATTTTTGGAAGATTATATTTTGCATGTTGAAATATTCAAGTTTCCATAATTCTTCTTTTGCCTTAAGGCATTTTTTAATGTAAATGGCAAGGCCACAGTGTGACACACCCATGGTTAATCTATAGTTCGAATTAACTGATCTATGGTTTGTTTGAACTGATGTTTCTGCCTATTTCACACTTCATTTGTGGATCTGATTAAGTCAAGCAATCTGGCCCGTGGAATTTTTTATTAATTTAAAATTTTTTAAAAAAATTAATTTTAAAAACCAACCTAATCATGAGAAAAAAGCCTCCAGAAGAGTGAAAATTAAATATAATGAATTCATCAAATCAACTGGCCTAGGAAAGCATTTTGGATGGTTGGATGTAAAACTCACCCATAGTGTTGGATTTTGCCAAGCAAGTTGATGCCCGGGACCCAAATCCAATCCAGTGAGTAGGCTCGGACAACAAAGATGCCCTTCACTACTTGCACTAGAAAGTAGACTTGAAAGTGGGTGTGGAGCTCAAGTGGGATGTGGGGGCAGTACCAAGTAAACCCTAAATTACAATTTTGGGATATAAGACAGCTGGGCTTGAGGGCCCTTTTGCCCGGCCCCTAGATGGTCACCTCCCCCACCTCAATTTGGTATCTAATACTTGTCTCGTAAGCTTCTACCTTTTAGGGTATGACCCAAATACAAATGGTACACTATGAAATTTGGCATTGTGCCTGAAGTAACATACACTCACCTATATGTTGAATTTCAATATAATAAATAAAAGGGGCTCAAAAACCCCCCAATATGATCCATGTTTGAGTGGTAATTTACGACCCATGGTTGTTACTATAACTCATGGAGGTGGGTGGCCATGAGTGTGTAACATTTTGGGTTGGTTTTGTGAATTTCTTTGTTCAATGGAACTTGGGAAACACCATGAATGGTAGGATTCAAGTACCAATTACGAGAGTCTAGAGAAGAGAGATTGTATATTGTATAAGAACAAGCTGCATTGGGATTGTGAACACGACTGACTAGGCTATGTCCTCATGAACAAGTCGAAGGATTTTTTTTCCCATGGTGAGAGGTGAATGGGAAATGATGCATGAAGTGGGGGGCAAAGGGATGGGAAAATATTCAGAAATACATTATGAACTTGGAGGTGATTAAAGTTACTTATAAAGTGGAAGTGAGGGGAGTGATTTGGCACATTTTTTTTATTTCATCATATAGCCACCTTTCACCACTTCCCTCTCCTATATCATATCCTTTGGCCTAAGATTTTATCATTCTTACCTATATAGCTAGACCAAAAGGCAAGGTCACATAGTATTTTAAATTTACGAGTGCTCATAGTGGGATTATTATTTTTTGATGGTGGGCCAATCACAATCAAAGTCAAAGAGGCTCATTAAAAAAAACAAAAATCACTTTGGGTGCAACCTTACATCAAATTAAAATTAATATGAATCCCACTTTACTTTATTATATGAAGGGTCCATTGTTTGCTCCTCCTAATATTCTCTCTCTTTCTCTATTTTATTTTCTCTTCCAAAAGGAGATAGATAAGAGATAACCTCCATCTGGTTTGGGTTTAGGGTTCATCCATAACTGAGTTACAATGGGCATCCAATAGATAGTTTAGGGTTTAGGGTTGAAAAAAAAATCCCCTTAAGTGCCTCAGACAAATATTATGACTCATCAAAGCCATTGTTCACATTATTTGTCTGAGGTACTTAGGGTTTTTTTTCTTTACAAATTCCTCAAGTAGGTCCAATGGGGGAGGATCCCCCAGCATTAATTAGCATTAATGGCAACTGTCCTAGGTGGGTTGTAGCAGTTTTACAAAATTACTGTTCCTAGGTCTAGATATGGGTAATTAATTTATTTTCATTTCAAAAAAGGTCCAAAAAATGGCTAAAAATCACAATTTTTTTTTCATTTTCTGGGAAAAAAAAAATCCAAGTTGCAAAATTTTACCTCCACGAAAATAAATAAATAAATAAATATAAATTAAATTAAAATCTCTGGTACTAGGGAGTTGCTGAGAGTTCTTGTCTTTGCAAGGGAGCAGCATTCTCACCAGAGTTATATATATACTTCACTAAAGAAAGTATCCCCAAAAAAAACCTTCACTAAGGTATACAGGAAACTGGTGAGTAGGGAGAGTATTTTCCCAAGTAGCAAAGCTCCCTATTAAAACAAACCTAGTTCCCAGAATCAGCTTTGGTTTGCTTGCACACTTTGTCAACTTGTGGAAGGCAAAAAGACAGAAACTAATGTCAAGGTTCAGCTTTTGGTGAATGTCAACCAACACTACCTTATCCTAAATCCACATTTGTGCCCATAAAAGACTTAAGAACATATGAGTGAGTGGGGTAGTAGTAGGGTTTAGGGTTTAGGGTTTAGGGTTATATATAGTAGCCTATTATATATATTATACCTTTAGGATTTTTCTTTCAGTTTATCTCACTAGCTCTGGATCATGTGCCATGTGGCACCAATCTATCCACATACTGCTCTATCCACATCTATGACACATGGCCAATTTCACCAAAGTTATCTAGGGTTGGCCTGTTTCCAAAGGAATGAGACAACCTCCATTTAGGGTTTGCCACAACCCTAAAATGGGGTGTAGGTAGAGGGGACACACAATTTAAAGTGTGATTACCTTACCCTAAGGTCAGTTTTGTCATCAAGTAATCCTCATCAAATAATCGTCAAAATAGTGAAACAATTTATTTTATTTTTTGTGAAAATATGAAGTTGAAATGTTGAAAATCATCATAATTTTTTATCATAGCCTGCTACTCATATGACAATAATATCATATTAGATCATGGTGATATTAATAATTTCAAATTTTTTTTTAAAAAAAGTGGAACTAGTTTTTGAAAAATAAATAATTATTTGTTTTGTCAATGTGAAAACTGACCCTAGGCTAGCTAGGGTACTCTTTTGTCATCAAATGAGTGTTGGAACTTTGTGGCCAGGCTGAAGCACAACCACAAACTTCATGAGAGAAGGTTGTGACAAAAAGAGAAACCCAAGCATGATAATGGCTAGGTGCTAGGTGGTTATCCCTGGAGAAATGAGGATAGAGGGGGGGAGGACTTCTGAAAGTGGACCCCAAATTTAATTTGAAATTGCTTAACCTCAATTCTCTAAATAAATAAATATTTGGCAAAGAAGTGCCAAAACATCAGTTCTTTCACTGGAATGAATCATAGTCAGTTAAATTTCTACCAGATCTTTACCCTAGGTAAGGACTTTGAACAAGGCTGTTTTGGGAATTCAGGTCTGGCATTACAAGAGCAGCCTCGTTCTCAATCCTTACCCTACACAAAAGCTCCCTGTCCCGCACCTTATGTTCTAAATCAAACTTCCCAGCCATCTCCCACCCAGGGTTTTCTTTTTCAATTTTTTGATATAATTTTTTTTTTAAAAAAAAACCCCCCACCAAAAAACTAGAAAAAGTAGCTGAATTTACACTTTTTTAAAAAATAATAATTTTCCCCCAATTATTTTAATCAAAAAATGAAAAAAAATTTGCAAAAACACTTGCTCCAAACCTTTTATCCAATAATCAGTTTCACTTCATGATAAACCCAGTGTTGGTCTTTGTTGGGCCTAATACGAACAAGGGTATGCTATGCACTATGCACCCAGGTTAGTCAAACCCCAACTCTCCTAGTACCTATGTAATTTGTACATACCTAAGACCTATCCTGATTCCTTGGTGAGCTCTCTTTGAGCTATTGGTCTACCTATTCATACCTAGAGCTTCATATTGAGACCAAATCATATCATATTTGTGTTTAAACTTTAAACAGTTTTTGGTTAAGTCTTGGTATGAACAGGTGAGGTTTAGGGTTTAGAGCATAATGTTTAGTAATGCATGTGGTATGGGCTAGGATTTTAAGAATTGCCACAATTGACTTAGGGTTCAAAATATAATTGCATGGGTTTTCGCAAATTGGTGGGGTTTGGGGTGCTATTGTGAATTTTTGACAAGCATCAATTGTTAGTTAGAGGGGTTTCATGGACACTTAAATTCAAAGGGTTGTTGTGGAAGATTGTAACGGTGAAAACCTATTCAATGTTACTTTGCCATCTCCAAGACTTCCACAACTCATGAACCCATCTTTCATATGTTCAAGAAGGGGAGACCAAATTACATGTCATGTAGCATTATAAATGGGTTCTATTTTTGGTGTCCACAATCACCAATTACAAACCAATTTCTCTACCCAACAAAATATACTCTTCACTAATTCCTTTTAAAGATGTTTTAAATGTTCTTTATACTATTATGTTAAAGTTTATATTAAAAAATTCTCAAAAAAATGTGTTGGCATGTATTAAAATTTGTCCAAAATAGTTAAGTATGAGTCCTTTTGCATTATGAAAATAATGGTTACAAGTGTTTTAAAAGTCTTTTTGAGTAATTTTTATTCAATATATTGATTTCAAAATTTTAAGATATTTGTATCAATATATTGAAAATAATGTTGTATAAAAAAAACTTCATTTGTGATTTTTTTAATATTATTTACATAAAATTATGCAATGTTTCAATTGTTTTGGTACATGTTTATAAAATTGCATCCTAAGTAGGTGAATAGGTTATGTATATATGTGTATTAAATAGGTAGATGGGTAATGCACCCACCTATGTACAACCTACATCCAATCTACATATTACCTACCTACATTATAAGAAATCATGATTTTTTAAAAGGTCTCAGCTAAATAGGTTACCTATGTTAGGCCTACTTGCTACGCCTAATTTACATATTTGGGTTTTATAGGTTAGGTACATACCCCATGTTTAACTAATAGCGTAAGTAATTGTGTTAGGCTATATAGGCAACCTACACTTAGCTAGTAGGCTAGTTAATTAGTATGTTAGGTAGTTTAACTAGGTGTTGCAACCCTAGTTTTGGACTTGTGACAAATTTTGGCAAGGCAAATAAAAAATGGGCCAAGAACAAGTGAAAACAACAAAGAACCCCAAACACATTGAGGGAGTGAAATGGAAGCATTTTTAAAACTCCTAGATGAATTCCCATTTTGGGAATTGGGGGTCCCAAAATGTCCCAAATCTTTGGAACAAAAGTGCAAAAAATAAACTTTACCCAAATGAAGAATTTTTTATATCATTGAAAAACTTTGAAATCGTAAATATCAAAAGTGGGTTTATATTTTCCATTTGAGCTATCAAGTAGGAATTATGGGCAAAAGAAGTGTTGGGAGTCAAATGGTCAAAAATCAATTGGTAATTTGACTTTTGACTTCTAAAACCCAAGGGACAAGGGTCACATGACCTCCAATAGAAGCATGTGACATTAAAAAAATTTCATAGAACATTACAACTTTGTAATTGGAATTTTTTTAATCAATGTTCATATAAAAAGATTATGAGCCTCCAAAGTTGGAAGAAAATGGGAATCCCGAGACAAAAAACCATTTCAATGTAATCCCCATGGTGAAGTCCAAAATATATTACAAGAAGGAAGCACTAGTACAAATGTGAGGTGTAATTCACCAACATAAATCACTATGGGATTTTTAAACTAAAATAGGTTCACCCACCTTAATCATTTCACCTTGGCTAAAGTTATGTCATTATAAGGTTATTATGTAATCATCATGTTCATCAGTCCAAAAGTGAAGTGTAATTCACTAACGTAAATTAGTATGAGACCTTGAAAATGAAATAAATTCACAAAATCACCAACATCAATTTGTTTCACCTTAGGTTTGTAACTACCACCTCGTGTGTGTGCATACCGTAAGGTGTCTCAATGGTGTGCACTAGAAAAATTCTCCATGGCCATGGGCATAACCCTCCTGAATAGAGCAGCCCTCTCTGCAATGACCTTAGCCCAAGTGGTTGGGGAGTCCAAGTCCACAACCTGGTCCATTTGAACAACAATGGAAGAGGGTGGAATGGGACATCTCCCAAAAAGTAAAAAGTAAGGAGAGAAATGAAACAAAGAGGTGTGTTTGGACATCCTATAACCCATGGCGATGTAAGGTAGGGCCAAGTCCCAATCCTCTTTGTTCCTAGTGAGGCAAATATTCTGAAGCCCCTTCTTGCATGTCTAAACCATCCTTTCTACAAGGCCATCAACTCGGGGATGATCCCTTGAAGTTTGGCGATGGTCAATGAAAGCATGATTAAGTAAGTATTAGAATTCTCCTTTGAATTTTGGTCCTTGATCAATAAGGCACTCAGCATAAGCCCCAAACCTACTTAAGACCTGTTATAAGAAAGCTTGGTTAGTGATGTGTGATGACTTGTCCGGCAGTGCAACAAACTTGACCCATTTTGAAAAATGCTTAATCATAATCATGATGTAGACATTACCCTTGGAAGTCTGTGGTAATTCTCCAGTTAAATCACATGACCAGCGATAAAACACGCCCTAAAAAAGGGAGTGGAGAAAGCATGAGCTGTTGAGAAGAGAAAAAAATTCTCACTTTATCACATTGTTCACACTTAGTAATGGCGTTTCGGACTTGAACATACATACCTCTCCAATGGTAATGAAGAGCAAAAAGGCTATAAGTACGCTTAACTCCAAAGTGTCGAAGCTCCAAATGTACCTTCTAAATAAAACCAGGTCGTTCATGTGGTGGAGGAACCATTCTGTCGCCTTGTGTAGTAAACATTAGATGAGGTGATTGTCCCTCCATGAGTAGCATTTGGACCAATGTTATATGAGATCCCGATGACTTGATGTAACTTGGGGAAGGTATTTCCCATGCTGAAGAAACTTCAAAGTGTCCAAGTCTTCCCATATATCCATAATGGGATGTTCAACCAGGTTACATTGCAGTAATGCAAAATAACTAGATGCATAAGATACATGTATTATTGGAATTTTATCGAAATCTTGCTTAGCTTCTGAGAAATCTTGAGAAGTAATAAAAGGTCTCCGCAGCATGGTATCCACGTTCTGATGTGTAATACCAGGTCGGTGAATAACCTTGAATTCATACTCTTGAAGTATAAGCGCCCAACAAACTTACTTACCAATAAGCTTGTCATTGGTCATCAACCACTTGATAGGCTGGTGGTCGGTATACAAAGTGAACTTGGTGCCATAAAGATAAGGCCCGAAATGTATGACAGCCCATACAATTGCAAGACACTCCTCTTCGTATGAAGAGTAGTTGCTCTCAGCCTTATTGTTGCTTCAGGATGCATAGGCAATAACATATTCTTCACCTTCTTCATCAAGTTGGCCAAAAATAACACCAATACCAAGAGCACTCTAGTTAGTGTGTAGAATGAAGACTTTGTTGAAATCAAGTCTTCTCATAATGGGGAACTCTAAGCTTTTCCTTGAGTGTGTTGAAAGCTTCCTAAGCCTCTTCACTCCATGTCTAAGCAACATCCTTCTTTAACAATGCATAGAAAGGATGAACAATAATACTAAAGTCTTGGACATAAATCCTATAGTATTACATAGTTCAATGAAGTTCCTCAAAGTGTGAACATCAATAGCATTGGGCATCTCCAAAATGGCTATTACTTTGGCCCAATGAGCCATAATACCATTTGGCAAAATTTTGTGTCCAAAGTAGACTATTGAGGTGATAGCAAACTCACACTTTTTAGGATGGATCTTCATATTGACTTCGTGGAGCCTCTTGAATAACTCTTCAAGATGAGCCAAGTGTTGCAGGAGTCCCTTGCTATGCATTAGGATGTCATCTATATAGCACTTCAGGAAATCCGCCCCTTCGAAAACCTGGTCCATGACTCGTTGTAAGAAGACATGTGCATTCTTCAATCCAAAAGGCATCACAAGCCATTCCCACAACTTGTTGCTTCCATGGAATGTCGTTTTTTTGCGAAACTTCACAACGAGCACAATTTGATTGAAGCCTTACTTCTGATCCACAATTGTGAAAATGTTTGAGTCTCCAATGTTATCAAATAGTTATTCAAGGATGGGCATGGGGTACCTGTCTTGAGGTGTAACCAAATTCAAAGGCTAATAATCCCTGCACATCTTTTTCTCAATCCATAATCAAGTTGAATCCTTCTTTGCTGGCATTATTGTAGCAGTTGCAAATTCAGAACTTGATGGCTGAATGAGACTAGCCTCATGGAGTTATTTGCATCTTTCATCTACCATTTCCCACTCATGCTTGCTCAACTTATGCCTCTTCCAATAGATGGGTGTCTCATCTGTAAGGTCTATAGAAAATTGCATGGTCTTACACCTACCTAAGTCTTTCATTGAGAATGCAAACACATTGTCATACTTAATTAGCAAGTCTGTGACTTGCTCTTTCTGCTTCTTGGTGAACTACTTCCCCATAACGAAAGGTAGTTGGAAACACATGGAATGGAGTTAGGAAATGTGTTTGAAGAACCTAGTGTATTGGGTTCTCCACTATCCAACTACACAGATTCGTAAAAGGTTGTAATTGTTTATCCAAAAGTTGATGTACCTCTAGGTGGATCAAAAATAACTTGAGTCAAATTACATGGTACCTCTTCCCCCCCAACACTAAGAATGAAGTGTAGAATGTTGAAGATAAGCAAGTGTATTTGGTCAAGGTGCCATGTAGTCACATTGCTAGAACTGTAAGCTGATTGAATCAATGCTAGTGTTATGTACATTTGAAAGAGTACACAAGTTACTAATAACCATGTAGGGGAGTTCAGGTCCATGTCTTTTCCCAGTAGAGTGTTACGCTCCAATCTAATCACCTTAGTGTGAATAGTAATGCTAGTTTGGAACCCCATAGCCTTTTCTCTTTCTTTGGGCTTTGGTTCATCCCAAGTGGCTAAAACATGATGATACACCAGGCTTGGTCCATCTCCCTAAAAGGCGTGTGCTCCTAGGAAGGACACAAAGGTCACCTCTTAGTTTTCCTATTGTGTTTGCAAGAAACCAAGGACGTTTCTCTTACCTTGTAACTGGTTGGCATGAGCTCTAATCATCCAATATGTGAAAAACCTTCAAGTTGGGATATCTGATGGTGTATCTTAGAGCCAAATACAGAAATGAGAGTGGTGCAAGGTTGGTCCACCAGTTGCACAACCGATGTGCATAGGAATTACATTGTGCCACATCAAATAGGAGCGGCTCTCCAAGGTAATGTTTGACCAGCATGTAGTGTTGCTAGACTTTCTCCCTCTGGTCAAGTTGAAAAGCAGTGTTCCCAATTACATAACCAAACGTAGGAAAAATGGATTGAGCCCATGTGATCAATCATATCATGTCCGTGAAGAAATTGGATCTTGGGTCACTCAAACCTTCTCCAAATCCAGCCATTGAAAATCCTTAACACTCCCAACTTGAAATGATGAGGTCCACGAGGCCAAATAATTCCATATGCTTCTTTTGAATTAGCTATATATCAAAGGGCAAGAAAGTGAAACTAACTTTACATGCGGTGGTTGCAAACTATTGTGGAAATCTAGCTATGAGTTCCATCATTCTCGGTGCCGCCACTTGCCTTGCAATAAGATCAATGTCTACATAGAAATACCTTTAAACCACCATCCCTAACTATAATAGGGCTTTGAGACCTATACCAATACCACCAAAGAGTTTTAGTAATGTAATTCCTTCCTTAGGCAGTGTCCAGATGATTAGTTGACAAAATACTAGTTTAATTGGTTTGCCATGGCTTTCCATATTCTCAAAATTAGACAGAGCTTTGACCAAAGGCTCGTGGGTTGCTTTGGACCTTTGTAAAACCTCTAGTCTATGTTAAATGTCTGTAGGAACCACCCTTAAGCTTTTAGTAGCTTGGGCATAAGTTATTTCCTCTTCATCTCCCTCTATCCACTCATGGCTAACTTGTTGGATATAGGAAATTGTGTGTGCTTCCTTGAGCATACAATGGTGAGCCATAGGACTATGGTTCCCATGTAAATCAAGGGGTATGTATCTCAAGTGGTGGCCATAAGTCTCCCAATCCACTCGGTAGTACACATGTTCGAACTAGTTATCAATTGTGAAACCTAATGGAAACATGGCTTCTTGCCCAGTGAGCACATCATAACTAGTGGCATTAGTGACTAAACATTTGACCTATAGGCAAAGCTCCTGATCTATACTTTCATTGAAGTTAAGTGAAATCAAATCTGAACTCTCCCCTAATACCTCCTTCACGTTCCCACTAGTGGTGCAAATTTGCCACATAAATTTCCATAGTTTGGAGTTAAACATGCCCATCTTCTTGGCGAATTGAACTCCAAGAATCACTGGTTGGGCACTTGTATCAAAAAGTACCACTCTAGGTGTATGTCCTCCCACCTAGATTGTTGACTCAGTATTGTCGACAATGGCAACTTCGGTGGCGATGGAAGTTTTCTCACTAAACACCACCTTTGGAAATGAGCGATAGATTTTATGGAGACAATGGCTATCCACAATGCCTTTGTTGAGTAACAAATCCACAAGTGAAATGTTCTTAGCTCCTTTCTGATATGTGAATGTAGAATCAAAGGTAAGAGAGCCCACTAGTTTAACCATGATAGAATTAGTGACCAAATTATGAACGTCATCTACAACACGTGAGCCAATTGAGTGTCTCTCCAAGGTGTTAGATGGGACTTCTGTAGCATGTGGATAGGGATTGGTAAAGGACCTGATGTAGTGTTCAGGGTATCTTTTAGTACTGCAATTATGTCCTTGGTGCTTAGCTTCAAATCTTGAAAACTAAACAATGGTGTATTCACAAGCTTTTGCGCCACTTCACGCATTTGAAGTTGGCACTCCATAAGCTGATCAGTGGAAAATTATGTGTTTTCATGATGTACATATACTCCTGGGACACAAAATTTTGATGCCCTAACAACTTGTGGTGTAGTAGTCTTGCCCCCCCTTGCCAACAACGTGCATTCTTCTTCCCTGTTGAGAGGACGAAAAAATTGTGGCATGACTATTTAAGTTTTTTTAACCCTGGTAATAGGACCTGAACTAGATGCGAGTCCATCAATTTGAATTACTTGCCGAGTGGTAGAAACTCTAGGTGCCACACTAGCCTTTTATGCTACGAAATAGGAAGGGCAAAAAAAAGTGGCAAATTCTGGTGTAAAATTGGAATTATGTGCATTGGAAAGAACATACTCCCCAACCATGGCATCGTGTGAGAGGCCATAGAACAACCTAGGAGGTCCTTCCCATGATCTTGAACCCTGTATAGGTTAGGCATGACTAGCTAGTTGGGAAGACTTGCCTTTTAGATTAGTAAGTTGGGCCCTCAATGATTCGAATTGATTTTACAGAGTTTAAATTTGGACTGCATGGGCTTGAAGCACCTCCTTCTTGTCAACATTCTACTCCTTCTTCTTAACATTCTTACTGGAATTACCCTTGGTGGGGAAAGTTTAACTAGAAGACTAAAATGCTTTGGCTTTTGGTTGAAGGGCGGCAAAAGATGTTGGCAGATTTTGTTGTGGTAATTTAAGTTGTTTTCGTTCTAGGAATTTAACAAAACAAATAATTTCCTAATGTCCCTCTTTCCCACAATAATCACAAAAGAGATCCTTAAAAGGAATGTTGCATTCACTAGGTTTGTGGGCAGGATTGCCACAGTAGTTATAAGAAAATAAGATGGGTGCAACCGAATGCACTACTTTAGCCCTTGAAGAAGAATGTGATGACATGGTTGGTGTAGCTGGTGGAGGCTAAGGCCTTGAACATGATCGAAGCTTCATAGTTTTAGCCTCATAGTGTGCATGAGCTAGTTCTAGCTTTTTAGAAATGTTGTACACATTTAACAAAGTGTATGAGTCTCCAAATTCTACAAAAACTCATTACAAAACCTACACATGGAGTGTTGGAGTACTTTCCGATGAACGAAGATACCGATGGGCAACTTCCAAGTTTGTGATGCTCTAAGTATCCTCTTTAAGCTTAAAAAGCCTCCTGTAAAGCATCTTGAGGGTTTCATCCTTTTGTTGAGAGAAAGTGGTAAGCTACAAAAAAAATTTAGAATTCTTGACAGAAAATTCCAATTCAAAAACTCGAAAGAATTCCCCCATTGGATCAACAAAAGCTAATGCATTTATGGTGGGAGGAATGTTTGCGATAGCAACAATGAATTATTGAGGAGAAAGGTTTACTGAAATAGGTATCGGATCTAGATTATTGGGCACAATCCCATGATGTGCAATGGTAGCTTGCAGTGCATCTTGAGAGGCGGTGGTGATGGCTATGGCATAAGCTAGATTAGGGATCTGGCTGACACCCAAAATCCTTAGAGAATGTTACTCATAAATATCCAATGCCTCATAGTGCACATAATGGGCCAGTTGTTTGAGAGCGAACACCTTGATGTAATTAGCACCATACTTGAGCTTTAATTCACAAACCACAGTTGAAAAAGTTGGCTTGAATTCCTTCGAAGAAATGGTACCTGACCTTCCATTGAACTTCTCAATTTTCCCAAAAGAATTATTGACCTCCATGGTGTATATGAATGTAGAGGTCACGACTTGCAGCGGAATATAAGGTGATGGTGTGAAAGTTGGTGTAGCAACAGGCGTATCCCAATGATTAGCCCCTCCAAATGGACTCTTATGTATTGTTGATGTAGTGTAGCCTAAACCTGAATTCTTGGTACAAATTGTACTGGATGACAATGGTGTTATAGACGTTTGATGGTACCATTGTGAAGATTATGAACTCAAAGAAATCAGTTCAAATGATTGTGTGCTACTTCGTAGTTGATACCTTCGCTCTGGTTGAGCGATAATGCTTTCATCATCCAAGGACATGGTGTTGTCCCATGCCCCAAAATTTTGTAGAAATACATAACACTAGATAAAATTTGAAAAATACGGTATCAGATATGTATGAACACATTACATATGATTTGAAAAATACGATGCGTCGATGGGAATGAACGACAACGGACGGACATTGGTGGACAGAAGTCTATGGACGGAAGTTGGTGGACGGAAGTTGGTGGACAGAAGTCCGTGGACAAATGTCGACAACAACAATGCAACAAACGGTGCTAGGGACATGGCACTATAGATCACCCAAGAACTCTATAGCAATGGCGGGCGGCAACGTGACAAACGTCGTGCTACAAATCATGGCATTGTAAATCACCTAGGAGCTCTACAACGATGGTGTGCGAAAGATTTTTTTTTTTTTCCTTTTTGCTTGACATTGCACTTGGCTTCGATAGGTTCAAAAGTCTTCAAGGCTTCCTCCACCTCCTCTTGTGTCTCTGCGTGAGAAAGTCAAACAAAAAAATAGACAAACAAAGGATCTACGACAAATCATTAAGATGGTGTTTTTTTTTTTTTTTTTTTTTTTTTTTTTTTTTTTGCGAAAGAAATAGAGACAAAAACAATTGCTTTTCGCAGCATTAACGATGGCACTTGTGATGGCAAAGAACGAGCAACCAATGTTCTGGGATTTTCTAGGACTTGACCATGGTGTGACGTTTAAGTAGCAATAGCAGGCATAAGATTGTTATGCCAATGCCACCACCACTACCACCTTAGATGTTCTTCTTCGAGCCACCTCAAGGAATAACATTGGTTTTGATTCTGAAGGTAACATTGGGAACACTAAAGGCTCGCCAAAAACAAGCAATCGTTTTGAAACCTCATCTACTCCAGGATATGTCACTCCCCCATTTGGTCTTGCTCTTCCCAGCTCCTTTGATCCCGACTCTGTTGGTTGGCAAAAATGTAACAACACAAACTCCCTTCAGTAGCAACATCAGCAGCAAAAGAAACCCAAGAAACTCAAAGCCAAAAAAAATCTATCACTTTCAACATTAAATGATAGAGAGTAATTTTTTTAGAATTAAATTGCAAAGAAGGAAAGAAAATGTAATGTATGTAAACAGTGGCTGTGTAATATTCGTTGTGAAATCTAGAAATCTAGTTCAACTATGGAGGAAACTCTCCCTAACAAAGGAATTCTAGAAAAACTAACAAAAGAAGGGAAGAGCTTGGCCTTTTATACAGTCGCCAACAAGTTGAAACTCTAAACAAGCCATAACCCTAAAACACCTAATAGTGTACAATAACCTTAAAAAGCATGTGGCATGCTCGTAACCGACCATCATGTATGAGGCCATGCATATGGGCATAACAAATTATGCATAAGTTGTAAACACATTGAATACAATATTTTAAAAACTTCATCAATAGTTAATAATAAGAAAACCAACAACAAAAAAAAAATGCCTTGGAAAATGGAAAAAATAAAATTTACATAACTAGTAGAAATGGCACAAATCTTCATCTACTTTACACATAGTCAAAACCTAATTGAAACCTAATTGAACCCACTCAAAACATAGTTAAAATTTAGTCAAAACTTAATCAAAATTAGAAATTCAAATTTAAACATAATCTAACTTTTCATTTTGTGCAATTTAAAAAAAGGGTTTAAAGTGTTCAAGTTCTAATGTAATTGTTGCAACACCACATTAACTACTTGGAAAAAGAAAAAGAAATAAAGGCATGGTGAAAAGATTGAAGAATAACCAAAAATGGGTTGCTTTTCTACTTAAATGCCATTGACATGCATTGATGATTGAAAAACTTTGTAAGTTTGGCTCCTCATTACCCAAGTTATTGCTTTTGAAATTTTGTCGAAAAAAAAAAACCAATAAGAGAGGAAAGAAAAAAACAAAAAGAAAGAAGACAGAGAGAGAGGTGGGAAAAAAAAATAAGGAAAAAAAAAAAAAAAACAAAAAAAAAAAAAAAAAAAAAAAAAAAAAAAAAAAAAAAAAAAAAAAAAAAAAAAAAAAAAAAAAA
>Ga0116231_10008971_pt1 | contig 17222 bp, 12 predicted proteins | sample S1TSphgellanicum_2_FD_89695 | JGI IMG/M metagenome (GOLD analysis project Ga0116231, IMG submission 89695) | Host-associated microbial communities from peat moss isolated from Minnesota, USA - S1T2_Fd - Sphagnum magellanicum MG | ecosystem: Host-associated > Plants > Peat moss > Unclassified...
ATGGAAACAATGTTCTGTTCTCTGGGGTTGGAAAAGCAGGACAAACCATCCCTGACTTTGCTAGATCAGGTGCCCAACTGATGTCAGGTGATGTCAAGGAAGTGAGGTAGAAGGCAGCTGACAGAAGCCATGAGGCTACAATCACACCTGACAGACTTACAAGTGCCAGTTGCCTTCTTCCAGCATGGTCTATAAGAAGAACGCCAGCAATGGTACCTAGTGCATTCACACCAGCCACCAGCACAGAGAGCAACAAGACTGTTTTGTGTGAGGCATATCCTGCAAGCTCCAGAGAGACACAAAACAACAGTAGCAGTTGGGCCTCTTTTCTCAAAATGGATACACCAACAGATGCAAGAAATTGTAATCAGACTTCATGAAGTGAAATTCTGTTGTAGCAGATAAACCCATAAGGGTACAGGAAACCTAGAGGATGCAAGAAACCTGTAATCAAACTTCATGATGTGAAATTGTGCTGTAGCAGGTGAAACCATATGAATATTCTAAAGCTTAAACAACTGCATGCTGGTTCTGGCTACATAAGAAGAACTCCCAAATATAGACATGGAAAATGAACTATGTACCTGCAGTTGATGGTTGACTGCCTGTCCTTGCAGCATCCTGCTACAGACATGTCATGCAAAGACTGTCAAAGACAATGCACATGATCAAATCTAAACATACGGACTGGGTCACTGCTTGATGGATCACCTACACACAACAGGACAAAGTTGGAAGAGAACATGTTTGCAAAACTATTGTTGAGACCCAAGAATCTACCACTGCAAAAAAACCTCACAAAACCAAGATGGTCTACACAAAAAAATATGGATGCATTTCAAGCATCATCAACAATTGGGTGTTTCACACACCTTCACACATCCATCTTCCTTATCATTGAAGATCTTTTAAGCTCATGGTGCCTCTAAAAGTGGAAGCACATGTGTTGTTGGCAGTGTTGAATATTCGATTTTTCTTGACCGCACCAATGGCACCAGGGTTGGCCTGGATAAAACTAACAAACACCCAGTCAGAGAAAACTTGATCCTGAAAATGTGACGCTACAAAGCTCCTTCTGTACATACTATTAACCAACAAGATAATTCATGAGGTACCCCTGTACTGGTCTACTTGAACTTTTTAAACTGACTAAGCTGCTTGGATGACTGTTGTGAGCTCACCAATGTTTCTGCACAGGTGTTTGTCCTGCAACAATTTTCAGGACGTCCCTTCTCCATCATGGCACCAACATTGAAATGGCTGGCAGGTGAAGACACACATCACCAAAAGGAGTTACAGATCTTGAAAATACACAACCCAGTACAACACAGAGCCATGTACTCAAGATTAAATCAAGGACCAGACCCAAGGCAATGGAGATGAGTGATGCTCAGACAACTGCCAAACCTACATGTACATGTGGTGGGTTAAATGTCCAAACACAGAACCTTGTGCATTAAATGCTGAGTTTCAGCATTTCATAATGAGTTATAAACATCACCATGAAGACTGAGGAAGGCAGAGAAATCTGGTTTTTTCTTCTTCTTTTTCATGCTTCAGTTGCGATCGACCTTGCATATAATTATGGACTGTGAAAAAAAGTCTTTACTTTGAAGGTGTTAAAATTGATGCCAACTGGCGCCCTGAAAATTTAGATTGCGTTTTGAGGCCTCAGGCCTACCTCCACTAATAAATTTCCTTACTTTAAGGCTACCACTAAAAGAGGGTTTAGGGGGTGAAAGGAGGCCCAAAGGCGGTGAATATACGGATTTCTCTATTAAGTAGAACAACATTACGCACAAGCACAACCTCTATGCACAAGTCATATACACTCAGAACTTCGTAGTGGAGCTCTCGATCGCAGTCTTCGTCAAGCATTGATCCTGAGTATTGTTCCCTGTCTTTTGGACCCTGTAATTTGCCATCCGGCTTTAAGTCTTCTTCTTCTATACACAATGGCCACTTCTTTGCGCATGATCCGGTTGCCTCCAGGCGCTTGGAATCACATCCTATCGCGAGCTATGTTTTGCGCACAGGGTGTTGCCGAAGAGGACGTCGTCGGAGTCGAAAGTTTTCTCAAAACGAGTTCTAAAGACGAATCCGGAAATTCAATTGAGAAGATCCACACGTCAGTCGACTTCGGAGATCAGTGCCCCAATTTTCTCGTGGCGTACGCGAATGATGCCATTTTCATTGCATTCCGAGCCATCGACATTCGAACACTCAAAGACTACAACATTGCCAACGGTTTCCCTGTCAACGCATCTTCTGCCAGGGGTCACTTGTACCAAGGTGCTGGTTTTTAGCGCTCCCAGGTCTTCAACGTCGGCTCGCCTCACTTCCTCCTGCTTGAGTTGCTCTGCTCCAAGCCCAAAAGGCGCGTCATCTTGTGCGGACAGGGATCTGGTGGAGCAGCGTCGCAAGTAATTCTACTCCGATTCTTACTGGATTGTAAGGATCTGAAGGAAGCTCAAACTGTAAGCCACTGTTCCGGTGAAGTTGTAGTAGTATGTTCTAATGAACTCCTGTGCAACTTGTGCGTATGGCATGTTGATTGATGATATTGCAACCTCTTGACTACTTGGTGATGACAAACGTCGAGACTCCTGTTGCTACTGCGGAGGATTGAGGCGTCGCCAGCACGCTGCATTTCGTCTCTCTATTTTGCTGAATGCCTGTTTTGGTAACCACAATCGATGCATGATTTGCAGATTGTAGACGAGCCTGGTTCAATTATCTCGATTGCATTTGGAGCGCCTGGCGTGTGCGACAAAAAGACAACCGAGATGGTCACTACAAATCCGAAGTTGAATGGCCGCTTCATGAACTTCGTGAATTCAGCAGATCATGACGTTCGACCGCGCCTTCGTTATATCCTCGGAGGCAACGCGGTGACAGCAGTGACGGCGTATGGAGCCACCGTACTGCACCTTATTCACGGCCTCGGAGGCACCGCAGCGTCAGAATTGACGGCACAAGCACCCCGCGTACCGCGCCTTCTTTGCGACTTCGGAGGCAAAGTGGCGGCAGTAGCGACGGCATACGGAGCACAGATGCTTAATCACGTCGATGCAAAGCCGACCAGGACGAAGGAGAGTAGTCACACAGAGGATGAAGAACCGCGAACGGCAGCTTTCGTATACCGTGTTCAATGCGGCGAGTCGTGCAAGAAGATCTTCGTCAATCCGTTGACCTCAACGGCAATACAAGAGACGAATCCAGCTGAATTTTATCCTATCGGCGAGTAGGCATGTTTGCATTAGGACCACCGTCTCGAGGTCAATGGTAAGTTGACTGACAGCCAAAGCAGCAGCTTCTCGAGTCGAACCGACCCACGACGACAATCAGCGAACCTTGTCGTTTCTCAACCGAAGCCAGAAGTAAGTGAAATGCATGGTTTCTTCATCTAGTTCTTATATTATTTATGCGATTCGAAAACACCGATTTGATAATCCCTGCTGACAGCAATCATCTTGAAGAAAGAAATTCCTTACATTTCACGCTGCAGCCAGGCGTACAATTTTTTATAGTTCACGGTTCAAATGTACAAACTCGAAAGACAGTAAAATGTTTTGACGCGGTGGATTGCAGAATCACAAACTTCTCAAGAATGATGTTTAAGATGTAGGGGACGAAGATTAAACGACTCATGGGATGAGCATAATCTGTTGCCATCAGAAGCTGTCGAGTACAAATTTGATGTTGTGCTCTTGTAGATCGACGAGAAGGGTTTCAGGTCCCTGGACGCTGGCGGGCGTTATGTCATTCTCAAGGGGAGAAATCTCTCATTCCTTCGTCAATTTGTTACCTTACATGGAGTACCATGTACTGAGACCATGAAACAAACCGAGACTGAGTTTTGGCTTAGAGACCCAAGTGGCGATCAAAGAGCATGTTAGGCAGTCATCAAAACATGGTTTGGGCAAACACATGTGACTGTTTCTAAAGTAAGTTGGTAACATCCAGCTTCCAATTCTCTGACATCAAACTGGGCCCCTGTTTTTAGTGCAGAGTTTTCAGTTGATGCATGAATAGTCTTTTGACAATGATCAGGAACATTGATTTTTCGTTGACAGTGGCAAGCAGCAAATAGGACCAATTTGCAATGCAACTGAGTTTTAGCTGCTTGATCTAATCAAGAACCTGACAACTTGCTAAAGATTGTCAAAGCTTTAGTCTTCTTAGTGGATCAGCTCTTATTAAACCTTGTTACTTATAAGAGTAACGATCTGTCCGTGCAAATTTTTCCATGTTGGAAAAGGACCACTTGATCACTTGGATCATGTTGTTGCAGGTTTGTGAATTGTGGAAGCTTCAATCTAGACAGTGATAAATAATATTTTCGCTTTTGATCTACCTCTGTTTGCAGGATTTCTATGAAGGTATGATGTCTTCTGAAGCTGACAATTTTCCAAAGACTGTACAAACCTTGCTACTTATGACAAAACCGCCTGTGCAAAGTCTTCCATCAAAAGAGCAGCTAGATCGTTTGGACAACATTGTACAATGTGGGTTAGGTTAACTTTCGAGCTTTTTTCTTTTTGGTCTGAAAACCTTTTCTTGTTTTTGTAAGGAAATCTTTTGGTATCACAGCAGATGTGAGAGGGATTGCCAGTTAAAGGAAATCTTTTAATTTATAGTTCTGATTCTTTATTACAATTTGAGCTGTACACTTGAGGAAGATTTATTTTGCCATTGTATCATATAAAGCTAGTACATTGTATCTGTTGTGCTGATGCTGTGAGTGTGGAATGTGGCAGGTGTGAATGACAAACCAAAGACAAAATTGTCCTCAGATGGTACACAGGGACAAGGATGAGATCTCAGATCACATTAAAGAAGTTGCTCAAATGGCTAATGAAGTGAAGAATTTCTTGCAAAGCAGGTAAGTTTCTGTCATGCTCCATGATAGTTGCACAGACATGCATATGCTTTTGAATTCTGTGAATTGTACTGGTCCTGGAAAATGTGTGGAACCAAATGAAGAAAATAAACTTGCAAGTACTTGTTGAGCAACAGTTATTAGTAATGTATATATGAAGTCCTGTGTGACATCTTTTTACTCATGGCCAAAAAGATTTTGGAGTTGATAAAGTGAGTTTGTGATATTGACCTGCGCACATAAATCTGAAACTGATTTAGGTGACCATTATCCTTTGGTGTGGGTGCCACAGCTGTTGCTGTGGGTGCACTGTTTGCACTAATAGCAGTGCAGATTGAACTTGGGCTCTGTTTGTTGAGTTTGCTTGGAGGGGCTGGAGGATATGTGATATATAAAAGCAGACAAAGCTATCAAATGGCGTTCAACTCATATTATGAAGTGTTGGATTTAGCAATTGAAGAGGTATTGAAATGGACTACCACAGTGACAGGCAGTTACACAGCCAAAATGTCAAAGGAGGAAAAACTCCAGATGCTTGGAGGGTTACATCAATCTCACAAAAATCTTGAGTAAGACTTTGCACAATCTTCGTGGTTGGGCAATCTTTGTTCCATGGGTATGTACAACTATTTTAAACTTGCTGTTTGATAGTTCTTACAAAAGGCACTAAAAAATCTGTAGATTTCTTGTGGTATTATGTAGATATAGAACTTCTTATTGAACAGTTGCTAACAGTACAATGTGCAGTGCTACAAGCAAACATGCATGGTTTTTCAATTTTATATCTTGCAAGAGGCATTCAACAACATCCATTAGCCTCTTTTTGTCCAAATTGAACTGCAATTTTTGTTCTAAATCTTTTCTAATAAGTTGCTCTAGTGGTGGAAACTGATGTTTCATTCAAGCAATTGGTTGGGAGAGCCCAATGTCTTGACCCCAAGGATGAAATCCAACTGAAGACTGCCACATTTCAAGATGCAACATCTGAATCCAAGATCGGGTTCTTGAGAAGAATTAAAATGGTAGGGGAAACATGGTCCATCTATGATAAAAATGGTTGCAGGAAAATGCTTTGTGGGTATTGTTGGAGTGGAAGACATTGGGAAAACTACCTTCATCAATGTCAGTAAACATTTCCCTGCCTTCTTACACAAATGATTGCCATCAACTCAAGCTATTAGACCATAGCGATCTTAAAAACAATAATTGTTCTAGTAATATTAACAGCGATGAATGGCATGGTCCACACTTTTTTGATATATTAGTAATTGTAAACTCTTCTTTAAAGAACTTCTTTTCCCTCCCTTATTTATGCATATAAGGGTTCCTATCTATGTCTAGAGTTTTGTTTGCATTTGCAGGAATGAGTTTGAAGCATTTACAATAGATCTGTAGTACTTTATATCATAATTTCTACTCTAAATTGAAGTTACCAGTTTATCATATGGCTAACATTTTATTTGATTTAAGTTGCAGAAAATATTGATGGAGAATCACTATGGTGAGAAGTTACCTGAAGTGGGTCTGTTTACTCACACCAAAATACCACAGCTTTACGAGGTGGACAAAAATGTTTGGCTAGTGGATTTTCCAGGTTCAAATGGCATTGAGAATTATGCTGACTATTGGCTGCATTTTTCAGCTCTACCAAATGTTGTTTTGTTGCTACTGGAATTCACTGTACTTACTATACCTTCCAACCATTTCATTTTATGTTTGAAAACATATAATGTATGCATAGCATCGAAAATATGTGTCACATTTCTGGTTTACTGAATGCAATGTAGAGTTAGTGAAATAACTTTACGCTCATATTTCAAATGTCAGTTCTCAAATGATGTTGGATCACCTTCCCACTCCATCTAATTACATATTGCTCTTATTTAATGTATCCTAACCTGAAGATCCATGTACATGTCGACTGGAATGTTTACAATAAGATTAATGGAGACTTTGTACTCTAATCTTTTTTTAGAGTGATGCATTCTAATATTAGCATTCTGCAACTATGCACTGAAGCTCAACAATTCAACACTTCTTGTATGGTGGCCAGAAATTTATCTAATTCACCAACCCAGTTTGTAATATTTGTTCTCATACATCCATTTTGAAATACTATATGACATGGTTCTAACCAATGTAAAGAACTGGGGCCACCAATCTTTGTAAATTCAAACAAAACATACCAGGAGGTGAGTTAATGCTACTGGTAAAGTGGTTGATGTCTATTGGAGAAATCTTGGCAAACAGGATGTTAATGCACCAAGCAGGAGGTAACAAACTGGAAATTTGTAAATATGAACTTTGAATCTAGAGGTAGATCTACCAGAATTAACAAGAGAAGAACTGGACACAACAAGATCCTATCTCCTTTTTTTACCAGAGAACTGTTTGAAACTTTTGCAAGTGCAGAATTGTGAAGGTGTAGTCAAAGAGTGGTCAGCAAATGAATTATTCGTTTTATTTTGCTGTCATTAGTTTAATGTGAATTTCATTATCTCAGATTTTATATAATTCAATTTGTTCCATGTCTTTTTTCCAGTGCAACCTGTGTGCATCTAACCCTGCATTTCAGATTTCTGGTTCTGACTCTGCACTTGGTTGTCCTGAATTTTTCCGTCTTCACTTGGCAGTTCATCCCCCTCACACATCATCTTCTGTTCTTATCTCTAAATGGTTCTTCAATCTAACCCTTGCCCAGTGAATGTAGTGAAAGAAAATTCGAAATATCAATTCAGGTCGAAAAGCATTCATAATTACCTTTGTTAATGAGTGCTACCTCTGCACAGACCAATCTCAGAGGTCACAACAAACATCTGAAAATATTTCCTATTGCTGCCATTTTAACCTTGTAAATATCTTAATGGCCCTTGACTAGTGTGTAGGAAACTGTGAAATGAACTAGTTGATGCCTTCACCTGTCAGTAATAATAATATTGGTCAGTACATGAATTTGGACGTCTAGAAACCAAGAGGATGATTTTTAAATGCTTATTGAATGATAATCTAGATCATTGGAAGTTGTTAAGATCAGACTTGGTTGATGCATTCATATGCTTGTGGTCCAATCCTTTCACCTTCCACCAGCTGTCTGATAACTTGCAGCTCACCTTTGCTAATTAATCTCAAAAAAAAAGTCAATACGACTGAACAGGCATCTGCATACACAACTTCGCTCTATCACAATTAGCACCTGGCATAATGAGTCTGGCTATATTTGCCTTGCCACTTTGTTCATATTCAGAAAAATACAAGAACAGAGAGTAGCATATCAGAGATTGATTTCTGGAGATCTCATCACAAGAAAATCCTACTTTTCTACCAGCCTATTTTTTACCACAATAGTAAAGTGGCCATCAGAACATGCAGAGGAATACAGATGATCTTGAATCTGCTAAGATTCAACACATCTCTGGCAGCTCCTATTCTGATACCCGCGTTCTGTGCTGGTAAATTGCACAGACTACAGAAATGAAAGATTAGATTGGTCATTACGGTTGTTCCAATCTACATGTGGCTCAAGTAATGCATGATGCTGCAAGCACACTGATGATTAAGTTGTATGCAAATCAATGTGGGTTCCATGGACCATTCCAATTCTCATCTTTTTGACCCATCTAAAGAAATTAACAAGGCCCAACACTCAAATGTGCTCCCTTTTGGCTAATACATGAAATTCATTTCTGGAGAAGCCCAATTTGACTCTTCCTGAATAAGCACTGAAGCAAATGGTGGATTTTGACAACACATCTGCAATGGTGATTCATGAGAGTCTGGCTTGACAATGCCAGTCACAGAGCAACTCTATGAGAAGGCCGTGCCTATACACCCCATGGTACCATTTGGTTCCTATCCTCTTCAGATGCATATCTTTGAAACCCATGTCGGTGACCCAGAAAATATACACTTCTGTCAGGAATAGCATTGACACATCTGCCAAAAACCACAACAGGCGAAAGGCTGGGTGTACAGGCTCAATGCAGCATGCCTTGCTAGCTTTCTTGAGCACTCTAGAAGACTTGATGCCACACTGCAGATCTGGCCAGTATACAATGCTGCAACAATGATTATCAGCTTTTGCATGTGAGGGTTGCTACTGTGAGGGTTTGCAGAAAGAGGAATCAGTTGCCACTGTGGCATGGGGATGGCAACCCTGACAGTTACCATTGCCATTGCTTCTTGGACGTCACCCACCTACCAAACAAAACAAATTCCTCTTTCTTTCTATCTTTCTTCTTCAGCTTGTGACTGCATGGCAACTATAGGAAAAACAAGAGAAGAGTTTTGGCTCTCAGGTGTTAAGAAACCTGCACAACAACACACATTTCTACCAGTTCATCCAACTGTTGCTGCAGCCTGAACTTCTTACATACAAGCTTCACACCAAGAAACCCATGGTAGCACACAGAATGACAACATGCTGCTGCTGCTTCTTCTTCTCCTTCTCCTTCAACAATTACTGACAATCTCAACTACACCAGAGAGGGAGAACTTGTGAAAGATACAATTGCATGGATCATCAACTAAAGATAAGAATCTCTAATAACATATTGCTTCATAGATGAACTCCATTATCATGGATCTCTCATCCATAAGGCCACAAATCTTGATAGCTGTTCTTGCGATCAAGATGAGATTAACACCCAGATTTGTAAAGAAAATGTTGTGTGCTTGCACTTTCTAATCTCCTCCATCTTGGCTGCAGTTTTTATAAAGTACCAATTGCAGATTGGAGACTCCCTCGAAACCCTGTACTCACACACAATCTTACAACCAGCTTCACACTCAGATGCCAGATGTTACTGCACAGTTTGTGGATTGTGGACCAGGAAAGAACAGCTTCATCATTCAGTTCTCACAACAAATCTCAGTGTCAGGCAAGAAAGTGCATCAGACTAGTCTGCATACTAGTCCTGGTGTCAGACTCCATCTTGTTGGATTGGTCCTCAGGTTTCAAAACCCTAGAAGGGGTTATTCCTTATTCTCAGTCTTTTGTTATGGTTTGCAGTCCATCATCCACCATCTGCTGAAGGGACTCAGAAGGAACTGCAAAGGGGGATCCAGCAAGCATGTGGCAAAAGATACTTTACATGTAGCTGCCTCTAATTGGCATAGCAGCACTCTGTGTCTTCACACAAGAGCAGGATTTTTCTTCCTTCCTCAAGTCTGGCTACTTCCATCTTGCCTGAAATTCAGTTCTGTAAAACAGAACTAGAACAAGCATGACAATATGAGAACAGAGGTACTACTAGACAACCAGCAGTCCACCCACTGCGTCTGCTGCAACAGGACACTATACTTCAGACCTTGCCAATGATCTTGCGTTTGTAAGAGCGATTCTCTGTAGTAAGTGGACTACTTGAGGAGTAGTAATACTTCTTGTAGCTGTCACTCTTTTTCAGCAATTTTGGCTGCTCAGAGTCTGCAAGAACCTGCCAGTACCAAAGTTACAGAAGAGTCAATGCCTCCTGTTTCAAGCTGCAAGTCAGCAAGCCAAGACTCTTATCTCTAAACCCAACCCTACACTGTAACCATTGAGATTATGTAGAGGTACTGAAGTAGCATCTAATATCACAGATAACATGATCTACATTTGGTGCATGAGCTGTTCCACTAGTGCCACAGCATTTCAATTATCACATTCTGGAGTACCAAAAAGTGACCAGCAGTAGACTGAAACAGTCTCAGCTGAAAATGAGGCACATGCCTGCAGAGAAATCTTATCTGTGAATTTTTACATTCTGTGATTTGTCCCCTAAACCCTGATATTATAGAGCTCTCTCTTTCTTTTTCATAAGACACGGACTGGGAGGGAGGAGAAATAGACCTCAGTAGTCGTTTCTTCAGTGGTGAACAGGCCATCTGGCATCTCCTCTTCTGATGCCTGACAGGATTGCTCCTGTTGCAATTGTTCCATGTATGCTGCTTCCTCCTCTTCCTACCGCAACAAACCCCTGAAAATTGTCAACTTCTTCCTCTAGCAACTCATACAACAGAACCCACTCGGTTGACTTAAGAGGAGCAAACCCATAACTAGCACACAGCATTCAAAGGAAGAGCAGGTATACCATCATCCGGCGCTGGTCAATGAACCAAGCAGGTAAATGCTCAGGAAGTGTTACCAAATCCTCATCAAAAAGCTCCATGAACTGCTCATTTGCATATCTTGCCTTGCTCTTTGCATATCGTCTATACTGTCCCACACCCAAGCAAGGACATTGTAAGCTCAACTCCTTCACCTCATGTGGTATCTACCTGCCTCTCCCATTGACTACTTTCAGCTGCTACTCCGAAAGCAAAGTTCCAAGGATCAGTGTTCATGACTGGAAACCTGTCAAGAACAAACTTCATCTTGACCACCATGATACTTGGGTCAGGTATAGCAAACATCTGCTCAAAAGATGAAACCCTAGGATTTAATCCTGTGCCCTAAAATGCCATCTGCCCAAGAGATGGAACCATAAGGATCCATAAGCTTGTTGCTTACAAAGCATATGATAGAGTGGTGATGATGTCAGAATTGTTGGTGTTACCTCTTCCAAGATAGGAGTCAGGTTCCATTGCTGAAGGCGACGAAGGCAGCCTACCACAGTCCCTGTTTGATGAATTCCTGACCTGACTAGACATGACCACATATCCAAAATGGTGTCATGTGTCACAGTCAAGCCCTGCAATCTGGAGTCTGCAAAATAAGACAAGGAGAAAAGCTAGGTGTGCAACACACGTACAAGCACATGACAAGGAGAAAAGCTCGGAGTGCAACACACTTACGAGCACATGACAAGGATAGGGTGGTTGGTAACATCTAGCACAATCTCAAGTGCATACTTGATAAGCTCCTCGCTGATGGGCTTCCATGATGCCTCTGGCATCCAAACTCCTACACCCAGATGCATCTGGCAAGAACAGATGGCAATATCCCCAGTTCTTTCAAAACATTTCACAGATGGAGTGGAGGTGAAGATCTTGTTGTTCCGGGACCCTGACATACTTGAAAAAACATATGTGAGCTATGAATCTGAGACTAGAATTACATTCAAGATCAAGGACTGTGTCCCATTCAGATAGATTTCAAGGTCAGCAGTTGGAAGGATCAAGCCAAACCAGTTTGATGTTGTGGTTGTTGAGGAAATCGATGACAGGTCGAACCAGAGAATCATTTGATAGATACAAGACTGTGCGCAGTTGAAGATGTAGCAAGAACGGCAAATTGTGCAACTCCAGGGCCTTGGATCTATACACACCCGCTTCAACGACTCCATATGCATCAGGAACACTCATATATGCCAGTGCCATCCCTGCAGCCAGGAATTCAGAGTCACTGTCGGAGTTGGACATTGTTGCAAAGCAACAGAGATTTAGGTCTGCGAGGGAGTCAGATATCCTGCAAAAGACTGAAAGGAAGAGCGAGTCCGGGAAGCTCACCTGTCACCATGGTTGTGTGAGTACGAACCGTCGACATGTGCTACTACTACCCATGAGAATCAAAGAAGTTGGCCGCGACGTAAGAGGGATGGACAAGAGAAGAGATGGTGGGTGCATAGTGCAAACACTCCCTCGTCAGGCTGCGTTCCGCAGGCTTTTGGCCAGAGGAGAAAACGTGGGGAAAACACAAGGGGTCCCACACAGCCACCCCAGTCCAAGTGTTGGGCGTCACTATGCAATCCCACCCGCCATATACCTAACAGAAGCTTTTACTGCGGGAATCGACACCGAGGAAGCGATGTCCGAGGGTTCGAGAAGGAAATGGATTTGCTCGTCTTCTCAATCGATCGGATGTCTTCTTTCTTCTGTCTTTGACGATTGAGAGTTCACTGCTTGTGCATATCTGTTGAAGGATTTGTACAATAAGAAGAAAGAGGAGTGGATTTTTTCTCGAAGAATTGGGGTTTTTATCGTCAGGTCGTTAACGGATGTAAAGCACCGGCAGAAAACACTTTCTTTTTAACCCCCGGATATCATAGGAAAACCATGAAAAGAAACGGAATGCCCTTCCCAACAGGGATTCCACTCTCCGTAAAGCACCGCCTGGATTTTTCCTTTGTATTTTCAGGTCCATTACCTGCTTGAATAAACCTGTTTTCATCAAGGGGAATTTTCTGCCGTGGAAGGTACCAACCAGGCTGGACTCGGATCTTCTCCCATACATAAGTGCCCTCCAGATACACTACAAGTTTTCAAATTTTGTGTTGGGTGCTTTACATTTTGATTATTTTGGTCAAATAATCAAAGATTTAAAATTTCAGTGATGATGATTCATTAGACTTGGTTTAGGTAGGATATTTTTGGGTTTCATAAGTCATAAACTTATCTTGAATAGTTCCAAACTGAAATATATTTAGTTTGTTCTCAAATCAAGAGGTATGAAAAGATCTCTTTTAGATTGATGTCTTTTCAAAAGTGATTTTTTTTTCAGCATATTCATGAGTAAATTTTCAATACCTACACCAATATGCATCTCATTTTTTTCAGTTGAATGTGAATCCAATTCACATTTCAATTCACATTGGATCTTACTCAATTGTTGGAGCAGATTTTCAATATTTTCTCCTTCAATATGCAGCCCATTTCCATTGAATGTGAATTCAATTCAATTGAATCTTAATCCAATTTTTTTAGTAGATATTCAATGTTTTCTTCACCAATATGCATCCCCTTTTTTCAATTGAATTTTTAAAATAGCTTTCTATGCACCTTTACTTGGGAAAAAAAAAAATTTTAATTCCCAAGACCATATTCATGAGCAAATTTTCAATACCTTCTCCACTAATTTGCATCCCATTTATTTTGAATTCAATTGAATCTTATCCAATTGTTGAATTTGATCCAATTAAATTGGGATTGAATTTTAAGTGAATTGAAATTCAATTCAATTCAAGTTGCATGTAATGTCATTCAATATTTTCATTCAAATAGAACTTAACTTTCACAAAATAATTTCATTTTTTTCATCAATTGATTATCATTGGTAGTGCACAACAACATGGAGCCCAAGTTGCCTATTACAAATGAAATGATTAGAAGATAATTGAACCTTGAACTCTTCTATTGATTATGTGATCATAGGAGTTTCATCAATTTGTTGCTTGAAACAAAAGCTAGTTTGTGTGAATTGGACCAACATTTACTCTTACATTCTAGAATATCCATGGTACTTTGCAATGCACATGGGCACAATCATCATCAAGTTTGACACAAATGCAATAGATGATTTCCAAGAGTTCTTGAATGACATGAACATGCACCAACAACCAATGCAAGAAAATTCACCCTAAGCCCAAATGTTTCACCTATGTGCAAGTGCCCATTGTATTTTCAAGTGTAAGAAAACATTAGCAACAAACAAAATTGACATAAACTCCATGCATTTCAAATAACTTCATAATGTAGAGGAGGAGTTGAGAACAACAACTTGTTATGGAATAAGATTATTTCTTGTGTTGAACATTCAACTGACTACTTTCATTTTCCTGCCAAAGTCTTGACTTTTGACATCCTTGTATTATGTGGATACATGAGCTCAAAGTGCATATAGAAACAAAGCATGTAAAAGCTACTGCATTAGGGCATTCAAGGAACCCAAATGTTAAAAGGCTGGGTCTCAGAGGAGTTATTGTTGATGCCCCAAAAATGTTGGAAAAATTGTTGTCTTTAAGGATCCACCCATCATTTGGCACTTATCATCATCAGTACCACATTTGTTCCTTTTGCAACAACCTCTCTACACATGCATGAACTACATTGTATCTTTAGGGTTATATGTTTTATGACTCTTCTTGAAATACAAAATGAATCAAATGACTTTAAAACTAATGCAAGCATTGTTTGTCTCTTTAATTTGATGGTCTTTTTGAACTTATGTGCTCAAATAACATTCCACCTATTGCATGTTCTTGCATAATACATGTTTTGAATTTTTCAAATTTTGAACGAAAAAGATTTGATAGAAGAACCATACCAATCCTTTAATGATGTCTCAGATATTGCAATTACTTGAAGTGTCAACAAGTCAACCATGATTGCTCCCACCTCCATTATAACTTACACTATATCTCAAGTGGTCCCAGGCACATCCATTGTTTTACAAATCTCAAACTCAAATTTTCAATTCCTCATGATTCCAATGTCCTAACTTTCCTTCACCCCAAATGTTGTTGTATACCAATGAGCCACTCTTGCCTGAATAGGAATCTCAACCATACACACAAACTTTATCAAAATCAAGATCTTGCTCAGTGTCACTAGGCAATAGAATTGAGAAGAAAACTTGAAATGTTTTTGAGGGTTACAACATACATCAAGGGACAAAAGAAAAACCTGTAAAAATAATTGAAGATTACAAAGCACATAATCTAAGTATAGCCAACTTGCAATTTTGCAATATGATTGCAAATCACCAATTAGGCACAAGACACATCAAACCCATTTCACAACTCGTCAACAAACATACTGCATCATTCCAGAATCATCCTACAACATGATTTCAAATCATTAATTAGGCACAAGACACATCAAACCCTTTGCACAACTCAACAAATTTCTACTTTGCCTTTGCCAAAGGAGTTCGTCCACCACTCCTCCTATAGTTCCTCTGCCCTACCTAAAATCCTCCCCTCCACCTTTCAAATCTTTCCATACACCCTCTCACCATTACTTTTCCCTTCTTCTCCTCATTTATTTTTCTTTTTTACTTCGCTTGTTAACAAATCAATTAAAAAATTAAAAACTTCAAAAAAATAACACTTTAACTAAATTCTTAAAATAACACTTACACTTTTTAACCTTAAATTAATTTCTTGATCCTCAATTAATTTCATAATCCTCATTTTCATCAAATTTCATTATTGATATTCAAACAATAAGTTCCAATTATAAGCCACCATTTTATAGGGGTAAATGGTAAATTATAACCTTAGGAGACCAAAAAAACCTTAAAAAAAGGTCAAAAAATGAAAGCAAGGATTGGATTTTTAAAATGCATTTTTAAAAAATTGAATGATGATTCTGCCAAATGTTTTTATTTTCATCTAGTGATTTCAAAACTTTAGGTAGTGAAGATTTCAAAAAATTTCAAAATTTATTTTTTAAGATTAACATTAAAAAAACTAATTCTCCCAAAAGAAATTGGATTAATTTTATTCAAATAAAAAACAAGGATTTCCAATATTTTCCAAATATTTTTATAATTATAGTGCAAATATTCCCCTATTGATTAATTTTCAACATTCCACTATGAAAATAAAACATCATCAAAATATTTCAAATACTTCTTGTTGTTTGCTTTGAAACAAGTTAATTCTTTTGATAAAACAGGGTAAACATGTTCCCCATTGGTCATCATTTTGTAATCAAACACCTTTCCTCTGTAGACCAATGCCAATGAATGGTTGTAGTCCTTTGAGCAAATGTTTGAATGCAACCTTATGACCAAACATTCAATCTTGAAAATTTTGTTTGATCTTTTCATATAATCCAAACGAAATCTTTTTTTTTGTGTGCAAGTATGGGCATGGGAAAAAACAATAACGCAAAAAAAAGGCACAATGTCATATGTAATCATGTTTGGTTATGGGAAAGGATTAGCACATTATATGTGTAGTCATGTTTGGTTATGGGAGAGGACCAACCCATTTTCATGCACATACTTGGGTGGGTTTAAAGGTGGGTTTAACTTTTTTTCAAAGAACCAACATAAGCAAAATGCAAATAAAAATTTGATTGTTTGGCTATGGGGCTTTAGGCTCACATTAAAAGGCATGAAACTACTCATTAATAAACCTTAAACCTAATAAGGACACAATGCACAATGATCAACAAAAGACATCCTTTTTTTAAATCATTCAAAGCACCACATTTATTAGCCCCAAAGGAGAGTCCCCAAAGATTCCTACTATGCATAAAAATTGAACATTCCCTCCCAAAAAAACAAAAAAACCCAAATCAAAGTTTACACTGCAACAAAACTTACATCAAATGAGTACATCATTTTCTACTTTTAATTTGAGCTTCAAGTATGTCCTCTTTACAAACTAGGGTAAAAGAATAATTTCAACTCTGCTTAGAATTCCTAGGTCCTAATGTTGTAATGTTAAAGAATTATGATCTATTAGTGATAGTAGAACATGTAAAGAATAGTAGTCCAAGTTTAAGAGTTTAGTTGCAGAAAAGAAATATAAAAAAAGAAGTAGAGCAAGTAAAAGAACAAAAATTAGGTTCAAAACACTAGTAGAAATCTGTGATTTTGCAACCAACGAATTTGCGACTAGTTGCGACTATTTGACATTTACAACTACTGTTGGTTATATCTACAACTACTGTTTGCATTTGAAGCCGCTTGCAA
>Ga0116231_10008972_pt1 | contig 17221 bp, 18 predicted proteins | sample S1TSphgellanicum_2_FD_89695 | JGI IMG/M metagenome (GOLD analysis project Ga0116231, IMG submission 89695) | Host-associated microbial communities from peat moss isolated from Minnesota, USA - S1T2_Fd - Sphagnum magellanicum MG | ecosystem: Host-associated > Plants > Peat moss > Unclassified...
AAGATTCGCGAATAGAAAGCTTCGAACAGCAGAGTCGAAGCGGCCGGTGTCGGGGGGGCGCTTATTTTTTAGTTTTGGGGTTTGGGGGGGAAGGGGGGGGGGGGGCGAGAGGGGGGATGTTTTTACCGTTCTCAATTTGTTTACTTTGTGTTCTTATCAAGATCCCAATGGGTTCCCCAAGTTGTTGCCAATAGAACCTCAATTTTATCCCATATTGTTTGGACACAGTTCAACTTTCACATATATAACTTGTAAAGGGAAGGGGAAAGGTGGAGGCGGCCAATGAAATGCATAACTTTGCTTATGTTTTGGGGAGTAGGGCCCAAAAGGATGCATCTATTGAGGACTGCCAATGTTCCAGAAAAATTGGTGATTGGGCCAGTCAGTGTTGGCTTCTTCAAAGAAAAGAAAAGAAAAGAAAAGAAAAAAACTGTGGGGGCACCCAATGAACTAATTACTTGAAGGAACAATTTATACACCACTTACACACTATGCACAATTCATGCCCCTGCCAATTGGGAATAGAAATTCGGATCCGCCAATGAGGACTTTGCAGTACCTATGCACCCAGTTGACCCAGTTTAAGAAAAATATGGGTAGGTGGGTGGGATGGTTCGCAGTTGTGGAGCTGAGATGGGTCTCAGAGGCCCAGTTTGTGCAGAATCAGGTTTGCTAAAGTCCTGCTGCTATGGAGGGGTGGTGTGTCTGGCATCGTCTCTTCAACTATGGGACAAACAACTTCACTCCAAACTTCCAGGTGAAATTACAAAATATTCTGCACATCTATTCTATACTAGGCCCTTGCTTTTTCACTAGTAACTGATGAGTCAACTCTCCAATAGTGATGGGCTTCAAGGGTTTAGGAATCAGGAGCACATTTCATAATTTTCCACAGGGTTTGAAAAGGAATGACTTTACCCCAATGCGAATCCACGACAGGTAGGTAGGTCAGTAGGTAGGTATTAGGCTTGGTCCTTGATAAGGTAGGTAGATGCATGTGGATGGTTGGTACAATGCACTTGTGAATGCTTCACTCTGGTCCAGGATATCATTTTGAGGAGTGCGAGGTGAGTGTCAAAGAACATTTTAGTGTAAGTAAGGTCCAAGAATGGGGGCAGTTCTGAGAATGAGAGCATGACGAGGTGAGAGCCAGAAGAGCCAGAAGCCTTGTGTGGGACTCGAATTCCCAGAACAGGCCCCATTCTTGATCCTTACCTGATGTAAAGATCTGGTAGAAATTTTAAGCAACGTGGTTCATTTAAGAAAGTACCTGAAGTACCTCCTGTAAGGTGCCTCCTTTGTCGAGGCAGAAAAGATTATTGATGGGTAAACTGCCCGCCCTCCACATGCACTACAAAAACTCTACCAGTTCTTTACATATAAGACGAGGAAGGCTCCCCATAGCATTATGGTTCTAAATTGTAACCAGGACAGCCCTCAATGGGGGACATGTACAGTGTGTAAAAACATGTTGAAACTAAAGAATATTGTAAAAGCCCAGCTGTTAATGGGTATTATGAGTGCATTACCCTCAAAACACAGGTCTTAACAGTGTAATGCCCACTCTTGGGCAGCACCAATGTTTTTTTGGCAAAATTTTCACCAAATTTCAACATGAAAAAAAATGATTTCAACTGCAAACCTTACTTATGCCAAAGACTAATTATTGATGTGCAAGCAATTACTAAATTTTACAGTGTTGAAAGCAAGTACCTAGGTTTTACTTTTTTGAAAAGGTCGAAGTAGGACCTACTTCCTATCCAAATGGCCACTGTTCATTGGTCGTACAATGCTGGTAATTACATAATCTCCAATCTTGGGATGTGTGTAAGTAGGTGGAACCATAACTGATTTCCAAACCAGACCTGCAATGAAATCTTTCTGAAAATTCAGAAGCTACTTAAAAGTTTAATGAATACGAGGAACTGGGCTCCCAACTGAGAATCAAACCAAACAACATCAACCCTGTAGTAAAACAACTAAGTTGGGGGACCAGAAGGTTCCATCAAAATTTTAAAATTTTTACTGGAGCCAAGACCAAAAGTACTACTACTACCATTCAAAAGTTTGAATCCGACAAAACTGGTTTGAACTTTGAGCATAGACACCAAATTTCACACACACAGTGTGCACTTGATGTCCACCCATCTTGACATTGGCTAATAACAAAGATTCAGCAACCAATCCAAGTATGTCGCATACTTGGATGTCAAGCCTGAACAAGTTGAATTGAGTGTCTGCCAGACTTGACACATGTGGTAGTGAGTCCTGGACACATTCTCAGCTATGAATGGTTGAACACAATGAATGACTCAGATTGTCAAGTCTGGAGTCTGGACGGTGCCACGTCAAGCAGATATCAGAAATGGGAACAGACCCACAATGGTTATGGGAGTGATTATTAAAATTCATAGTTGTGGTTCTCAAGAACATCAATCAAACAACCAGTTCATAAAATCATGGTTCTCATTTGTAGAAAAAAAAATTCAACTAACCAGCCATGAAACTATGGGGGTTTTTTTTACTCGTTCTTTCATCAAAACTGTGCCAGGTTCTTTAAGGGGTTTTGAAATAACCGGTACTAATGGTTCTTTGATTTTGAGTTCCAAAAGAAAACCAACCCAACACTCCTCTGAATCTGGAATGTTTTACAAACTGGAACCGGCGGTTCTTTAGAAATTCAAATAACCACACAACAGTGGTTTGGAGTCTGGACATGGAGTTTGGGGTTGTAAAAGTGCATTCACACTTGGTGTTAAGGACTGTAGTATTAAGTCCCCTAACACCAAGCTAGTCATTTAGAACCTAAACCTATTTACCACAAAGATTTTTATGTTAAGTTAACATTCACTTAATATTAAATAATCACCCATTTAACATTGGGTGCCATCTAAGATGCCACCTAGATTTTCACTTAACACTGACTTAACATTAGGTGTGAATGCACCTTAAAATGATTAATAATTGGTATGTACCGTATGGAGGGTAAGTTAGGTACATCACCTACCATTCAGAGGTTCTCGACCTTCTGATTGGTCCTCCCTCCTGTTGTTGCTCAAGATGCATATATCCTCTTTCAATAAATAAATAAATAAATAAACAAACAAATAAATTTGCTCTTCTTTTGTCGTGGGGAAATTATCAACCAGGCAGACTTTGATTACGAGTTTCTGTCCATTGACAAGAGGCTTACATGTTTTTTCATCCATCTACAAGCTGGTTACAGGACTTTTCATTCACAACAAGAGGGTTACGAGTTACGACATTGATCTTGAACCTTTGCACTGTAGGTTATGTGTCTGGTACCAAGCTTGACCATGCTGGTTACCATGAATAGTGTGAGTGCTTCAACTTACTTTTAGCTAGGACAGCTTTCACATTGACAAAACAAATAAATAATTTAAAAAAAATTATGATGGTTTTCAACACCTCATCTTCATAAAATTTTCTCAAGAAATTAATTGTCACTATTTTAAGGATTATTTAGTGAGGAAACTGACTTTCCCTAGGGTGAAGAATTCAAGGCTGTGGCAGGTTACATAATGCATAATTAGCGTAACCTGGTTGATTTTATTTTTCCTGAAAGGTCACAGTCAATTAGCGGCATATTCCGCTCACGTGGAATAGCGAATTTTTGTCGCGGGTGTGGCACAGGTCCGGGCGAAGAGGAGGGCCCCGGGGCGGGCCCGAACCGTTCTAGTCTGGTCGTCTCGGGCTCCTGGTCTACCGGTAGATGAGCGAAGGGAGTGCGCGCAGGCAGGCAGGAAGGGCAGGGGAGGGCAGGGAAGGGCAGGCATCAGGGAGGGCAGGGCAGGGCAGGCGAGAGGCAGGCGGAGCTCCCACCACTTCTCAGCAGCAGGCGCGCGCAAACACGCACGAGTCTGTTGCTCCTTGCGGACAAAATCCCACAAGCCCCAAAAGAAAAACCTCACCCAATGCTGCGGGAGTACGAGATGGTGACGACCAAGATAGCCCTTTGCATTCGTCGCATAGCCAGCTTCTTTTTGAAGTATTAGCGAGAGACTGTGGTTGGGTGAGTGAGGAGTGGGGTTGACAAGAAAGGAGGGAAGAAAGGAAGGAAGGAAGGAAGGAAGGGCAGGCAACCAGCAAGCAAACAAGCAAGCATGAGGTCGTTTAAGAAGTTCCGGGATTACGCGCTCCAGTCGCACAACAAGAGCAAGGAGAAGGGCGGGGGGAACCACGACCACTACCACCTTCACCCTCCTGCTACTGCTGCTCTCCAGCAGCCAGTAGTGCAGCAACAACCCCCCTCGTCGGAGCTTGATGAAGTTAGCAGAGGCCTGCAGGTGTGCTTGTGCCACTGGCCCTTGCTTGATCCTCTCCCTTTCTTTTGTTGGTCGCTTCGTGTGTGTGTGTGTGTGTGTGTGTGCGTGTGGTTTCTTTCTTTTTATGTTTGTTCTTGACCCGATCAGTGCCCGGTCTCTTTCCTGCTTTCTTTCTTTCTCCCCCAGGTTTGTACAGGTTTGGTGTCAATTTCCGATTGTTTCCTTCTTTTTTGTCCTCTCCTCCCTCCCTCCCTCCCTCCCTCCCTCCCTCCGAGAGCCCAGTTGCTGCTCAGCTGTTCTTCTTTTGGTGTATATTACACTGGGGCGTTGGGGGGGAGAAATCGGCGCTGATGTCGGGAAGATTGGGAATCAGGACTGTCGGAATGGATCCTTCTAGTTTCTTTCAGCGGTTTGGTGGTTTCTCTGGCAGGGTTTGCTTGGTGTGAAGTTTAGGGCATTTGGAGGGTGTTCACTGTGTTTCTGTTGCGATGATGCATGAGTTTTGTGCAATGAAGATCTGGGGGCAGAGCATCTGAATGACCTAATAACCATCTACTATTAGAGACAATTCAGATTTTGATCAGGAAATAAATGAGGCAGCAAGTGTTTTACTGCGCACAATATCTATGTTTTACATACATAGATGACTGCACTTTTTTTCTAATGGAATTCTTGAAACTCTATAGCTATGTATGTGTGTAGGATTGCTGATTGTAGTAATGGATGAGTTGAAATTGATTTCTTGCTTAGCATCTGGAGATTTGCAATTGTGTCAGAAGAGGCAATCATGCTCATGAGGCAAGCTTGAGCTTGAGTTGAGTTGAGGGAGTTTTTGGAGGTTTTTTCTGCTGACTAGGAGAATATGACTTATGCAGTGTTGTTTCATGGTGATTCTGGTTTCACTTCAAGTTCTTGATGATGCCTAACAAGCTTTGGTAATGCAGTAGTGTACAGTAGAACCACATTTTGCAAGTGGATGGAGAAAAGGGAAAATGTTGTTGATACAAGTGGATTATGCTACTACTACAATGCTCATATGCCTAAGTTTTCAGGGTTCAGTTTCTTGCTAAGGTTCAGGAAATCCATGTACTACTTCTGAACTCTTTGAATGATACTATGTTTTTTCTGGCTTTGCTAAATCAAGATGTTGCGCAACTGTGTAGGTTGTACAGGGTATGCAGCATCAATATGCTGGACTTGTAGCAGTGTCCTCACAAGTCTCAAGTTGCGCTTATGGTATTCTGTCCTTATGGTCCAAGCCCTTAGATTTATAGTTTAGTCTGTGTTTTGGCTTTTGGATTGTGGGCTGTATGCTTCCTGGTTCTTGTTATTGAAACAGGGATCCTTTGAGAATTTGACTGTTGTTCATATTGTTGAGCCTTCTTTGTGACTGGAATTAGGGTTTGAATAATACACATTTGAACACTCCTGGGATTCAGTGTTGTTCAATGCTTATGTATATTGCTATATGTGCTGCTGCAGACTTATCTGTGGCTGTTGAAGGAATGGCCACCTATCTTATCAATTCATTTGGGCAACGTGATGAAGATGAGATTGGTAAGTTCATCTTGCTGTTCCTTTTTCGAAGGGCTGTTTTCATCAAACAGAGACCTGCTTTTCTGCATAACCCATACACCACATAAAAAGGGACATGCTGTGAAGCTTCTAGTGAAATTTTTCCTCAGAGTGGAAATATCTATGCCATGTTGTATAGCACTGTCATAATCTCCTGTTTTAGTGTCCCCTTCCTACCTGAGACTATCTTTCCTGATGGGCTTTCTCATCAGTCATCTCAGGAGCTGTTTGTTGTGTTCAAAGCTGCATTTTGAAATTGCTTTGTGGTGTCTGGGTTTCTCCTTTGATGTCTGGTATGGAACTCACAAATATTTTGGACTTGCCTGCTCCTATGCACGGAAATTCATGAGCTTGCATCTGTTGGTGATCATTTATCATCTGATGCTCCATGTCTGGTGGTTACAGGGAAGGTGTTCAAGATTGTTGGAAGAGTGCAGTACGAAGTTTCGAAATCCTTGGACCTCTATGTAAATATTTCTTAAGTTCCCCTGCTTATCTTCAATACAACTGCTATGTTTCTGATACAGGAATTTTGAGATTGTAAGCATTCATATGTTTAGGGCATGATATGGGTGCTATGCTTGCTTTCAACTCAGAACTAGATATGGAGTTCAAGAAAGAACCTGAGCTAAACCTGGAGAAACATGAATTGCAGGCTTCCCATGTCAATAAAACAATTACAGTGCCAACAGAGGGTCTCATCAGTGAACTTCGGGCTGTGGAGGTTAGTTTACAGCTCATGTGAGAATTGGAGGTTGCCATCGGGATCTTTCCACAATGCACTTGCTGATGGCTTTGTATGGCTGCCTAGTAGGATTGGTGTTATTAGCTTTAGGGTATGGTTTGGACTCTCTCCTGCAATTGATGAAGTTTATTTTTTAAGCATTCTGTAGATGCAACCTATCAAGGTCCTTGATTTTTGTGTGCCTGTTTCATGTTCTCTGACAATCAAGTCTATGAAGTTGTGGTTTTCTTATAGAACCATTCTTATCAGTGGTGGAAACTGTTTTAAGGTAATGACATAGCTAGTTATGTGGTGCTAATTTGTGCCAGGGTGGTTTATTGGTTGACAGGGGACTAAGAAACAGTACGATGAAAAGAGGCAAGCAAACCACCCTTATGAACTTCCTCATTTTGATTGACAATCTTTCTGCACTGCAGTAACCCTTAAGTGACAAAATCTAGCAATGAAAATTAATGGGTCAACAATTTTGAGGACTTGTCACATCAGGTTTGTGACTTTCATGTTACAGGTGCCTTGTAGTCCTGGAGCCTGTTAATGATCCATGTAATACCTGTTGCAATACATCATTGTGGTTTCTTAGTGATTAAAGGTGGGTGTGCAGGAAAATATTTGATCAGCAGCGAATGTGTGCTGGAAGAGGGAGGCTAAGAAAGGGTAAAGGGGATGCTCAGGATGATCAGGAGTTACAAGTGGCAAAAGAAGAATTTGATAAGATTGCTGGGTTTCTAAGCAATCACTTGCTCTCTTTAGAGCAGGACTGCACACGTAGCCTCATTACTCAGGCTGCTCGTCACCATGCTGCTCAGGTACTCTTGCTCTTCTCCATGTCCTATTCTGTGATCACACAGGAAGCATACACTCAGTTGTTTGTGTCATTTGTCAACTCTCTAGTTTCAATTTACCAACTGTTTTGCTTGCTTCCTTACAAAATTGGATTGACTGCCAAAAGTGGTATTTACACACTAAAGGATGATGGTGGAAGTCCCCGGTGTGAAAATGCATGTTGGTTTGCACAAGCAGGTTGAGCAGGGATTACTAATCTAAGCATTAAAACATAGAACATGAGGCCACTATAGATGTCACCTTCCTGTGTTCTAAGTGACTTCTGGTCAGTCTACTTGTACACATCCTGTACCAGATTGAAGAGGTTTCCAGGGTGGTTATTGTCTCAGATGCAACTTCTGAGCAGAGGACTTACATCTCTCCATGGAATCGAGCCACTTATGAAGCAAATCAGCCAGGAACACAATATTGATCGGAGGCTTAGTTCTGTGGACGAAGGGTTGTTTGATGATACAGATGATGAAGCGGGTTCAGTTGTTGACATTTATGATGATGACTATGTCTCATATGTTGATGATCATGGACGGGAACATGAACAAGATTTGGAGGTGGGGCCAGATTCAGGCTCTGAAAGCTTTGTGAATGTAAGTAGAAATTTATGTGAAAGTAGTGAAAACAGGTAATAGGCAGCAAAATGCAGCATTCTTTGATAGTTGGAGTTACAGCTACTTTGATGTAAATGGCCAGGCAAACCTTGTTGGAATGTGGGGTTGCTTAGAATCTAATTTCATACTCATGAATGTGTTCTGCATCATGCAGGAAGCTGGTCCACCCTTGGACTTATCGCAAGAGCAGAACTCTTTACTAGAAGCAACAGTCAGTCACAGTCAGAATGGCATTTATGCCAATGATGACTCCAATGCTCCAGGTTTTGGCTGGAGAGAGGAAGACAGCAGATCAGCACCTATTTCACCCCTGGCTGTCCCTGCAGGAGTGGATAACATTGAGGAAATTTATATAGATTCTCCTGATCGATTTGTTTCAGGCCCTCCACCTAGAAGGTCTCCTCCAATGCCTTCAAATGCCCACAGAGGAGACGGTTCAGGGGTGGGAGCATATGACATGCTTGCTCTCGAGTACTATCCCTCAACATCTGGCCGCAGTCCAACCCACAATTTAGAAACATCTCATTTGCAGAGCTCCATCCCAGTGACTGCACCATGGGGTCAACGAGGCACAACTAAAATGGGTGTTCCTATGACAATGTTCCAGCCATTTGAGCCATCCCCCAAGTCCTGGCCCATGCCATTGCCACCTGGAGCTGGGTCATCCCCAGTTAACTTTGGTGCACCTCCTCCTTCCTCAACACCTAAAGGTTTTGTCTCATTGACCTCTACAGATCTGTCTCAGAACAAGAAAAGATATAGCCATTCTGGACCTATAACATCTCTAGCTGCACCATTGTGTCATTCCACTGTACCCAGCAGTGGACCAATTCCCTCAAAAGTTCCAAACAGTGAATCTTTGGCACCATTTGCTGTGAACCACCATAAGTCAGGAGGAACTCGGTCTCCACAACGACCCACATACAGTTCTCCCAAAACATCTCCTTCTATTTCCCCACCCAAGATGTCACCACCACAAATCAATGAGCTCCACAAGCTTCCTCCTCCCCCTCTCAGTGCCAGCTCATCATCAGTGCCAGTATGCACGCCAAGTCCGATTGCCCACTCAGCTCCTTTATCTAGACCCAAGTCAGATCACCTAACCAGTACTGTGAATGCCTCCCCCCTCCCCTTGCCTCCTCTCAGTGATGTCACAGGCAGACTTGCCACAGCAGGAAGAGCTGTCAAGTTGCATAATCAGCAACGGTCCCAGGGGCCATCAATCACAGAACTTTCAGGGGTAAATGAGGAAGCTTTATCATCTCAACAGAAGGAGACTCATACTCAAGAGAAACAACAATCAACTGGTAGCAAACAAAACCAAATTGACTCATCATTCCAGGTTGGTTATTTACATTGAGCTTCCGTAGCACAGAGTGTCAGCTTTTTGTCATTTTGCATTGTCCAGCTTTCCTACTAATTGTATTGTGATATTGAATCAATTTGTGAATTGTAGTGGGGTAGTTCATAGGGTTGTGTGACCTGTTATGAACCTGTCTTCTTTCTGCATGGTGGTGAGCATTCTGACATAGTTGTGGTCTTAGGGTCCTAAGCTACAGAGGAGTGCCTCAGGTTCTGGAGGGCCTGGTGTATCAAGGGTTGTTAAATTCTCTGCACAGGATAAGAAAGTACGAGCAAACTCGGACTTTGGGTCACTGGATATTCACATGCGGAGGCTTAACACTTCACTCCATTCGTCACCGATTCTAGCGACAGCTTACTCTGTTATGTCACCCACAAGTAAGTTACTTCACACTTTGTGGGTCTTCATACAAATATAGGGTGAAAGGAGGGTTCACTTGCAGTTTGTCCTGTCAGCTTTAAGAGGAAGATGAACACCTTGTCAATATTAGGCAGAGATAGAACATCTGAAACTTTGGATATGTCCAGATGTATTTTGTGAGAAGAAGGAATTTGTTCAGTGCATGACTATTTTGATGTGTTCAGCTGCAGCTGTCACCAGTGCAAAAGAGAGGGGTCAAGCAGGGAGCACGTTTGAACGGGGTAGGTGGTCACTTGATGGCAAGGTGGGAGGTAATGCCATCAACTCAAAATGGTGACATTAGAGGTAATTTTCATCAAGTGAAGGAGATGCATTCCCCCTAAGTGGGAAGCTCATCCAAAATCCACAGTCAAGCTAATGCCCTCCAAAATTATTGTGAGAGTTGAAAATTGTAGGTGAATCATCTTGAATGTGAAGCTGATGTCATCATGCTCCATAAGCAACACTGTACTGGGTTGATACTTGTTCCAGTATCCCTCCGTATATATAAGCCATCATAGCCCAGGGTACATGTACGATCATGTTGAAGGTTCCAGTTTCTCATTTGTGAAGGTTTCTGTCTGGTGTAATATTGCCAACTAACAAGATTTAACTTTCTGCACAAGGTGATCTCCATGTTTTGTGAATCAGTCATTATGATTGGAGTATGAAGTCCAGTGGGATTTATTGCTGTACATTTGGTGTAGCTGTGCATCAGAGGTTCAATATCAATGACATGGACAGTCAATCCCAAGATGGTCTACAGGGTTCATCAGGCACTTATTGTCAGATGATATCTAGTGCTAGCATGCTAATGAAGTCCAGTCTTGAAACCTTATATTTTCTTAGAATGTCTCATGTTTTTTGGGTGATGAGAACGACTGGTTTAGGTGTGATATACTTTCCTCAGTTCATCACTGAAAACAGGTCTGCAGATTCTTGGAGCAGCTTAACTGCCCATGTGACCACCTGCAACTCAATACTTGCACATTTGTGCATGGGATTCAGCTTCTTTCTGAATGCAGAAGAAATATGCCAGCTATCTGCTCATTAATGGATCCTAAAGGCCTCCAAAGTGGGCATCTCCTGCTGCTAAGAGAGGAGACTTAGATATGAAAGCAGCCCTTGTGGAATGTGCACTTGTGCTAGGTTTAGGTGGAATTTTCATCTTCTCCTTTGGTCTCCTCACTGCTGAAGTTTTTCTCTTTGTCTCTGCACAGGCAGTTTGCACTGTGTTATTGCTATTGGAACCAGAACCTTGTTGGAGTCCTTTTCCAGACAGGTTCCAATTTTCTACATAGTCAATTATTATGTTTTTAGAGAGGTACCAGGCAGTTTATAATTTCATGGTTAAGTGGCCATTTTCCATTGGTTGTACAACATTAGAATTATACAATTTCTGATTTCAGGACTGTTTGTAATGGAGATGGAATGGTACAGTGTACGGGGAACTTAATGGAACAAACTCAGAAGATAAGTTGGGACTGTATCCAAAGGTGTTCTTCAAAATGAGGAAATGGACAACATTGATTTAGATGAAGAATAATGGATGTAAGACCTTGGTGTGCAGATATTCAGGTTTAGATTATAGTCTTAGGTGATGTGACCATTAAAATAAGAGAAGACAGTGTGATCACAATCAAAAAACCATGTCAGATTGCACTGAAAATTGCAAACAATTATAAATGTGTTCATGTATTGTCATTTGAAAATTGTGATAATTACAGCAAGTTATGCTAAATGATTACATGAATGTAGGGGAATTTGAACTTAAAATCTATGTAAATCAATTTTATGTCACAAGAAGCTGTCCTCACCTAGGAAACTCAACTAGTTAGAAATTTTGGCTTGACCAAGTTTTATTCAGTCAAGATTGGAGGGAAACAGCAATTTGAAGAATCAAGGTCTTGGGTGGTGCTGATCCTGTCAGTTTCTTTCTCGCACTATATTACATAATCATCTGATGATGAATGCAATAGTGACCAAAATGTGTTTGTAGAACATGAATCTTTTTTCAGATCATTGAATCTGCTACCCCAGACCTTCATGTCATCATAGAATGGCCTTGTCCTTGCCCATTATGTTGGGTGTGTTACCTAGCTTGCCCTAATGGCCTCAACTGGCACTTTACCCAACATAATGGGCAGGGGCTTGATGATTCCATAGTACATAATATGCATCATAGTTCTTTTTCAGGGGATTTCTTGTGCAATCCACACAAGTAACTATGCAATGACCATCCCAACATTTGCAAATCAGATTGCTCACTTTGGCGCTGTTTTGAATTGATATTCAGTACCAATATTCTGTCAATGTTGTGTGCTAATTTCAGATCTTTCACTAACTAAAATGAAAAAAATTGCAGTGTTTTGGAACATTGACTATATCCAATAATTCAATGTTATGTGCACAATCAAAACTTCAATTCCATTTGGTTCTCATTACCTCACTGCTCTTTATGTTTTTTCTGTGTACTTAACTGGGTGTTGCAATACCCACATGTTTAAAGTTCTCACCTTTCATGAATGTACACATAGTGATGCTGCTTATGCAAAGACCTGCTTGGAATCTTTCAGTGTAATCAGAGGCCACCTTACTGAGTGTATTTTTTCCTCTGCTTTTGTGAGTAAAATAGGTGCATAACAATCTCTATGTTATGAGGAATTATGGGTGTTGAATTAATTTTATCACTATTTTGTATGACTTTGTTCTTTTTGATATTGAAGAGCCAATTGTGCATGTGCTTGGAATAGTTCTATAATTAGGTTTGAGTTTCTGCACCGTTTGTGATTCTTGTTCCAATGCTTTAGTGTTTTGGTGCTTATGTGTTTCAGTGTTCCAACGTCGTTGAACAAAATTTCTGACACCTTATGCTTTAGGATGTTGCCAAATTGTAATTTGTCCCATGTTTTAGAATAACATTTGAAATTACTAGCCTAAGTTTGCAAAATGAAATTGTAATATCCATGAAAGAAAAGTAAAAATGCCCCATGGTTTGCCCCCTGCAAAAATGGGTGGACAGGGGGGAAATGAGAGAATATCAAGGGCAGCCTCCTCGGCTATGCAACCAGTCACCGCCACTATCACTGGTGGTGGGCTGCACAGCCATAGTTCAACACCCCAACGTGGGTGGCCCAAGTAGTTCTGGATCTGAACCTTTAAGAGGTCTGCACTGTGCACTAGTGTTGGGCAGGTATTAACTTTTGAACAACATACCAGCTGGTACTTGTATCAGATCTACTTTTAAAATTTTCATACCAGCATGGTACTGGTATTGGATTTAAAAAAAAAATCCATACCAACTTGTCACTAGTATGAGATTTTCTTAAAGCTTTCATATGAGCCTGGTCCTAGTATGAGGGTCCAAGGCTGATTTTTGGCTGGTATGTGACATGTATATATGTATATACTATAAACCTGATATTGAAACCAACACCATAATGCCTTGGCCCGTTCAACACATGTTTGTTGAATAAATAATTAATTTTGAGGATTCCATCTCAACAAATGATACATTCCCCAATATTTTATCAGATTCTTTAATTCCCTTCAGAAAATATGTTTTCTGAAAATTTCAACATTTCTGAAAATAATATAGTTACTGTCTTACTGGTCCAGGTACTACAGTATAGCCTTGGCATTAAACCGGTATTACCTCAAGTCCCTACCAAGCAGGTAGTGGTACAAGGCTACTATTACCTCATGTCTTACCAGGCAGGTATTGGTATGAGCCCGGTATTGCTACAGGTCGCACCCATCCGGTCGGTTCTTTGATCCGAGGACCAATTGGTCTATATACCAGGGTTCCAGCCTGGTACGTGCCCAACATTGGTCCCCATGCACGTCTGGAGATGGTTCTTGATTTGTGTCGGCCAGAAAAGGGATGAATAGAAAACAAGAAGAAGCAGTTCATTCCGTCATAGAGAGGCTAGTGCGTACACCCAATCCTTCCTTTCTTCAAACAACACCTTCTTCACCTTCTCTTCTCTTCAAGCTTGTTTCATGTGGTTTCTTTCTTTCTTTTTATCACTCCACGTTCTATGTCTCTTCTATTGATTGCAAGCTTCCTTTTAAACTCCCCATCTTCTTCTCTTTGTAGGACACAAATTTCCTTGTTTTGGATTGTTCAGATATAATTTGTTGTCTACGTTTGTTTACTGGAGTTTGCATTTGAGTTTATGGGTTCTCTTCATTGTGCCTGCCTCTCTCTCTTGTCCATTTGAAATTGATGAGTTGTTGTTTCTATTGTGATTGTTTTTCACATGTTGGATTTTATCTCCAACTCTCTTGCTCCAACCAAATCTGTTTTTTCTTCTAGCAATTCCAATTGGTTTGTGTGCCCTTTAACAATGATTTTGCTTTGCAGTTTCGACACCTCGCATCTTGTTTGTTTTATATTGTTCAAAATTTCTTCCATTTTGGGTTCCTTCTTCTTCTCATCATGTCATTTTTCCTTTAGCTTCGTCAATTCTCGAAATTCTTCTTCAAATCGTCGCTTCCTATCATGATTTTCTTGTACTACTACTACTTCTTCTTCTTCAAATTTGGGTGTGTTATTTTAAAGGTGGTGTTTATCGATTCCACATCTCTCTGTCTTGGGTACACGCGGATTCGACATTGAAAGGCCGACCTTCTTGCCGTTGCAGAGATGGCGGAATTGAAAGTGACACAGAGTAAGGACTTGACAAGAGTAGAGCGTGTGGGTGCCCATTCTCACATTCGAGGACTTGGCTTGGACGATACATTTGAAGCTCGCAACGTTTCTCAGGTACCAGCCTCGTGCCAGTACCTGCGTGGTACCAGTAACTGGAAGGACATTAGGTAATACCAGCCTCGTATCAATACATGCCTCGTAGGGACTTGAGATAATACCAATTTAATACCAAGCTATATCAATCTCAATACCAGGTATATAGTATATACTACAACAACGTTGTTATCCCAGGCTTAATTATAGTCTTCTACCCCACCTGATCCTTTGCGGACAATGATGTGTATGATGATCTCACATTGTCACAAGGATTATGAACATGTAAGAGACAATTAGCTTGCATCTTTCACATTCTTTCCAGATAGCAGCACTTAGAGTACTTTCAAGATACGAAACTGACTTCAACCCATGTCACCAATTTTTGCGGTTTTGGATTCAGAGAATCAAATTTTGAGACTAAGAATTCGGCTTTTTTTTGCAGGGCATGGTGGGGCAGAAAGCTGCAAGGAGAGCAGCAGGGATTATACTCCAGCTAATAAGAGAGGGTAAGATTGCAGGGCGTGCAGTGTTGTTGGCGGGGCAACCGGGCACAGGAAAGACTGCCATAGCTATGGGCATGGCGAAGGCACTTGGAGAAGAAACTCCATTTGCAATGATGGCTGGCAGTGAGATCTTTTCACTTGAAATGAGCAAAACCGAAGCTCTCACCCAGGTACAACTTCTAATTGCATCTTCAGGCTCTCACCACCAACCAGCTTTTTTTATTTGCAATCAAATTTGAACTCCCTTATCCATCAAGATGTGGAGGTTTCAATCTTGACTTGCACGTGTCTTGTTGAGCTCTCTTTCTCGAATGCCACCACAAATGAGAGAAGTCATACATGACGATCCAAGGACTTGGTACTACTGTTTCTGTGATTCATACCATGGCCTCTTTTCCTTGTTTGTGGCAGGCTTTTAGAAAAGCTATTGGGGTTCGAATCAAAGAAGAGACAGAACTCATTGAAGGAGAAGTGGTGGAAGTTCAAATTGATCGTCCTGCAGTGGCAGGAGCAGCATCAAAGACGGGGAAGTTAACCCTCAAAACAACAGAGATGGAGACCGTCTATGATTTGGGTGCCAAGATGATTGAGAGTCTAGGGAAGGAGAAAGTTCAGAGTGGTGATGTTATTGCCATTGACAAAGCTTCTGGAAAGATTACAAAACTGGGGCGCTCATTTGCACGCTCACGTGATTATGATGCCATGGGACCTCAGACCAAGTTTGTTCAATGCCCAGATGGAGAGCTCCAGAAGAGGAAGGAGGTGGTACATGTGGTAACCCTACATGAAATTGATGTGATCAACAGCCGGTACATAATTTCCTTCCAAGCTTCATACCTCATGTTCTTGATTCCCTCTTGGCAGATTGTGTCTTGGCCGGATTTGACATGGCTTGTCCCTTGGCCACTGGATTTGACATGGGGTTTGTCTTTGTCTCTCTCACACAGGAAGCAAGGATTTTTGGCCTTGTTTGCGGGAGACACAGGTGAAATCCGGTGTGAAGTTCGTGAACAGATTGATAGCAAAGTGGCAGAGTGGCGGGAAGAAGGCAAAGCTGACATCGTACCTGGGGTGCTATTCATAGATGAAGTACATATGCTTGATATTGAATGCTTTTCTTTTCTCAACCGAGCACTTGAGAACGAAATGGCCCCCATTTTGGTGGTAGCCACGAATCGAGGCATCACACGTATTAGAGGCACCAACTACAAGTCACCACATGGAATCCCAATTGATCTCTTGGATCGCCTACTTATCATATCCACCACACCTTACTCTGAGGAAGAGATTCGGAAGATTCTAGACATACGATGTGAAGAAGAGGATGTGGAAATGTCAGAGGATGCAAGGGACCTCTTGACAAAAATTGGGTGCGTAAGGTTTGAATGTTCTTTCTAGAAAAGCACAATTCCTTATTGTCCAGATCATCCCTCTCAAAAAAAAATTTCTTTGTCAAAGAAGCTAAAGAAGAAGACCGACTACTACCTCCCTCCATTGATAATAATATTCTTCAATATTCTTCCTACATTGCAGGCACGAGACTTCACTCCGTTATGCAATATGTTTGATAACAGCAGCTGCCCTAGCTTGTGCAAAACGAAAAGGGAAGGAGGTGGAGATAGAAGATATTAGTAGGGTGTACTCTTTATTTATAGATGTGAAGCGATCAACACAATTCCTCATGGAGTATCAAGAACAATTTATGTTCAATGAAGTCCAAGAAGATGATGAGGCAAAAGCGATCGGATAATAATGACTCAGGTTTTTTGTAAGAATGTTGGACATAACATCATCCCATGTGCAAACACTTCCATTAAACCACACAAGGGCTGCAAGGGATGGTTGATAACCATGGACACCCACAAGACAAAAAGCATGAGACAATTGCATATTTTATGCATTTTGGAAATGTGTGACCAGGTCTTGAATTATTTGTAAAAGGATTTTGTTCAGAAAGTGGCCACAAAACTGGAAGATCGTAACTAATCATGTAAGACTTAATAATGATGGTAATAACTAACGAGGCTGCACAATTAGAAACTATGGCTGGTGAGAACCAGCTGTTTTTTTTTTTTTTTTTTTTTATTGTGAATATTCCTTTATTTGTTATTTTTATAATTAAATATTAAAAAATTATTTTGATATTTTTTAA
>Ga0116231_10008973_pt1 | contig 17219 bp, 20 predicted proteins | sample S1TSphgellanicum_2_FD_89695 | JGI IMG/M metagenome (GOLD analysis project Ga0116231, IMG submission 89695) | Host-associated microbial communities from peat moss isolated from Minnesota, USA - S1T2_Fd - Sphagnum magellanicum MG | ecosystem: Host-associated > Plants > Peat moss > Unclassified...
CGACTCGTCTTCGAGGGGGGGCGAGAGCGGAACATGCGGCACGGTGCGGAGGGTCCTGGTTCATCCGGCGACCCCCGATCAGGGTTGAGTCGCCTTAGAACAGATGTAGCACGTCCGAGCGCGGACTTAAGCGCTTTGAACCCTTCCCCCTCTTATGGGGGAAGGGCAGGGATGGGGGTTCGTGCGCGACGGTTGGCTTGAAGGAATCTTGCGCCGCCGCCCGCTCCATCTCGGTCAAGGGCTGTGAATGCACCCCCATCCCCAGCCCCTTCCCCCATCGAGGGGGAAGGGAGTGTGGTTCCTCTACGATCCGGTCGTCAGCTCCTTCACCAGCTCATCCGCCCCGTAGACCTTCTGCAACGCTTCGGTCACCGCCCCGGTCGAAACCGAGACGCCGCGGTTGATGGCGCCATCGTAGCCGTAGTCGCCGCCCAGGCTGTGGATGTTGCCGTCGAACACCGCGCCGATCACATCGCCCTTGGCGTCGATCAGGGGCGAGCCCGAATTGCCGCCGATGATGTCGTTGGAGGTGGAGATGTCGAAGATCGTGTTGGGGTTAAGCTTGCCTTCGGCGGCGACCCAGCGGGGGTCGAGTTCGAACGGATCCTGACCCGTCGCCCGCTCATAGAGACCCTTGAAGGTCGTGAAGGGCTCGACCGTGCGACCGCGATAGGTCCAGCCGGCGATGGCGCCGTAGGAGAGCCGCAAGGTGAAGGTGGCGTCGGGGTAGAGGCTGTCGCCATAGACGGCGAAGCGGGCCTTGGCGATCTTCTCGGACGCCTGGGTGACCGGACCCGCCACCTTCTCGTCATAGGCGGTGCGCAGGATGCGAGCGGCCGGATCGATCCGCAGCACATACTGGATCATCGGATCGTCCGACGCCTGGATCGCCTTCAGCCCGCCATCCCACAGCGCCTTGCGCACCGCCACATCGCCGAGTTTGGAGGTCGCCAGTTTGGCGGAGAGCGCCTCGGGGCTGTCGCGCCCCAGCAGCAGCTTGGTGTTGGGATCGTCAGCCGTCAGATACTCCCGGCTCTTACTGAGCCAGAACTCAAGCGTGAGTTGCTCCAGCGGCGCATCGACGGGCTCGACATCCAGCACCTCATGTTCAAGCAGGGGAAGCTGGCTATCGGCATAGCCCGGCAACCGGTCGGCGGAGGGCTTTTCCCGTTCCTGGGCGGCGCGCACCAATTCCTTGGCGTAACCGAACAGCTTGGAGCCCGATGGCCCGCGCTCCACCTGGCGATAGGGGACATAGAGCGCCGCCAGCGCCTGCTGAGCCTGGCCGATCTCGCCCCAGGGATCGCCGAACGCCGGTCCCATCTTCGGAGCCGCCTTCGCCTTCAGGTCCGCCTCGCTCTCCCGCTTTTCGGCCAGCAGCGCGGGATCGTTCAACGCCTCCTGCCGTCCGAAATAGACCTTGTAGCCATTCTCCAGACCGAACAGCAGCTCGCCGGCCATGCGCTTGTGCTCTGGCGATTCCTCGCCGAAGCGGATCAGGCGGCCGCGCAACTCTGAGAGTTGAGCGAGGGTAAGGGGGATGGTCAGGTCGCGCTGGGTCTCAAGCTGCGAAACGGTGAGCTGGCGATCGGTGCCGCCGGGATTGCCCGCGACGAACACCGCCTCGCCGGCCTTGGGCGTCGTCGTGCTCCAGTGCAGGTGATCGGCTGTGACGACGGGGCGGCCGTCCTCATAGAGCCGCACGAAGGCGGAATCCAGATCGTAGCGCGGGAAGTTGAAGTTATCGGGATCGCCGCCGAAGAAGGCCGTCTGCACGCCCGGCGAAAACACCAGCCGAACGTCGGAGTACTTGCGGTAGCGATACAGCTTGTATTGGCCGCCGTGGTACAGGTCCACGACCTGGCAGCGGAAGGTCTTCGGGTCTGGGCAGCTCTCTTTTTCGATTATGCTGGAGACGGCGGTGCGGGCCTTGACGAGGGCCTGACCGGTCAGACCGGCGCCGGCGGCCAACATGCGGGGCGTGACATCGGTGATGGCGGTGAGGATCTCCGCCTGCATCCCCGGGCAGGTCTTCTCGTCCTCCCGCTTGGCGGCCAGATAGCCGGTCTTGAAATAGTCCTTACCCGGGACCGACAGGTTCTGGGCGCAGTCGGCGACGCAGTGGTTGTTGGTCAGCACGAGCCCTTGGGCCGTGACGACCGAAGCCGAGCATCCGACCGACAGCCGCACCGCGGCGCCGCGAACATGATCGAGCCAGGCCGGCGTGATCTGGACGCCGTAAGCCGCCTTGACCTTTGCAGCTGGGAAATTGTCGAACGTCCACATGCCCTCGTCGGCAAGGGCATGGCCGGCGAACGCGACCGCCCCAACGAGGCCGGCCGCGCCGGCGAGATGTCGAATGCTCATCAAGCTCCCTCAAACTTTCTGCTCAAACTGTAGAACGGCCATCGCCTTGTCCCACCCTTGGTCGGCAACCTAAGACTTTTACTAAACCTGTCGATCTCCAAAACGACTGGCGAAGCTTAAGGCCGCAACGCGGCAGGCCGAGGCCAGCGGCCGCTCGCCGCGCGCCTCGTCGATGCGGCGGATCAGGCGGGCGAGGCTTAAACTTTCCGCCTTGGCCATGGCGTCGAGCATGGCCCAGAATTCCGGCTCCAGCGCTAGTGAGGTTTCGTGGCCGCTGAGCGTGACGGAGCGCTTCACCAGAAGGGGCATGGGCTAAATCTCGCGCTTGTGGCCCTCGACCTCGCGGGCGAGCTTGTCGGCCTCGGCTTTAGCGGCGGTCTTTTGCGCTCGGGTGAGGCCGAACTTGGCGCGGTTTTCGGCGGCGAGCGTCTTGGCCTCGCTTTTGGCCTTGGCCTTGCGCGCCTTATTCAGGTTGATGAGGGTCAAGTCCCGGCCGTCTTGATAGGCGTCTTGGCTGTGGGCTGGCGTGCGATCAGCTCCTTGATCTTACCCTCCAGGTCCTTGTGTTGGTTGGGGGTGAACAGGCTGAAGCGCGCGCTCGCGATATCCTGCGACGAGGTGATATCTTGGGCGTCGACGAACAGGAACTCGCCCTGATAGGCGCCCGCGATCGAGGCCAGATGCTGGGTCTGGCGCGTATACTCCAGATGCATGGCGCAGGATTCGAGGTTGGGATCGCCTTGGGAGACCGACAAGAAGCTGAGCTTCGGCTTGAACTGGGTCACGCGCCAGCACACGCCTGTATCCGTCGGCGCCTCGCTCACCTGGGAGTTCGAACAGCCGCAAAGCGTCGCCGCCAGCGCGGCGGTCGCCACGACCCAACCCATTCCGCGCCATCGCGCCATCACCACCACCTCTCGGCGTAAACCCACCCAGACAGCGCTTCCATGGCAGGGAAGGTAGTGTTGGCGCTAGGGGGTTGTCGGTTTTTTTGGCGGTCTCGCAACCGCGGGGCGCCTACACGCAAGCTTCTCTCTTTTCCGCTTCCCCCGGAACAAGTCCGGGCAAGACGGAGGGAAGGGCGCGTTGGGTTTATGTTAGCGCCTATGGGGCTTGTCCCGAGGGCTGAGCTATCAGCGCCGTCAGGCACCTATGCTCCGGATAGCTCTTCCTTAGGACAAGTCCAATGAAAGCGGAAGTTTGGGGCGCTGTCGTGCTGTATAGTGCTTATATGATCACTTCGGCGGAGCGTATGATGCTGACCATCAGTCTGAAAGTCGCCAACGCTGGCCTCTCCAACCTTGTCGATGGGCTCATCAAGGGCGAGTTCGTGACGATCACCCGCCAAGGCAAACCAATCGCCGCGTTGGTCTCCATCGAAGTAGCCGAGATCGCGCGCAAGGCGATGAAGCGAAAGCGCGCCGGCTTCGTCGCCTATTTGCGAACCTTTCCTGGCGGCGACTTTGAACGCAAACCCGCGCATTCGCGAGACATCGAGCTTTGAGCTTTGAGCGGTCGGTCGGCCATGATCATTCGTGACCAAACAGAAGCCGACCGGCAAGCCGTCTATGACGTCGTTGCGGCGGCCTTCAATCAAACCTTAGAGGCAGAGCTCGTCGAGGCTTTAGGCTACGCAGGCGACACGGCGCTCTCCCTCGTCGCCGAGCATGACCGCCGCATCATCGGGCACATCGCCCTCTCCAAGATGGAAGCGCCCTTTCCAGCCTTGGCCCTCGCGCCCCTATCGGTGAGGCCGGGTAAGCAGCGGATGGGGGTCGGCTCTTGGCTTGTTCATGAAGCGCTAAGCCGGGCACAAGCCTCAGAATGGGCCGCGATCTTCGTCGTCGGAAGCCCCAACTATTATCATCGCTTTGGCTTTAGCGTTGAGGCGGCCAAGGGGTTTTTGTCGCCTTACGCGGGTGATCATTTCATGGTGCTGAGGCTCGCTCCGGCGCTTCCGACCACCGGCGAGCTGCGTCATGCTCCAGCTTTCGCCGCCCTTCATTGATGTGCCGCCCGCTTCGGCTTGGTCTGATTAGCTACGAGCGTAGCTAGCGACGCGTTCGTCAAGCCAAGTCGCAGCGACGCCATAGTAGTCTGCATACGTCATTTCAGCTTCGTCCAGAGAAATGCGGGTGTAGAGATCGGGGAGCTTCAATAGGAACTCCGCAAACCGAGCCGCGATGTCGCCGCCGCCCGGAATGTCGTGTCGGCCGGAGGTGGTTCTTAGCCAGTCCCGGACCGCCGCGATAATCTGGTTCACTTCCCCGCCGTGCGCGCGAATGTCCTGCCCGGCGAGATCGGAAATGAATTTCTGATAGCGATACGGCTCAAGATCCAGGATCAAGCAGTTCTTTTTGCCGTGCGCCTCGCCGCCGAATCGTTTGGCGCCGAGGAAGAGGCCAAGCTCGAGCGGCATGTTGAAGCGGGGTAGCCCGGTGCCGACGTCTAGTTCCGTACGAGACAGGTCGTGTACACCGAGGCGACACTCGCCGATTATGCGGACTATTTTGTCAATTCGGACTTCGCTGCTGTCGTCGATCTCAAGACTGCACCGCGGTGCAAATCCGCAGAGAATGACGGTAAACACGACCGCTCGAAACAGCGGCTGATAGCCTGAGTCAAAAGGGCAATTTATAAAGACGCTATTCGGCGCCGATGGCTTGCGCGCTCGCGGCCTGCTCTTCGGAGCGCTGTTGATCACGGACGGCCTTGCGAATCTGAGCCAAGCTCACGGAATGGGGCTTTATGACAGGTTTTATGATGCGCCCAGCCCATAAAGGCTGCCGTGACGGGTTCGGTCGAGTCCGATGCGTCGTTTGGTTCATCATACAACTCAATGTGAGCGAACTGCATCGACCAATCAATACCCCAGCTCATTGGTGGCGCTCCAATTAGGCGCTCACCCCGGCGAGATCATCTTCTCCGGCCGCACCACTTCGTCGAACTCCTGCTCCGTCACATACCCGCCGCCCACCGCTTCCTCACGCAGCGTGGTCCCGTTCTTATGGGCGGTTTTGGCGATTTTGGCGGCGTTGTCGTAGCCGATCTTGGGGGCGAGCGCGGTGACCAGCATCAGGGAGCGTTCCAGCGCGGCCTTGATGTTGTCCACCCTCGCTTCGATGCCAACCACGCAGTGGTCGGTGAAGCTGACGGCGGCGTCGGTCAGGAGGCGCACCGATTGCAGGAAGGTGTAGGCCATCACCGGATTGAACACGTTCAGTTCGAAATGGCCCGAGGCGCCTGCGACCGTCATGGTAGTTTCGTTGCCGAACACGCGGGTGCAGACCATGGTCAGGGCCTCGCACTGGGTGGGGTTCACCTTGCCGGGCATGATGGAGGAGCCTGGCTCGTTTTCCGGCAAGGACAGTTCGCCCAGGCCTGAGCGCGGACCTGATCCTAAGAACCGCAGGTCGTTGGCGATCTTGAAGAGCGCGGCGGCGGCGGAATTGATGGCGCCGTGGCTAAACACCATGGCGTCGTGGGCGGCGAGCGCCTCGAACTTGTTGGGCGCAGTGACGAAAGGCAGGCCCGTGATGGCGGCGATCCGCTCGGCCACCTTTTCGGCGAAGCCGATCGGGGCGTTCAAGCCCGTGCCGACCGCCGTGCCGCCCTGGGCCAGCTCATAGAGGCCCGGCAGGGTCAGGTGCACGCGCCGGATCGCGCTCTCGACTTGCGCGGCGTAGCCGGAGAACTCTTGGCCCAGCGTCAGGGGCGTGGCGTCCTGGGTGTGGGTGCGGCCGATCTTGATGATGTCCTTGAACGCCTCCTGCTTGGCCTTTAGCGCTGTGTGCAGGTGGTGCAGGGCCGGGATCAGGTCCTCCGCCACCCCTTGCGCCGCCGCCACGTGCATGGCCGTGGGATAGGTGTCGTTGGACGACTGGCTCATGTTGACGTGGTCGTTTGGGTGCACGGGCTTTTTGGAGCCCATGACGCCGCCCAGCATCTCGATGGCGCGATTGGAGATCACCTCATTGGCGTTCATGTTCGACTGGGTGCCCGAGCCCGTCTGCCAGACCACCAGGGGGAAGTGGTCGTTCAGCTTGCCGTCGATCACCTCTTGCGCCGCTTTGACGATGGTCTCGCCAATCGCCGGGTCGAGCTTGCCGAGCGCCACATTGGCCTCCGCCGCCGCCCGCTTCACGACGCCTAGCGCCTTCACGACGGGCAGGGGCTGCTTTTCCCAACCGATCTTGAAATTGCCGAGCGAGCGCTGCGACTGCGCGCCCCAATAGCGGTCGGCGGCGACCTCGATAGGGCCGAACGTGTCGGTTTCGGTGCGCGTGGCGGCCATGGGGTGAAATCTCCGGATCGATGAGAGGCGGCGCGGTTTAGCACGCAAGGGCCGTCGATCAAGGCGAGTGTCGGGCGCCCGGCTCAACGGCCACGCTTGCAGCCGGCTTGAGCAAGGGCCTAGACCCATCGCCACCTTATTGGAGTTCCGCCCATGTCCGATCCGATTTCTCCGAAATACGTCGATGTTCAGGACGAGGCGTCGGACAACTCCGTCCTGCTGGAGGCGACGCGGGAAGGCGTGGCTGTCGTGCTCCTCAATCGGCCGCACAAGCGCAACGCCCTGAACGGCCAGGTCATCGCCGCCCTGACCGAGGCGTTTCAGACCCTGCAAGGGGCCGAAGGGGTGCGTCTTGTGTTTCTGCGCGGCGCCGGCGGTGCGTTCAGCGCTGGCGCGGATCTCGGCTGGATGCGTCACATGGCGACCCTGCCGGAGGAGGACAATCGCCTCGATGCGCTGGACGTGGCGCACATGTTTAAGGCGCTCCACGACATCCCCGCCCTGACCGTCGCCCTGGTCGAGGGCTCGGCGATCGGCGCCGGCGCGGGGATGGTTGCGGCGTGCGACATGGCCATCGCCACGGCCGATGCTCAGTTTGGCTATCCTGAGGTGCAGCTTGGCATGAGCGCCGCGGTCTTGTCGCCCTACGTGATCGAGGCTGTCGGCCCGCGGGCGGCGCGGCGGCTGTTCGCGACCGGCGCGACGTTTGACGCGGCGGAGGCGCTGCGCCTGGGCCTCGTCACCGAGGTGGTGGCCAATGGCGACGCCTTGAACGCAGCCCAAGACGCTGTCGCGACGGACATCATGTCTTGTGCGCCCGGCGCCATCGGCGACGCCAAAGGGCTGGTCCGCGACCAAGCGGGCCGCGAGATAGATCGTAGCCTGATCGAAGACTCTGCTCGTCGCTACGCACGCGCCTGCGTTAGCCCCGAGGGACAGGAGGGGCTGGACGCGGCCTTAAATCGTCGTAAGCCGAGCTGGGCGGTTTAAGGGGTGGCGCGCTTTGGCCTTGCATCTGATCAAGCTGGTGGTCGGCGTCGAGACGGCGCAGGAACTGGAGACCTATGGCCGGCGCCTGGTCGCGGCTGAGGGCGTGTGGAGGGTTCGCACCCGTAGTACGCCGGTGCGGGCCGAGGAGCTGATCGCCGGCGGCTCGCTCTATCGCGTGATCAAGGGCGCGATCGTCTGCCGCCAGCGCATTTTGAACATCGAGACGGTGGGCGAGGGGCGCGAAAGCCAATGCGCCATCACCGTCGAGCCGACCCTGATTTCCGTGGCGCCGACGCCCAAACGCCCGTTCCAGGGCTGGCGTTATCTGAAGGGCGAAGAGGCGCCCGGCGACCTCGACACCGGCGGGGCGGCGGACGACGTGCCGATGGCCCTGGTTTTGAAGCTTCGCGAATTGGGCGCGTGGTAAAACTGTCGCAGTTATTGCAGGCCTGTGGATTTTTTGTCCCGGACTTGGGAACGGCTAAGGTTGTTGGGAATTATAGGGGGTCATAGCAAGCTTGACGGCGCAATCGTGCCCCGCCGGAGCGTTCGCTCATAGAGATTTGGTTATGGCTGTTTCTCATCTCAAACTGGTCGATGAAGGCATCTATCAGATCGGCGGAGAACCCAAGTGCACCGCCGAACGGGTGCGGGAGTTGCAACAAGAGGCGCGCCTTTTGGCTCGCGAACAGGTCGAAGAATTCCAGGCCGCCCTGGTGCACCTTGGCGCCATGGCCAAGGCCGTCGCCGAGGCCGGAGAGGTCGTGCCAGCGGGCGTACGCGACATCGCGGGGCGCCTGGCCGCCGACCTGCCGGATCGCGCGCAACAGATGCAGCCCCTCGTGGAGCGGTTCTGGGACGGGCCGAGCGCGAGTAAGCTGTTGCTGTAATCTCTGCGCCTTGCCTGGGGTCTCGAAGACGGCATAGTCAGCGCGCCAGTTTCCGCGCGACCGCGCGGCCCCCAGCCTCCGGCCTCCGGCCGTACGCCCCCATCGCATCGCGACAGGGGAGATGAAAGCCGCCGCGCTATCGTCTCTCCCATCTTCGAGGGGGGAGTAACCCGGAGGGGGGAGGTGGCCGCACGGCGTAGACGGGCGGAACGGCGGCAGCTTTACCGGACCCTCGCATGACGACCCTGCCTCATCTGAACATCCGCCCCGCCGCCGAGTCCGACCTCCCCGTCCTCACGACCATCTACAACGAGGTCATCGCCTCATCGACCGCCGTCTATAGCGACGCGCCGGTCGACGTCGCCGATCGCTACGCTTGGTGGACGGCGCGCACGGGCCAAGGCTATCCGGTGCTGGTCGCGGACGCGGGCGACGGGGTGATCGGCTTTTCGACCTTTGGCGATTTTCGGGCGTGGCCGGGGTATCGTTTCTCGGTCGAGCATTCCGTCCATGTCGCGGCCGGACAGCGCGGCGGCGGGGTGGGACGCGCCCTGGTCGAGGCGCTGTTTCCCATTGCTGTGTCGCTGGGCAAGCATGTCATGCTGGCCGGTGTAGATGCGGAGAACGCGGCGTCGATCCGGTTCCATGAGCGGCTGGGCTTCGAACAGGCGGGGCGCTTGCGCGAGGTCGGCTTCAAGTTCGACCGGTATCTCGACCTGGTGTTCTTGCAGCGCTTTTTGTGACCGATCAGGGGAAGCTCGCGCGGGCGCTCAGCACGACGCGGCCGCGATAGGGCAGCCCCAGCCTATGGGCGTCGGTGTCGGTGTAGCGCAGGTCCAGGCCGATCTGGTCGGTGAAGGCGTAGGCGCCGCCCAGGTTCCAATCGATATAGCTGAGGTCGCCATAGGGGCCTGCACAGTCCGTCGCCGTCGGGAGGCATGGTGCGCGCCCTAGGGCATGGGCCTCGTACTGGTCGCCAAGGGCAACGGATAGGGTGAGTTTGCGGGTCAGGACGTAAGCCGCCTTGCCTTCGATATAGGCCCCGGCGCCGGCGGCGCGGGGATATTGCGGCGAGGCGTAGACGGATAGACCGCCGGAGACGGGGCCGATGGCGCGGGACGCCTTGGCGTAGGCTTCGACATAGTCTTCCCGCTCAGCTGGATCGACGTAGGTGTAGGCGATGGCGCCCAGGTCCAGATCGTAGCCGAACAGATTAGGCCGCCAGCCGCCATAGGCGTCGATTTCGGCGGAGGCTCTTGCGTCGCCGAACCGCTTCAGATCGACGTTGGAGGCCCAGGTTCCGATGTAGAGATCGCCACGACCGAGATCGAGGCCGCCGAATTCTTGCAGTCGGCCGTCAGTCTCATCCACGCCTCTGAAACCGTAGTCAGAGGCCAGTCCTGCATTGACGGAGATGGAGAGGGGCGGGGTCTGCTCGACGGTTGTCTGAGCGTGAGATGACGTCGCAACGCTAAGAGCGACGGCGAAGATCAAAGACGTGCGTGCTTCGAGGCGCAAGCTGGCTCGCGTCCCGAAGCACGCCATCGCTCTAGCACTTGTAGTACATGTCGAACTCGACCGGGTGCGGATGGAGTTGGAGGCGCGCGACCTCTTCCATCTTCAGCTCGATGTAGGAGTCGATGAAGTCGTCGTCCATCACGCCGCCCTTTTTCAGGAAGGCGCGGTCCTTATCCAGGGCCTCCAGGGCTTCGCGCAGCGAGCCGCAGACCTCGGGAACCTTCTTCTGCTCGCGGGGCGGCAGATCGTAGAGGTTCTTGTCCATGGGCGCGCCCGGATCGATCTTGTTCTCGATCCCGTCCAGGCCCGCCATCAGCAGGGCGACGAAGGTCAGATAGGGGTTGCCCATGGGGTCGGGGAACCGCACTTCGATGCGCTTGGCCTTGGGGCTGGAGACGTAGGGGATACGGATCGAGGCGGAGCGGTTGCGCGACGAATAGGCCAGCTTCACCGGCGCTTCATAGCCCGGCACCAGACGCTTGTAGGAGTTGGTGGTCGAGTTGGCGAAGGCGTTGATCGCCTTGGCGTGCTTGATCACGCCGCCGATATACCACAGGCACATGTCCGACAGGCCGGCGTATTTGTCGCCGGCGAAGAGCGGCTTGCCTTCGTGCCAGATCGACTGGTGGCAGTGCATCCCTGAACCGTTGTCGCCGAAATAGGGCTTGGCCATGAAGGTGGCCGTCTTGCCGTAAGCCGCGGCGACGTTGTGGATCACGTACTTATAGAGCTGCATCCGATCGGCCATGGTCAGCAGGTCGGAGAACTTCAGCCCCAGTTCGTGCTGGGCGGGCGCCACCTCGTGGTGGTGCTTTTCCGGCTCCATCCCGAGTTCGTCCATCACCGCCAGCATTTCGCCGCGCAGATCCTGGGCCGAGTCGACCGGATTGACGGGGAAGTAGCCGCCCTTGGGGCCTGGGCGATGGCCCATGTTGCCTTCGGGATAGACCTTGTTGGTGTTGTAGGGCAGCTCAATGGAGTCGAAGCTGTAGCCGGTATCGTTGGGCGCGGTGGACCAGCGCACATCGTCGAACACGAAGAACTCGGCCTCGGGTCCGAAATAGACCGTATCGCCAACGCCGGCCGACTTGACGTGGTTGAGCGCCTTTTTGGCGATCGAGCGCGGGTCGCGGTTATAGGGCTCGCCCGAATCGGGGTTCAGGACGTCGCAGAACAGGAACAGCGTCGTCTGCTGATAGAAGGGATCGATGTAGGAGCGCTCCAGATCGGGGCGCAACAGCATGTCAGACTCGTTGATGGCCTTCCATCCTGCGATGGAGGAGCCGTCGAACATGGTGCCCTCGGTCAGGAACTCCTCATCGACGAGCGCGATGTCGAAGGTGACGTGCTGGAGCTTGCCCCGCATGTCGGTGAAGCGGACATCGACATACTTCACCTCCTTTTCTTTGATTTCGGAAAGGATTTCGCTTGGCGTCATCGCCTCTCACTCCAGCAGGTCAGATTTGGCAGTTGTGAAATTCGAAAGCGAGCGGACCCTCTCCTCAAGGCCCCGCTCGCTCTGAATCTGGGGAATAGAAAGCCCCTTTAGTCGTGCATCGCCTCGCCGTGAAGAGCGAGATCGAGTCCAAGCGCCTCATCCTCCTCAGAAACCCGCAATCCGGTGGTGTATTTGCAGATCAGGAGAATGATCGCGGTCACCACGCCCGACCAGACGATGGTGCCGATGCACCCTTCGAACTGGGTCAGAACGCCATGGCCCTTGGGCAAGGTGTTGATCGAGGCGTCGGCGAAGACGCCGGTCAGGATCGCGCCGACAAAGCCGCCCACGCCATGAACGCCGAACGCGTCCAGGCTATCGTCGTAACCAAGCGCGTTCTTCAGGAACACAGCCGAGCAATAGCAGATCGCGCCCGCCGCCAAGCCGATCCAAAGCGCGCCAGTGGGCGTGACGAAGCCTGAGGCCGGCGTCACGGCCACCAGACCCGCCACCGCGCCCGACGCCAGGCCCAGCATGGTCGGCTTTTTGCGATGCACCCACTCTACGACCATCCAAGCGATCGTCGCCGCCGCGGTCGCAACCTGGGTATTGGCCATCGCCGCCCCCGCCAGCGCATTGGCGCCCACCGCCGAGCCGGCGTTGAAGCCGAACCAGCCGACCCACAGGAGGCTGGCGCCGATCATCGTGAAGACGAGATTGTTGGGGGCCATATTGACCGTGCCAAGCCCCTTGCGCTTGCCCAGCATCAGGGCGGCGACCAGGCCGGCGATACCCGCATTGATGTGCACCACCGTGCCGCCCGCGAAGTCCATGACGCCGAGACCGCCGAGGAAGCCGCCGCCCCAAACCCAATGCGCGATGGGCGCGTAGACGAAGATCGACCAGAGCACCGTGAAGAGCAGCAGGGCTGAGAACTTCATGCGCTCTGCGAAGGCGCCGCAGACCAGCGCCGGGGTGATGATGGCGAAGGTCATCTGGTACATCATGTAGACGTACTCTGGGATGGTCAGCCCGGCGCCTGCGATCTGATACGGCTTATCCATGGTGATATGCTTCAGCATCAGATTGCCGAGGCCGCCCCAGTAGTTATTGGCGGTCGCATTCGCGTCGGTTCCGAACGCGATGGAATAGCTGCACACGAACCAGACCACAGTCACCACCGCGGTCATGGCGAAGGATTGGGCGACGGTGGCGATCACGTTCTTTTTGCGCACCATGCCGCCGTAAAACAGCGCCAGGCCGGGGATCGTCATCATCAAGACCAGGGCGGTGGAGGTCAGCATCCAGGCCGTGTCGCCCGTGTCGGTCTTGAAGGCGGGAGCGGCCGTCGTCGCCGCAGGGGCCGCAGGGGCGGTCGCCGCGGCCGCAGTGGTGTTTTGGGCCGTCGTATTCTGGGCGTGCGCAAACCGTGGCGCGGCGACGCCGACTATGGCGATCGCCAGCAGCAGCCCCGCCAGCGCCTTGCCCCATCCAAACTTCATCATCGTCTGTAACCCCGTCTTCGCCCGAAATGTCCGCCCAAAAGCGCCCGAAACGTCGCTCGCAGATGCCTAAGTCGGCGGCCTAAATCGCCGCGGCGCCCGTCTCGCCCGTCCGTATGCGGACCGCCTGATCCACGTCCAGCACGAAAATCTTGCCGTCGCCAATCTTTCCGGTGAACGCCGCCCCTTGAATCACTTCCACGGCCCGTTCTGCAAGTTCATCCGCCACGACGGCTTCAATCTTGACCTTCGGAAGGAAATTAACCGTGTATTCGGCGCCGCGATAGATTTCAGTTTGGCCTTTCTGTCGGCCATAACCTTTGACTTCAGTAATCGTTAGACCGTCTACGCCGGCCGCTGTCAGCGCCTCTCGTACATCATCGATCTTAAATGGCTTAATGATCGCCATGATCAACTTCATAAAATTTCCCCCGGCGGTGGCTTGCACGCGACCTTCGCGGACCTCGCGTGCACAAGCGGCTGCAACCTATCCAAGGGGGCGCCGCTACGGATTGGGCATCGCCGCCGTCGCCGCTCGAATTTAGGGCGGCGATGAAAAATTAGGCAAGGCTGTATTCAGGGGTTTAGAATTCAGGCATGGTGCGGCTGCGCTCGCTTAGGCGTCACGGCAAGTCTGCGTCCGGAGCGCTGGCGGGATTAGGCCCTCTGTTGACCGGAATGAGGATCGAGTGCCGCCGCGCAGACCCCCGCCAGATGCCGTGACCCGAGAAGCCCTATGCGTAGCGGCCTTCGAAGCGGGTCCGTGGCCGGCGCTCATCTTGAACGCCCGGGGAAAGCTCTTGGCCGCTAACGAAGCGGCGGAGCTGCAGTTTGGGCAACACCTGCCGCTGCTCAACCGAAAGTCTTTAGCCGAGGCGGTTCCGGTGGGCTCTTTGCTGCTTGAGTTGTTCGAGCGCGGCGTTCGCGAGGGCGTGCCGCTCCGCCAGTCCGACGTCGAGGTCAGCCTCGGCGGAGCCACGCCGTTCGAGGCGGAGGTCGCCATCGCGCCTCTGAACGCCGACGCCGTACTCGCGACCTTTTACGTCGAGTCCCAGGGCGCGCGGCTGGATCGGACTAGCGAGGCTTTGCGCTCCGTCGCCGGGATGGGTCGCACCCTGGCGCACGAGATCAAGAATCCGCTGGCCGGCATCCGCGGCGCGGCTCAGCTCTTAAAGCTTGGCTCGAGCCTTGAAGATGCGCCCCTAGCTCAGGTGATCGTCGACGAGGTCGACCGCATCCGCCGCCTCGTGGATCAGGTCGAGGCCTTCTCCGACGACCGCCAGAGCGCGCGTCAGCCGGTCAACATCCACCGCGTACTGGACCGGGTGCGCACCCTGATCTCCACCGGCATGGGCGGGGCTGTGCGGTTCCTGGACGCTTACGACCCCTCGCTGCCCATGGTCTTGGGCGACGAGGACCAACTGGTGCAGGTGTTCCTGAATCTGGCCAAGAACGCTGCCGAGGCGGCGCTGGAGCGGGGCGTGGGCCTGGGCGAAGTCCTGATCTCTACCGGCTACCGCGCCGGCGCCCGAACCAAGACGGCGCCGCGCGGCTGGCGGGGCGCGCCGCTGGAGGTACGGATCCAGGACAACGGCCCTGGCGTCGCGCCCGAGCTGCGCCATCGCCTCTTCGACGCCTTCGTCACCACCAAGGAGCGGGGCATGGGCTTAGGCCTGACGCTGGTCGCCAAGCTGGTGGCGGCCCAGGACGGCATGATCGAATTCGACTCCGAGCCGGGCCGCACGGTCTTTCGTGTGCTCCTCCCTATTGCCCAGACCCCAATGACTCAGGCCCCAACGGCTCAGGCCCTGACTTTTGCTGAGGTGAGACGTGACGCCTTCCCCCAAAGTATTGATCGCTGACGACGACACCTCGATCCGGCTGGTCCTAAGCCAGGCCTTCACCCGGGCCGGGTTCCAGGTGCGCGCCACAGGTTCCGCCGCGACCTTGCTCAAGTGGGTGTCGGACGGGGAGGGCGATCTCGTCATCACCGATGTGGTGATGCCCGACGAGAACGCGTTCGACGTGTTGCCGCGGCTGAAAAAACTGCGGCCGCAACTGCCGACCATCGTCATGAGCGCCCAGAACACCCTGCTGACGGCGGTGAACGCCGCCCAGATCGGCGCCTTCGATTACGTCCCCAAACCCTTCGATCTGGACGACATGGTGGCGGTCGCGAGGCGCGCCCTGGCTCGTCCGGCCCACGCCGCCAAAGCCCGCGCCCAGGCCAAGGCCCAGCGCGACGAAGGCCTGCCCCTGATCGGCCGCTCGCCGCCGATGCAGGAGGTGTACCGGACGCTCGCCCGCCTGGTGGACGCCTCGCTCAACGTCTTGATCACCGGCGAGATCGGCACGGGCAAGGAGCTGGCGGCGCGGGCTTTGCACGACCTCGGCCCCCGGCGCGACGCCCCCTTCGTCACCGTGCATCTCAGCGGCGCTTCGGTGGACCGGGTGGAGGCGGAGCTCTTGGGCGCCCAGCTCGACCGCACCGGCAAGATCGTCGAGGCCGACGGCGGAACGCTCTTTTTCGACCACGTCCACGATCTGTCGCCGGAAGCCCAAGGCCGGCTGCTGCGGATCATGGACGGCACCGAGCGCCCGATCTCGCCCAAGACGGGTCGCCCCGCCGACGTGCGCATCGTCGCCGCCGCCAGCCAGGACCTGCGCGCCATGGCCCGCCAGGGACGCTTCCGCGACGACCTGCTGCTGCGCCTGAACGTCGCCTCGCTCAGGATGCCGCCGCTGCGGGAACGCCTGGACGATGTCGCGGACTTGGCGCGGGCTTTCCTGCACCGCGCCCACCAGCGCGACGGCCTACCCGCCAAGTCGCTGGACGAGACCGCGCTGGTGCGGCTGCAGCGCTATAGCTGGCCCGGCAATGTGCGGGAGCTGGAGAACCTGATGCGTCGCCTGGCGGCGCTCTACACCGAAGACCCGATCACCGCGCGGCTGATCGACCGCGAACTTCAGGACGAGCCGGCCCCGATCTCGGTGGTCTCGACCGAAGCCCCGACCTCGCTGGAAGACCTTGTCGAGCGCAACCTGTCGGTCCTCTTCGCCGGCGCCCCTGAAACCCTGCCGGCGCCCGGCCTGTATGACCGCGCGCTGGAGTCGCTAGAACGCCCCCTGATCCGCCTGACGCTGAGCGCCACCCGCGGCAATCAGATCAAGGCCGCCGAGGTGCTGGGCATCAACCGCAACACCTTGCGCAAGAAGATCGAGGATCTGGGGGTCGAGGTGAACCGGCGGCGGGCTTGAGGGCGGGAGCCGCACGGCGCGCGCCATTAAAGCTTGCCGCCATCGCCGCCGCCGATCACAGTGCGGGAAAAGCCACTCCGTCCCAACGAGGAACCCGATGAGCACCTTCGACCGTCCCCGCCAGATCATCGACTACTGCTTAAAGCCGCTCGATCTCGACACCTCGACCGAGGCCTATCGCGAGACCTTCCTGCGGCTCGAGCACGTGATCAAAACCTTCCAGCTCGCCGCCGCCCGCGCGGACAAGCCGATCGCTGTGGACTTCTCCAAGATGCCGACCATCACGATCAACGAGACGGCGCACGGCCACGATTGAGGGCGCCGAGGACAGCGCCTGCTTTGGCTACGTCCACGATAACTGGTTTTTCGGTAACCTGCCGGTCGGGTCGTAGGCCATAACCTTGTGCGGCAGGTCCGGTCCCCAGCGCCACAGCACCAGATTCTGATCGTCTGCTGTCGCGCCGTTGGCGAAACTTGGAACCAGGATTTCGGCCGCGCCATCGGCGATCATGCGACGGACCACGCCCCAAGACGCCGGGTCTTGGCCTGCCATCAGGTCGTTCGCCCAAGCGCAAGCCAAATCCGCAAGATCGACGCCAAGGCTTGCGCGACCCGCGTCGTTCCGCAGGTCACATATATCCTCACAGTCGACGTCGTAACTGCACAGCACGTAGGGCGTCAGCCGGTAGGCGAACCCGCTGGAAACCTCTCGGAACACTGTGGTGAAGCTGAGAGAGAGGTAGAGTGCTTCGAGGCCTGGCCAGTTGAAGCGCCGACCTTTCAAGGCCGCTCCGGCGCCGGATAGCGGCCTCCAGGACCAGTTCGGATCGTGGGCGCGAAAGCACTCGCCCACAAACCTCAAGCGTAACCGCCCGTCGCCAGATGATCGACATAGTCCCGTACCGCCCCGGCGGCGCCGGACTTTACCAAGGCTTCGGCCGTGCGGCCGCCGAAGGCTGGGA
>Ga0116231_10008974_pt1 | contig 17216 bp, 9 predicted proteins | sample S1TSphgellanicum_2_FD_89695 | JGI IMG/M metagenome (GOLD analysis project Ga0116231, IMG submission 89695) | Host-associated microbial communities from peat moss isolated from Minnesota, USA - S1T2_Fd - Sphagnum magellanicum MG | ecosystem: Host-associated > Plants > Peat moss > Unclassified...
TATCTGTTAAGTGTCAGGTTAATGTCCTGTTGCAGAGATCAAGAAATATGTGTATAATGTGGCCCTAGTATATGTTATATATGACTATGGCCAAGCTAGCCTAGGCATGAAAGAAAAATAAGGACACCCTTCTTAAGTTCTTATGTTGTACATATTTTTTTAGCTGTCACCATTGGGCTGCTTTTGTTTGGGTTATAAAGGATTCACTGTGATGCACCGAACCCTCCTCAACCTACACTTTGATTGGGTCGTGATGCAAGTCAACATCAAAAACGCTTTTAATAATGTTTATTGAATTGTTATTTTTAAAAAAGTGGTGTGATGTTAGGGGGCCTCTAGCGAGCATTATCCTCTTTACCAGGTTGTTTTATGGTGTTCATTCTTTTTTTAATTACCAGCATGGGCAACATGTGGAAGGGGTCACCATTATTGAATGATCTTCAGGCATGAGGCAAGGTGACCCCCTAAGAGGTCTTTTATTTGCTTTGACTCATTATCACGCTCTCCTAGAAACCATTATGCAAACCCCTAGTTACATTCTTCCATCCTTAGTGGATGATACGCACATCGTGGGGCTTATGAATGAAATTACTCACGCCTTTGACCACCTTTTGACCCAATTAGCCTTAGTTGGGCTTAGGGTCAAGGTGGCAAAATGCAAGCTTTGGAGTCCATCAGGGTTCTTTCTAGGCATAAAGATTTTTCAATGTGCACTTTGGTCACAAATGACTTACACATTTTGGGTGTGCTAGTGGGTTCTTAGGACTTTACCACACATTTTTTAGATGAGGTTTTATCTCAAAATGTGGTGCATATCGATGATTTTCCTCTCTTAGGAAACACCCAAGTTGCTTTGGACATTTTGTCTTCATGTGTAACTTGTTGACTTTTTTATCTCACATGGAATACCTCCTCCTTTTTCTTTCTTATATTTTTTGGCAAGTTTTGAAGATAATTATGTAGGTATGTGGGGACATTATGGGTCCAGGATCGTGGGAGTCTTTTTAGGGCCTTTTAACAAGGCATTATGTTCAACTATCGATATCTTTTAGTGGTATAAACCTTCTCTATATGGAGGAATATGCCCCATCTGTTTCTCTAGGTAGTTGGATTATGGTGGCTTCGTATTTGTGTTCTAGGTTTCATATTTTCAATAGACCCGTTTTGGAAAAGTATGTTTCTCAAATTGAAAGGAGCCCACACCTACTTTAGTCATGCTTACATGTAGTTCGAAATGGCCTTCTTTTTGCAATGAGGGAGATGCATCCTTTTTTTGAGAGTGTGATAATTATTGGCACCCTAGGTCCATAAACATCTTTGATGGACATCCACCATGACACATCTTTTGAGTCTATCTTAGAAGATGACTCCATTTCTTCAACATCCAAAGCTTGCATTTGTTTTTATTTGGGCAAGGGGGCAAGGTTATGGTTGGTTGCTAAACCATTTATTTGTTCATTTCACATTGCACATCTACTTCCACCTCAACATTGCATTTTCATCTTGATTTGATTCAACCATCGACATTTAATTTTCTCACGTCTAAATGAGGACACGAGTTGGACGCATTTGGCACACACTTAGTTCATTGCTCGTTTAAATGTCAACGAATAGCCACACATGCCACCAGCTGAAACATCATGTATGCCCCCATTCAAAAAAGTGGGCACACTATATGGAGAAAATGGTGGTATGCCCTTACATTAGGAATTTCATTACAAACTAATCTCTACACGAATCAAAAGGACTAGGTCTTCATTGCCGATGTGATGGTTGCTGACCTGATGTAGGAGACAATGGCTTCAAATGTCATTAATCAACTAACAAATGAAATTGCAAAACTTAGTGCCAATACTAAGATTCATAAATATAAAGGGCTTCATGAGGGGCACCATTTTATTTCGGTGGCCATGGAGGTGCAAAGATTCAATTAATAAATAAATAAAATTTATTTCTCAATCCTTCAAAATCAGATCTAATTTTTTCCTTAGATAAAGTTCGAACCAAACCCTAATTAGGTTGGTATCTGGTAAATGGAAGACCCTGGTTTAAGTACGTACCCCGCCCTGCCCACCAGGGCCCCTGGGCACTATCTCCCACCTGGTTTTGGGCTTTTGATGGTTTGGGCAACCAAAAAAATTGTGCCCTGAAAAATTTTAATTAAAAAAAACCCTAAATCTTACTTAATAACAGTATTTTTAAAAATCCATATGTTTTGAATCATGTGGGAAAATATTCCTGCAAATGCAATAAATACACTTTGAATAAAAATATGGATATATAAAAAAGAATTTGGTGACAAAAAATTTCGTTGCCCGGGTGCGGTGGAAACCCAAAATCGCCTAGGAGATAGTGCCCGAGTCAGAAAGCCCATGGCGGTAAACGTGAAAAAAATACCCAGTAACTAGGTACTAGGTAAATGGCGGAGGGGTAGGAATTGTTCGTAGGGTAAAAACGTAAAAGGTAGAAAACCCAAGTTTTCACCACGGCCCCCACCCCAACCCCCGTTTCCTCCGGCTTCCCCTCCCCCCCGCCTTGCCCGTGGCGCGTGCCGGCGGTAAAGACGCACGTGCCGACAGGACAGGCGCGGCGCAAGTGTGCCGGGCGGGGGCCGGGGTGTAGGCGGGAAACCGGCCGGGTAAATGACGGGTTGGATATGTACTAAACGGAAACGGGGTGGAGGGGGACCCGGGGAAAGAACGGTCGTCGTCTTCTCCGTTTTGTCAGCTCCTCCTTTGCTTTCCGCGTTCCGAGCAGTTCCGTCTTCTGTGTACTACAACAGCGTCTTCTATTCCGCTTCCTTTCTTCTCTTGCGATTCTCGTCTCCGTCTCCATCTCGTAGTTACTGTCTGCTTCTCTGGCTTTCGTTTGAACCATTTTTTGTTCCTTCTTGTTGAGTTTCCGGAGAACTTTATGCTTTGTAGAATTCCGTTCACTACTCCGTTTTTTGTGCGCCTGGCGCCCTTTTTGCGAGCATTTGGCTAGCGCCTAACGCTTTCTGGCCCCTTCTTCGTTGTGTTAGAAATTTGGCTTTCTGTTGCTTTCGGGATAGGTGGTTAACGGGGGTTATTGTACGGGATTTTGTACCCATTTTGCAGTTTAGTTTTTATTTGTTGCTGTTGAGCCTCGAGGAAGCCCGTGAGAAGGAGTAAGTGTCGCCTAGTGTTTCGGCTGTGTTTATTTGGAAGCAAATTCGGAACACTAGCTATCGAGGAGGAGTCGTTGTTTGTTTTTACAACTGCGACTCTGCTTTTTCCGTGTTACGGCGGCAGGCTTGGGAGACTCGGCGCAGCGAAGAGGAATCGCTGTGAGGGTTTTGTCAAAGCGGAGGACGAGGCTATTGTCGGAATTATCGTGGAGGCTTAGGGTAGTCTGGTTGAGAGAGAGAGAGAGAGAGAGAGAGAGGAGGAGGAGGAGAAATGGAAGAACGTACACACGTACGCTACTCTGCGTTGTCTATGCAAGATGACCACAGAGATCGTCCACTGAAAGGGCGTCCAACATCGGCTCATGAAGACCTACGTTACAGGTTCGAGCTTCATGAGGATGTGCCATGGAAGTCCATAGCACTTGCCCTGTTCCTGTTAGCTTTCGGGTCTTTGTTTCTTGTTATTTCGCATTTCATCTACACGGAGCATATGGGAGGCGACTCGTCCCAGGCCTACGGCTTCCTGGTTCTCGGAGTGCTACTTTTTCTTCCTGGTAAGCAGATCATCCTTATGCTGATGACAATGCTGCTTACTTCTTGTTTTTGCTTCAGTGATTTTTCGCTCTTCTACTGGTCGGCCCGGGATTCGAGGTTTGCTTGCATTCGCATAGCATCGTTTTCTGTAGCCCTAGAAATTCAAATAAGCGCTGGAGAAGTAGATTTCTAGGATGCATAGCTCTCTGGCTAAGGAGATCTTGGCGGTATCGTTCAACTGGCAATTGCCTATGCATCTCAGACCTTGCTGCAGCAAGTGTGTAAAACATATGGGTAGTCAGAAACAGATGGGACTTTGACATTGCAAAAGTTTGTGAAAGGCTCTCCCCAGTTCAATTACAACGTTCACTTTTATTGGCTACATCAGGTTTTAACTCTAATATCTCCTTGTTGTTGCAATCTATCTTCTTTAATAATTGTAGCTGCAGTGTCTTTTGCTTATGGTGTTGTGCTGTGTACTCTGACAGGTTTCTATGAGACTAGAATAGCATACTACTCTTGGCGGGGATACAAAGGGTATTCTTACTCTCGCATTCCAGCATACTGATTGTTTGCTAAGGAAAGCTTGAAGTTTTTCCCTGCGGTACACAGACAGCCAGCCAGCCATTCAGTGGAATTGACAGATGGACATCTTCTACCATGGGACAAGAGGCTAGGACTGGGTGGGTGTCTCGATGACAAAATACATTATGTAGTATGGGCCAGTCAGGCAATTTGCACCCAGGCCAGGAAGATTGGGAATGCAGAACATATCTGTGTATTCCCTATGCTCCCAAGAAAACATTTTTGATTGCTATCTTGTATGAAATACTCAGGAACCCTTCTTTTTGGTTGGCCCCGGTTGTCGAACTAGGGTTGGTATGCTTTGAACAGTAAAAGCTGTAATTGCAATTAGGTTCAGTATGCTTGAACAGTTAAAGCTCTATTTAGTCATGGTTTTCAAGACGAGAACTAAATTTTGGTTGAAGTTGACAAGAGAACATGGTTTTTATTGCAGATGTTGGTTCCATTTTCAATTGCTAGATTGTCTTGGAAGTTTTAATTTGGTGCCCTAGATGTTAAATTGAGAAATTTTGCTGCTTCTTCAACTATTTTGTCAATGATCTTCATGTGCTAAAAGCTTGGTTGACATGGTATGCATTCTGTTTTCACCATAGAAGTTTCATGCAATAGAAAGCATTTCTTTCTCTGGTCAATCTTGTGAAAGCAAAATTTCTCTTTCATTCTGGTATAACACCTAATAGCATCTCTTCATAAACTACCCATGATTGGTAATTGTCAGTTCATTGTTTAATCCTTAGATTCAGATTCCCATTCCATAGAACCTTTTTCTACTAGTTGTTGCAGTTTTTTCAAACTGCTTGCTAGTCCATCATAATTTAATGGCATGTGAATACTCAGTTGATGTGAGTCATTAGAATTACTTACAGAACATTTTATGAAGCTTGCCAGCAACACAGATTCAACCATGCCATTAGAATTCTTCAGTGGCTGAGTGCTTCATATTTCTTGGAACCAGACCCCCAAAGTTTTTAGATGTAAGAAACCCAAATGAGAAAAAGTATGCTTTACTCCACTGATGACACGGGAACATCAATGGGAAGAAGATCCAAAGCATGGCTGACAAACAATTAGATGTACAGTTGTGGGTGCCCCATTACACAAGTTGCCATTACTTCTGTAGCTCTTCTTCCACACATGGTTGGACAAAGTCTGCATAGGGAAATGGGAAAGACTGTCATTCACCTTCACCAACAAAATCTTGCTCCAATTGACAGACTGGTCCTCAGATGATATCTTGAATGTGAGTGTTTTACCAACAAGTTAGCTGGTGGCGAGTGGATGATGAATACTCCTTACAGATCTTTTGATCAAAAATTTTTATAAGAGGGAGACACCTCTGTTGTACTGGTAAATAGGGTGCCTGGGTATATGGTAATGGTATGAGTACTGATATTGCAGAACACAGCAATCAGGTATAACCTGAGGCAATACCGACCTTAGAGCATCTCCACCAACGTTCAGTATGTGACCCCACAAAAATATTTCTCACATCCAAGTTTTAAAATATTTCTCAGATCCAAGTTTTAGTTACAAACTTTTTTTGAACCCCACCCATAAAACTGAAACTGGGACTGCAAGTAGGTGGGAGACTACTAATAGCAAACCACTGGGACCAATCAAACTATCTAAGCTGAAGAGAAACAAGGAGTGGTCAATAAATATGATTTGATCACGTTTATTAAACTGTTCCAAGTCTTGTCCAGGGCTCTGAAAGCTGTGCAATTTTTCAGGGTCGCAGTAGTCCTCCAGTGGATTCACTGAAGTCGGCTCATGAACCTCATCCAAGATTTCCAGTGCAGAGTCACATACTGAGCGTTGGTGGACATGCTCTTCCATACTAGTACCAGTCTGTGATATGGAACCTGAGGCAATATGAAGTACATACTTGCCTTCTACCAGTGCCAATACCAGGTTTCTACCTGCCCTATGCAAGGCCAAAATCAGCCTTTGGACCTAATACCAGTTCCAGACTGAAATGAAATACAGGGTGGCGGCCAAACAGCAGGGTGTACGCAAAAGAAGCACCTCATCCTGAGGCAGAGCCAAAGGCCACAGGGTCAATTCATAGGTAGGTATGCATTTTGTTCCCAAATGTGAAAGTTTGATTCATAAGCACTAGAAGCAAATGAATGTATCATGTAGATTATGTATTCTACCTCTTACATGATATCATGTGTTTTCTTACATGTTCATTAGTATGGGTATACTGAAAAACAATGTGTAAACACCCACGAGATCGGTGGGTTGATAACAAACAAAATGCAAAAGAGCAATTAATCCTTCATCAATAGGGGAATAAGATTTAACTTTGATTCAAAAGTTTGCAACTATATTTTGTACATCCAACCATGGAAATTAGCAACATCACCCACATGAGAGTTTGGACCCAGGATGAGAGTTTGATAAGCTTAAAGTAAAAATGAGGAGGAATATACTGTGATTATGTTGCAAACTTTCTGGATTAATACCTCATGTGTTGAAACAATCCAAAGCTTTACTATAGCAATTTTATTGAAGAGAGACGATCGCAAACCAAAGGGTTATAGGAGATTGCCAAAATGCCTTAAGAAGAGAAAGAACAAAGCAGCTCATGGTGTACCAGGGGCTCCTCTACCCTTATGGTGAGTTGATTGGAAGCAGCAAAAATAAGAAATGTTCCCATGAAGTTCCCCAAAAATGAGCTCATGGTTCATAGTGATAACAAACAGCACCCACCAAACATTCCTCAAAATGTGGGACCAAATAAAAACTACATCAGTTCAAAGTCCAAACCAGTGTTGAGCAGTTCTTTAGTCTTATGAAGAACCTCCACTTTGGTTCCAAAACCTAAATTAGAACTATGGCAGTTCCAGTTTCAACTCCACACATTAATGAAACAGGAATCAATCCCCCAGATTCCAGACCTGGTTCTTCCCGAAAAAAATAATTTGATTCCAATTCTGATTCTGAAAATCTGATCCAGCTCTGGTCCAGTTCTTACTAATCCACATGGGAACCAACCATTAACTGCCAATTAACCCTGGTTCTAGTCACTTTGTTTTTTCAAAAACATATATTTCAAACCAGTGAAATAAGAAATGTCTCATGAAATTCCCAAAAAATGAACTCATAGTTCATAGTAACAACGAACAATACACAAAATGTCTCATGAAATTCCCAAAAAATGAACTCATAGTTCAGAGTAATGACAGACTATGCATATACCAGCTGAACAATTCCTCAAAATGTGGGACCACATGAAAATTTACATTCAGTAGGCTCTCCATGACAGGCAGAGCCAACAAACCAATCTTATGAAATCAGACCAATCTTACTAAATTAGAGCAATCTTGCAAATCCTCAATATGTGGGACCAAATGAAAATTTACATCATCAGTTCTGCAGTCTCTCCAGGACAGGCAGAGCCAACAAACCAATCTTATGAAATCAGACCAATCTTACAAACTTAGACCAATCTTATGAAATCAGACCCAGCTTACAAACTTCAACCAATCTTATGAAATCAGACACATCTTACAAACTTCGACCAATCTTATGAAATCAGACCAATCTCATGAACTTAGACCAATCTCATGAAATCAGACCAATCCTACAAACTTAGACCAACCTTATGAGATCAGAGCAATCTTACAAACTTAGACCAACCTTAGGAAATCAGACAGATTTAGGAAATCAGGCATGTTGAAGGACAGACACTACTTTGCTTCTTCTTTGGCAAAGATTGTGAAAAAAAATTGCATTTTGGGAATTCCAAATGGGAATTTGGAACAAAAGATGTACCTATAGGTATAGGTAGTCTCAGGCAGATCATGTAAATCTCAAAGGAAAAATATAAGAAAAGATATGGTGGTGGTCGTCGGCTAAGGACAAGCAAGAAGATATTGTCCTTGACAATTACAGATCTTGAGAAGTGACAGCAGCTTTTGTTTGTATATCTGCTTGCCTACCTTTCCTTCCTTACTTGGAGGCCAGAGTAAGCCCGCCACACCCACCATTGCACCGTCCACTGGATGCCCGTTATGACTCAGTTGTGAATGAACATCAACTGAGTTAATATGATCGGGTTTCACCTTGGTAACCCATTGTGTAAGAAGTGTTCGTCTATTTAGGTCAGTGTATTTTGTTTAGGATTTTTTTTCAGTAGCCAAAATGGCTATCATGCAGAGGAAGATGTAAAAAAAGTGGCAATCGTCCCTAGGAAGAATTAGCCAAAATTGGCTAAAAATCAGAAATAAAATAAAACTCTTTAATCGTCCTTCTGTATTTTTTTGGGCTACACAATGAAAACCAAATATAAAAAATCTGGTGACTTCCACTTTTTTTTCCCTTGCTTCCAGTGACTGAAAACCTTCAAAATGACTTTTTTCAAATCCTAAATTTTTTATTTCTCTTTTTGGCAAAAAATTTGCTAGTTAAAAAATTGTTGATCTAGGTAGATATGTAGGAAAATAGGTAGGTGACTACCAGGCAAGTAGATGGTTTATATATAGGCAAGGGCTATCTTTACTACCTGCCTACCTACTAACAACCCACAAGGCAAAAACCACCATGGTTATGTTAGCAAGGGCAAAATTGAACCCAACAGAAAACTGTTTCCTAACCATGTAAAGCACTCCAAGAAATTTCCCAGTGCAAGTGGAGTGCACCTCAAGAACATAAGATCACTTGACTACATGGGAAAGATCGTACATTGTAAGGAGGCACATTTTGTTCTGAAACATTTGTCCATACAAATCAATCAGGGGAGGCAGTTGCTTTACATGCAATAGCACTCTCGACCCCAAGGGCATAACCAGAATGTGGGCATCATCTTCACCGCTGCCTTAAGCGGTACCCTTATTCGGGCCTTACTTACCACTTACCATCCATTCTTCGTGGTGAGCACTGGTGGGTGCTGGTTCATGAATCATTCTGACCCTTTCTTTCTTTCTTTCTTTCTTTCTTTCTTTAGCAACCAGAAAAGCAAGCAAGAATTGTGAGGGTCGAAGCAGGTAGGTAAATAACAGAGGCAATCTGGGGCGGGTGGCTGGCTGGCTGGCTGGCTAGCTGGAGAAATGAGGAAGTGGGTGGTCATTGTTGGGTCAGCAATCCCAAGCCAATCTAATTGGGGGCGGGGTAATCTTGCTGCGCTAGAAGTGGAAAAATACTTGGGATAGATCTGACATCCCCCAAACTAAACTGGGAGTTTGTGCGCTGTGGTGGTTTTCATTTGCAAATTGCCAAACTGCAGCTGAAACCTAACTAGTACCTACTACTACTGTGTGCATAGATAGAGAGCAGTCTACTTACTTACCGCCAGCCAGCCCGGCCCGGCCGGACAGCCAGCCAGCCAGCACTGAGCAGTCGTCCAGCAGGCAAACAGCAGCCGGCTAAAACTCTGCAACAACAACAGTAGCAGCAGCAGCAGCACAACTTCCCAAACAAAAGCTGACTGCCGCTTTCATAAACTCCAAATCCACTACGATTTTAACTCCTATGATTCCTTTCTTTCTTTGCATCAAGTTCTACATTTGCAAATTACTGGACATTCTAGGCAGTCTGCACACAACTAGCCCAGTAAGGACATCTTCACATTAGCTTTTTCCATTAGGTTTTTAACCGTATCTGTGAACCGATACAGACAAGGGTCGTAATATTAATGTATTAGTAGATAGAGGGCTTGAAAAAAAATTTACAGAAGTTTCAAGCCAGTGGGATTGCTGGATTTGGTGGTCTGAATGTTTTTTTGTCAGCTAACTTGAGTGATCTCACAGTTCAATGTGTAATCGCCATTTAAAGAGACAGGGTTCTAGCACATTACTTTTACACTTTGTTTCATTTTGGACCTGCACATCTAACTACAGTATGTAAGTACCCATCCATCAACACTGAACAGTTGAAATTTCTTTCAGTTGCTGTACAGACCTAGTATATTTTTTATTAATTCTAATTATTATAGTATGTGCGTCTTTGGCAATGTCCTTTACTAATTTCTAGGTGTGCGGAGCTTCAACTGTGAGGTGCAAGTTTGAGCATTAACATCAGCACACCCCAGATTGTAACAGTCGATAGATCATTAATTGTCCTTAGACTTGTACATGCAAAATATTGTATTATATTGCATCAACCAGATTGTTGTTGCTTTGGATTATATTACTCTGGTTGGTGATGGATGAACTCTCCGGGTCAAGATACCAGGCCAAGAAAAAAAAGAAGAGAAAGGAGGTCTTGGGTCTAGGTAACTGGCAAGAGGTTGCTGGTTACAGGAAACAGCTGAGATGCTAATGTAGCAAGAAAAATATTTTTGAGTAACCAGCAACCTCAAGCCGGTGATGAGACATAAATCTACCAATTAGTGGTTCAAGATCTACTTACCAAAATCATAACTCTCATGTCAATGGATGGCTAACTGAGTGAATCCAGTAGGTATCAGATGGACAGGAACAAATGTTTTTTTTTTTTTTAAATGGATTGATCCAACATCTGTAGTTGGAAGGTAGGAAAGCCAGTAGGAACGGAAAAACCTCAAGGTCGAAGGTTATATTGGGTGAATAGTAAGTGGAGGACCAATCACATTGAGCTCTGAAAGGTCGATAATGGTTGAACCCATTACTGGACATAGTCTACTCCTGCTGCTGCATTACAAAAAGACTGCATTCCAGCTGTAATCTTATAGTTATGTTCTTTTCAGTTAAGAGGTAAGAATTCCATCAGCATCCCTTGATACTCCTTCTTACTAGCAAAATGTTCTGAGTTTCAAGACATTGCTGACACACCCAATGCTTGTAATGTGGCCTGTTGCTCATCAGGACAGGATAAATTGTCATCTCCTCCAGAGTACGTTTATAAACTTCTTCAAATTGCAGTACAAATTGCTTCTAGTAACAAAATCAATAAGTAACAGGGGCTCTCTCAAGATCTTCCTCCTCAGCAGCCTACTTACTGATGAGGTTATTGAGGGCAAAACATGCTTCAAAATCAGGTCTGCAATAAAGGGCTTGCTCTCTCTTTTTGTTTTGGGTTTCAATTTTCCAGGGCAGTGTATTTGTGGTTATTGGCATCTTTGACAATTCATGGGGGGAGGGGGAACTCACAACACTCAAACACCTCTCTCTCTCTCTCTCTCTCTCTCTCTCTCCAAAATGGGTGTTCCCCATCTCCAGCTCTAGAGGTCCAAGCTCAAACATTATCCTCAATCCCTGAAGCAAGGTGTTAACTTGGAATCATTGAAAGAAAAACAACCCAATAGGCTTCTTTTTTGGCTCTTTCAGTGAAGGGGTCCCTCTTGGTCCTTAGTCCTTACCAAGTCTCTCTGATGGTGTTTTGGGTCCCTTATTAGATAGTATAGGGTAACTTATTCATGCTTCTATTAAATAGTGAGGGGGTGCGCTCACTATTTTTTTATTTTCAGAAGGAGCCATTTGATTGACTTTTTCATGGTTTGAAAATATTAAGTTATTCCATAAACTAATCCTTAGTTTTATTCTAACTATACCATGCTCATCCTCTTTTTTGAAGTTATCAGTAAAGCCTAGCAAAGTGAGGACTGTGCCTCAAAACTAAGGGTGAAGTCCCCAAAAGTGGTTATCGTAATCATTTTTCTAACCACACTATGGTTTACTTACATTAAACTAAGGGGCTACCTAATAGGGGTTTCACTAGGTTAGGTGTACCTACTTACCTACATGAGCTACTTATTACCTACCCACTTATTCATGCCTACCTACCTATCTATCTACCTACCAATGGATTATCTACCTATTTATCTATCGGTCACCTACCTACCTATGGGTTACCTACCTATTCGTGGGCTACTTACCTAGGTTAGGTCTTATCAAAAGCCCAAAACATGAACTATCTAGGGTCATCTTAAAGGCTACCTAGGGGTTACCTAGGCGTTATTTAGAAAGCTAAATGAGGCTTACATAGGGTTATAAAAGGACTTCCTAAATTAAGGGATATTTAGGGGTTACTTATGGGGTTCCATAAAGAGTTATTTAAGGGTTATTTATGAGGTTACATAAAGGACTATTTAGGGACTAACTCAAAAGTTAACTAGGGGATATATAAGGACTAGCTAAGGGCCTACTTTGGTTAGGGGATACTTGAAAACTATGTAGGCAGTTACATAGGGCTTATCTAAAAAGATTACTTAGGAACTTCTTGAGTTAAGGGATACCTAGGGGATTACTTTTGAAGCTATTTAGGGTATACATATGAGAATATTTAAGAGGCTAACTAGGGGCTTCTAAGTTTGTGAATACCTAGGGGCCTATTTATGGGGCTACATAAGGGGCTATTTAAAAGCTTCCTAAGGGAGTACTTAAACACTATGTAGGAGTTTTATATAACTACCAAAATAGCCTTTAGGTATTTCATAACCTATGTAGGTCCCTATGTGTATCTTTAGGTAGTCCTCAAGTAGGTCATAGGACATCCCTTAAATAACCCTTTGGTATACCATAACCCAAGTAGGCCCCTAGGTGTCTTTATAAATAACCTGTTAGGTATCCCATAGCTTAGGTAAGACTTTAAGTATCCCCTTGAATTCTTTCGATAGGCCCTAAATAGGGCCTTGAATAGTTTTTAAGTTTCCCAAAACATAGGTAGATTCTTAAGTGTCTCTTTAACTTAGATAGGCCCTAGGTACAACCCTTTAAATAATCCCCAGGTATCCAATAATTTAAAAAATCCTTAGCTAACCTGTTGGTAGCTAGCTTTGTGTAATTCCACTTAGGGAAAAATGGTCGTTTCTTACCAATTAGTTTTTACTATATGTTGTCCTTGACTTTGTTTCAACTACATAATTATATTCATGTCAAAAAATCCATGTGGATGGCTTAGCACTTCAAATAAGTTGAACTACCAACTAATTTGATAAATGTGTAGCATTGACCACTAGTGGGGGTTGACCATCAAAATGTTTTATGAAATAAAGAATGGCATTGTTGAACTATGGTTGAAAAATTCACTTTGTGATGATGGACCATGGCATGTCATGTCAACCATTCAACTAATTTGGTGGGCCTTGATTATGAATGGATGAAATACAAAATTTGATGGATGAAAAATTACATATGCTTTCAACTATACTTTAGTTTTAAAACATGTTTGACGATTGTATTGAAACTTTGTTACAAGTATGTTGTGACTAATTTCCAACTTTATTGGAAATTTGTGACACCTTTACTAAAGTTTGTAACTTTCAACACATTGCCTTGCTTTGGAAATCCTAAATGGGTTGCAATTAATGTGACATAGTGTCCAAAATAGGACAACATACACATCTTGGTCTAAGGTCATTGTTAATGTTATTACAATGATTTTGAAAAATTCAACACAAAGTTCACATGGCCTTACTTTGCAAAATATATGTAAGTAGGGTATAGGTAACAGTAGGTAGGAAAATAGTTAATAAGTTAGTAGGTAGGAAAATAACTAATAGGTCAATAGGTAAACTACATACCTATATATGTGTAGGTAGGGTGCAAGTAAGATAGATAATAAGTAACCTTCCTACCTACGTCACCTACAACTTATTACATACCTAGCTACCAACTTAGGTAAATCACAACCTACCTACCTATTTACCTACCTAGGCTAAATTAAGTAGGGTAGTTAGTTAGGCTAAGCAAATTAGCTTAGTTTAACAAGGGTTCAACTATGTTGGTGAGTTCCTTATATGTTGCCTATGAATGACTTGGAAGATGAATGGATGATACAACATATAATATGGATGAATGAATGAATAATATGGCATATAGTAGGGATGAATAAATGATATGACATATAATAGTGGTGGCAATGTGTTGGCGAAAAATTCAAATTTTGAATTACATTCATTGAAATTGAAAATTAATTAAAAACATGTCAACTTGCATAGTTGAAATTAGTTGGAATCTCAATTATAACTATGTAATGCTTGACTCCACCTTATATTACACTTCCATTCAAACTTTGAATGTTCTGTTTGCTCTAGTTTGATTTTCCTTTCTCTTGTTTTTTTTAGGCCCAACTTGTGGCTAAATTTAAACCCATGTAGTTTATCAGTTCATGATTTTTTTCAAATGAGTCATCCACCTTGCCTTTTACATGTGGGCAATTTCAAGTCTCATTTTGGGGGTTCAATTTTTCATTATCAACTTATTTCTAGGTAATTTTATTTTCTTAATCACATTTTCAAGTTGTTTTTTAAGAATGTAAAAAAGTGTAATGGAAAGAAGAAAATCCTTCTTTCCATTGCACTCTTTTGAACTTTTTATATGGTGTTAAGGCAAGTAAATGTAGATTACATGAAGAATCAAGCTTATGGAGCTTTGAAGCCATCATCACACATGCCCCTCACATTTGCAATGCTCAAAGACTCCTTTTTTTAAAAAAATTCCCTTGACCATGCTACCTTTCCTTTTCTTTATCCACCATGCTCTTCACCATGTTGCTTTTAGTTTTTTTATTTCAACTAGGTTTTTCTTTGAATTCTCTTGGATTGATTTTTTCTCTACTATTTCAAGAACAAGAACTTGGGTAACAAGGAGCCAAACTTATGAAGCATTCAACCATCCATGAATGTTAATGACATTCAAATAAATAGGCAAGGATTTTTTTGTTATTCTTCAAATTTTTCACCATGTTTTCTTTTTTTTTTCTTATTTTTCCAAGTAGGTGATGTGGTGTTGCAACTATCACACTAGAATTGAAACATTTCTGAATCTTTTTCTAAAATGCATGGAATGAGAACTTTTATTTTGCTTGAATTTGAAATTTTGGTTTTGACTATATTTCAACTATGTTTTAATTAGGTTAGACTAGGTTTCAACCAAGTTTTGATCATGGTAAATGCATAGATGTGTGCCATTTTTGTGAGTTATATAGGTCTATTTTTTCCATCTTCTAATGTTTTTTTTTTTGGGCTAGTTTCCTAATTTTTAAATACTACTAGAATTTTATAGTTTTTCAAGGTGTTTGTAACTAATTCACATTTTTTCCCTTGATGCATTATGACTTTGAATTCTATCAAGTTTTATCATTTCTAACAACTTTCACTTTCCTCAATTTAATAATGTAAGGTGTAGCCCATGAATAAGCTCAAAAATGTGGTCTAACAAAGCAACAATCCAAACACCCAAACAAGCAACAATGAGTACACATCATTAATGCATTGGCATAAAACAACCACCTTATGTCAAATTGCTTTCATCATTTTAGCAAATAATGAACATTGACACCTTTGGGGTGTATGTGGGACCATTTTCCATGTTTGAACAATGTTTTCAATTTGGGCAATTTAAGGTTGTTTATAAGATTTTTGAACCATATGTGGACCTATAATTACACCACATGGATGTTATAGGATTTTGGCAAACTTTTCCTTGGGTGGTACCACTAAGAACCACCTTGTGTCAAAATCACAAGAAAGTTGGACCCAATTTAAGAAATAAAATTCCATCTACTTATACATTGGTTTATTTGATTGGACTAGGTGGGCTACGTTTTCCCCACCTATGCACACACACTCATAAAAAATAACGAGCACCCAAAAACCTATAGTATGCATTAACATTTAGATTCTTGACCCAATTCCTGATGATTTTTTTTTAAAGTGCACTTACACATTAAATGTTTTTTCTTGTTTATTTAATACATGCACAAGGGAATGATCCAAACTAGTCATCAAAATAACAAAAGATGAAAATAGTTATCATGTGTGTTATTAACATCAGTATTTTAAGAGTTCAAAATATTGATTTCAAAATTTCATAACTAAATGAAAATTGATTCAATCAATTGTCTACAAAAAGACATCGAGTAGGCTAGCATTTGAAGTATTCTTACAAACTAACATCCAAGAAAAATTCCCAACAAGTATATTCCTTTTGTGTTTTTGATCAAAAAGATATATAATGTGACATTCATAAACTTTTTTCCTTATGCATTTATTTTTCACATCAAAACACATCTTTTTTGTAAATTTAATTAGAGTTTGAATTCTACACGATTTGGGTATCCTTTTGATAAATAATTTGGAATGAAAAGCTTTCTTTATGTGAGTCCTATGTTGTTTTAAAGTTAGATTTCATCACAAAAACAAAAATGTTGAATTTAAATGAAGTTATAGTGATGAATAATCGGAATTGGCATATGGAGGATTCTTTAGAATCCTTCGTATGGTCGTCCATGGACCATTCCAAATACAATTTCAGAAATAACTATCTCATTTTCAAGCTTAATTACTTCAATTTTTTTTAATAATTACTTCCATTTCCTATTAACTTCCATAATGATTATCTTCCATCTTTCTTAATAATTACCTCCATTTTATAATTACATCACTCTTTTTCCCTATCCATTTCCCTATCCACCAACATGATATGAAAAAGATTTAACATGTGTCTTTTCAATTTAAATTAAAATTGACATTGACATAAATAATGACGAGTTATTGAAAACCATAGGAAAAATAAGAAAGCAATTAAATAATTGATCATCATTGGTAATGCTCAAATATTGATAAACATAGTATATAAATTTAAAAGCAAAATATGTCAATTTTTGGTCTTATTTAATATGCTTTAGGAATACTTGAAATGCATTGTTGATTTGGTGCATTTGTTTAAATGCAATCAATTTGGAGAACCATAAAATGTTGTACTTTCTTTAACTTGGAGGTGCATGAAATGCATATGAATATATTATTTTAAAATTTTTAAAGTTGTTTGGAATTTGGTTCAACATAGTAATGTTAATATCACCACCATGGGACAAGTTGGCATAAAGATTTGTTAAAACTTGAAAACAATTTTTAAATGATGTAAATGAAAGTGTTGAAGTTTACATTGGATATTATATAAATAGCTTTTCTAGTATCTAGTTCTACATTGAGTGTTTTTGCTTGACATATTAATGAATATCAATTTTATAATAATATTTTTAAAAACTTGTCATATTTTATCATTCTACCATTATGTATGGA
>Ga0116231_10008975_pt1 | contig 17216 bp, 13 predicted proteins | sample S1TSphgellanicum_2_FD_89695 | JGI IMG/M metagenome (GOLD analysis project Ga0116231, IMG submission 89695) | Host-associated microbial communities from peat moss isolated from Minnesota, USA - S1T2_Fd - Sphagnum magellanicum MG | ecosystem: Host-associated > Plants > Peat moss > Unclassified...
CTTAAGAGATTTTATCTAGTCATAAGAATGCTTGGTGCAAATGACTCTCAACAAATTCCTTGGTCTTCAACCTTCTCAGTCACTAAACCATTACTTTCTAACTAGTCCCCGTTTATTAAGATCAATGAATTCAATTAAATCTAATGAAATCACTTGGTGTATTGGAACACCTTTTGTTGTGGTGTTCATTTGTAAGTGTTGTTGGTTATCGTTTGTGTTGATGACAATCAACATTGAACTTTGCTAAATGCATTTTAAAAACTTAGATTGAAATTCAAAAAGTTCATTGTTATTTCCTTGGTTTTTATGTTTTTACATTTTCCATTTCTTTTCCTTTTATAACTATAGACTACTATTCAAATGCAATGTACCATCCCATTAAAAAAGAAAAACATCATCGTGAATTACTACACCGATATTTGTATTGGTTGGTATCAAAATTCAAAAAATCACAAATATTGTTATTAGTGAGTGTAACACCTATAGTCAAAATATTTATATCAACCTAGTTTTTAGTTTTTTTTTCAACCTACTAGGATCCAAGCTGGTACTAGATCCCTCAGCAATATTTAGATACACAAAAACCCTCATTAGTCTATTTACAATACAATTAACACCCAAGCACTAGATTACAGAATACGAGGTTCTAAATAATTTCTCAAAAATGAGTTTTCTGAGAGAATTAGAACATAAAGAGTCTTATTTAGAGTTGGACATGAGTTGTTATTAGAAAGAGGAACAGACCCCTTGAGGTTATCAAGGTGGTGCTTAGGATTCATAATCATAATTCTCAAAAATCAAAGACCTATTTAGCTACTGTCCGTCCGGATTAAGGGGAAGCTTCACGACGTCTTCGATATATTTAGCTACTGTCTGTCCGGATTCAGGGGAAGCTTCATTCTTCCTTTACAATATATAATAATATAACCACCGTTTAAAAATAATAATTAAAAGCTTCAAAATATTGACCAAAAATCACTCCCACCCCGATCAACTTTTTAGGTTGTCCCAAGTAATTAGATCCCTAACTAAAGGTCAAGTCCAACCAATTTGGTTCACTTTTCAAGTGTATTTTTGTCTTGCCCTGATGTTTGTGGGTTAAACCGGGAGGGATAAAAAAGAACATAACCGGTTCCTCTGTAGAAATCGGTGACATGGCATCACCCCATTGGTGGAGAGAGAGGTCACAGGTTCCAACCCATATCCGTTGCGTGCTGGGTCGGCTTGCCAGTTGGGCGCAGGAGGGTTTATGACGACAGTGACAACGGCATTCATCCCAAGAGACAACGGCATTCATCCCAGATGTTGACGTAGTCATCGGTTATGGGCGAAGTGAAATCCCGTCCATCCATCGAGTCACCGGTTATGTCCTTGTAACACCGGTTATGTCCCCGTAAGTAACACACGGCCTGCTCTTGCCGGTTACATAAGTCCATAATTGTCCATCCCTTCGAGGAACTCATCTAGAAATGCCAAATTTAGACCAACCAAGGGTTAAGATTACTAAACACCTGGTAAGCTAATTTAAAGGAAAAAGAATTTCAAGTTCTGAATTTTTTATGGTTTTTAGGAAATTTGCAATTTTTTAAAGAACCGGTCAAGAACCTACAGTTATATGGGCAGTTATTTTTTTTCAATTTCTTTGAGGACTGTGGGTTATATATATATATATATATATATATCAGAAATCACTTCTTTTATTTTTTTTGGGAACCGTGGATATGAATCCTAAGAGTCACGCTGATAACCGTGGGGTGGATTTGTTCCTGTTTCCAATAGCAGGAAAAGAATTCTCAAAGTCTTTTTAGCCGTGGGGTTTTGAGAAGAGAACCGGCAGTTATATAGGCAGTTTTTTAGAAAATTTCAAGCCCAGAATAGAGAACCATGGTTATGTACCAGGAACCAGCTCCTTGATTGTCTTGAGAACCACCTAAGAACCGTCATGGTAGTAGGCTGGCCAACAGCGATTCAAACCTGACTCCCAAAATGTTTTTACCCCACTGGGGTGAAAAAAGGACCCGAAGTAATATAGCAGTATTTAAAAAAATAAAATTAATATCGAAATTTTGCTGAAATTCAACAAATTGTTTTTGGGAAAATTAGGTAGATTTACTCTAGAATTGTTTTTCCCAATTTTTCGTGGGGGAAAAAAAAAATCTCCTGAAAAAAAAAAACTGTCATATATTAGGTCATTATTTAATTCATTAAGTTTTTATGAGAACCGGGGTTATATCTCAGAACCCAGCCAGCTCCATGACGTGGCTGGAGAACCCGGTTCAGGAATATTGAGAACCGGATTGATAACCGGAGGGTGGGTGTCTCATCCAGACCGTTTCAAATAGCCGCCCAGTAGTGGTTAAAACAGGAATCCCAAAAATTCTGACCCCTGGGGAGGGAAGAAGGGTGAGGGGGGCAGGGGGGGACCAAAGGGGGAAAGGGGAGAGAGAGAGAAAGAGAGAGAGAGAGAGAGAGAGAGAGAGAAAGAGCATCTGGGGAGCGTTTGTGGCTTTGTGACGCTTGCTTTACTTTGTTTGGCCCTTCTTTCTTCTTCACCTTTGGCTCAACACCTTTTTGGCTCCAAAGGGATATATGTTCCTTTGTTTTCTAGTGTCATGTCCATGTGTTGTTGTTGCCCTTTGCAAACACCAGCGGCTGCCCTGCCTCCCTGCCTGCCTGCCTGCCTGCCTGCCTGCGACGCTAGTTTTCTAGCCTCATCCGCTCATCTTCTCCATTCTCGCGGCCTCCTCACTAGTCTCGAGAGTCTCTAGCCTGGGACTAGTCGTCGTCGTCCCAGAAGCAGCCGTTTTCCAGATCTCCATACCACCTGTGCTGCTGCGTGGTGAAGAAACAAGTCCCAGATCAGCTTCCAGACTGTGTCGAGAGAGAGAGAGAGAGAGAGCTGGTCGAGACAGAGGTAGAGAGGTCCGAGTGGGGTGTCGAGAGAGAGCGGGGCTAGAGAGAGAGAGAGAGAGAGGTGTCGAGAGAGATTTGGGAAGGCTGGGGGTAGAGGGGGGTGGAGGGTGTAGCTGGTATGTGGATCTATAAAACATCGGGTGCAAATATGCGTAAACTGTGTAGGGGGAAGTGTTCGCGGCATTCAAGCGTGCGGATGATAATCTTGATCATTTAGTGTGGAGGTTATGATCATCTAGCGGGAAGAATATTTTATGGTTGTTGTTGTTGTATCGACTATCGACGTCGTGGGTTGCAAGTTGCAGCAGCTGCAGCAGCAAGAAGAAGAGGAAGAAGAAGAAGAAGAAGTTTCAAGGTGGCCAGACTTGTGGAAGATGATGTTGTTGTTGGACTAGTTTTTTATTCATGAGTGACAGTTGGAGCGAGGATCGGCCTAGCCCCGTGCGTGTACATGAGTGGGCCCCCGCTGCCGGCGGAGCTGCTGCTGCTGCTGGGTTCAACAAGATCATGCAAAGCGCGGCAGGGGCACAGTACCATCATGGTGTTTCGGATCCGGGCGCGCCGGCTCAGTTCGTGCTGGGGCGACCGCTTCCGCATAACATCTTCGGTCTCAGCTCGGCGCATCATGATCATCATCATGTGAGTATGTCGTTGCAGTCTCCCGGCGCGGTTAGCCATGGTGGCGCAGGAGCTGCTGCAACTCATGTGCAGCAGCAGGTCGCGCCTCATCACCAACACCAGCAGCAGAACCAGCACCACCATGCACAGCTTCAGCACCATTCGCAACAGCACCAGCATCACCAGCTTTCAGCGCACCCGGGAAGTCTGCACTCGCACAATCTCGGACCGGCTCAACAATCTCCTTCGCCCCCTGCACCCACTGTGAACTTTCCTCCTCATCCAGGCCAACACTCGCAGCAGCACCAGCAACAACACCAGACTCATCACCAAACTGCACAAGTTCACCAGCAGGCTCCTCAACACCACCAACAACAACAGCAGAATGCGCAGCAACAAATGGTACAACAGTTAGGGCTGGGAAGCGGTCCTGATTCTCCCGATGCTCCATCGCCGACAAGCTACAACAACAAACAGATCCCTCAGCCTCTTGCTGCTCGCGACGTTGTGGATGACGAGGATATAGAGGACGATGGAAGGGGTACGAGTGGGAATCGCTGGCCGCGACAGGAGACTCTTGCTCTCATCAAGATTCGCTCGGAGATGGACGCCAACTTCCGCGATTCTGGTCTCAAGGGACCTCTTTGGGAAGATGTGTCGCGGTAAGTGATGATTATGCCTGATTGCACCACCTTCTCCTTCGTACTTGTTCAAGACCGCAGTTTCGTTTGTGTTCTTGCAGAAGGCTTGCAGGCAGATTTCCATCGATGTGCATATCTAGAATCTTACGCCTGCTGCAGTTGATAAGCAGAGCTGGTAATTGAGTTCTGCAGGAAGCTTGCAGATCTTGGGTACCAGAGAAGCGCAAAGAAATGTAAGGAGAAGTTCGAGAACATACATAAGTATTACAAGAAAACCAAGGATGGTAAAGCTGGAAGGCAAGATGGGAAGAGTTATCGCTTCTTCAGTGAGCTTGAAGCTCTGTATGCTGGTCAGCAACGGCAGCAGCAGCAGCAGCATATCAGCAGCGCGACAGCGCCCCAGGCACCTCCACATGACAGTGTAACATCTTCAGATCATGCTACAGCAGGGAATGCTGCAACTACAACGACGTTGCAGCAGTTTGCGAGAACCGGCAATACGGTGATGAATGCAGGAGGAGGAGGCTTAGTCGATGGTCTTGAGAGGCAGGGAAGGATTGTTGCGCAAAGGGCTGCTGCTGCTGCTGCATTGGAGAGGACAGCGGAACTTAGTGCAAGTGGTGTGACACTTACAGATTCTTCTGAGGACGACTACGACGTACCTGCTGCTGCAGGAGGCCTGCAGCAGCAAGGAGAGAATCATCACGATTTGAGCAAAAAGAAGAGGAAGCGGTTAGATCATCATGGAAAATTGTTGAGTTCCAGTTCTTCGAAGAAGCTTATGTCCTTGGAGTCGCTAGTGAAGAAGCTGGTGGACAAGCAAGAAGCTATGCAGCGGAAGTTCCTGGAAGCTATGGAGAGGCGTGAACAAGATAGGATGGTGAGAGAGGAAGCTTTCAAAAGACAAGAAATGGCAAGAGTGACACGCGACCATGAACTTCGCGCCCAGGAGCAAGCCCTCACCGCCTCCAGGGATGCTGCTTTGGTTGCCTTCCTACAGAAAGTGACTGGACAAACCTTGCAACTCCCGCAGATGCCTCCTCCTCAGGAGATCACTGCAGTACCTAAGCCGGTGCAGGCAACGATGACGACGCCGCCGCCGCCTGCTGCTACTGTTGCCAGCAGTACTGGACTCGATCAAACTCTGAATCACCACCACCACCAGTCGAGTACCCTAGTGCATGAGGCCGATATTCATGAAGATCAGCAGCAGGCAGATCAAAAGGATGGGTCTGGCAGCAGCTTGGATCCCAAGAGATGGCCCAAGCCTGAAGTGAACGATCTGATCCGCTTGCGAAGTAGTATGCAGACGAGGTTTCAGGAAGCTGGTCCCAAGGGTCCGCTGTGGGAAGAGATCAGTGGGGATATGTCTCGCCTGGGATACAACCGCAATGCTAAGAGATGTAAAGAGAAATGGGAGAACATCAACAAGTACTTCAGGAAGACGAAGGAGAGCAACAAGAAACGCCCTGAGAACGCCAAAACATGCCCATACTTCCATCAATTAGATACCTTGTATCGTCAGGGCGTTCTTAGTACCCCGTCCACCACCAAGGGCAACAAACTTGCAGCAGCAGCAGCAGCAGCAGCAGCTGACCAGACTACAATTAGTGAGCATGACTCCGATGCAGGTCATGAGCTGCTGGACCATCATCCCATTACGGCAAGTCTCGCTGCGGAGCATGACATCAACGCGCAGCAATCGGATGCAGATGATCAGGCCCAAATTTTGAGCATGTTGCCAGCAGCTGCTGCTCCTGCATCCGATCAAGGTGGCATCGATACTGCAATTACTGGCCGCAAGGATGGCAGTGTCAGTGCTGCCGCCGATCAAGCTGTCCAATTCTTCTCCAGCCCCGACAATGGCAGTAGCGCTGACCAACCTCACACTTCCAAGAAGGTACATTAAAAAGCGCTTTATTGCCAAGGATTTCTGCAACTAAGGGTCTCTTTCCATTAGGCTGCTGTGATCACAGTTATACACAGTGTGCTAGTGCCAAGCCATTGTCATAAGGCCTTGTTTTTCTTGCTGCAGTAATAGTTCCTTTCCATTGGAGGGTTGCAAGTGCTTTGAAAATATATGTAATTAATCATGTTAGGAACTGTACGAAAACATACATATTCTCACCAAAAAACAAAGACAGATGTCGATGTATACTGAGGCACAATTTGACTCCTGTCTCTCAATTGATCAATTCTTGACCTGTAGAAGAGCTGTGAGATGACTGTGAGCACAACTAGTAGAGCAACCATAATCGAAAGCTACTGTGATCACAGCAGCCTAATGGAGAGATGTCCTAAGCAGACATGATTTCCTGCAATTGATGGTCTTTTAGCTAGCTCGCACAGCTGGGATGATTCTCTACATATATGTCTCTTGATTGCTCATCCGTGACTCGTATATTGCTTACCTATTGGTGGGTATTTCATGGTCGTCTTCTCAGAGCGGAATGCAGATTACACCGAGATGACTTCTGGTGGTAGTGGTGGTGGTTGAAAATTTGGTTTCGGATCGCGTGTGCACTCAGATCCTGTCCAGATGAAGTTTGATCGCTGCGTGCTGCTGCGGCCTGAGTACACTGGTGTCCAACTCAACCGAATTTTAAAACTGGGTCTCGATGATCCAGACGGTAATTCATAGTACTAGATCATCATGCGGATCCTGCAAGAAGCACCTTGGCCGGATCAGATTCTGCTGGATTTTCTAGCAGTTAATTCATCAGTGATCCAGTGAGAGGTTTCGACGCCCATTCAAAGAGATCGAGCCTTGCTTGCTTGGGGAAGCTAGAGAGCTGACCCATCAAAAGTGTGTGTGAGTGTGTGTATGTCTCATGTGCGTGTGAGTTTGTGAGGCGGGAGGTTGTAGTGCTTGGACTAATTTATGCGAGTTTACCTGAGGGACCTACGAGAGCTGGTACTAGATCAATAAGTCCTCTGCAGTAATGCACTTGCATAGCAGTTGAGACTGACATGACGCGTCATGATGTATAACCCTGCTTTCACCTGTTGGCCTTAGAACTGTAGAGATTTATGAGAGCGATCTTTTGTGAATGTTTAGGAAAAATGTTCAGGAATTTCAGGAAGGACGTTAATCCTGCGTGCACCATGTAACTAACACTGCAAGTCGCGTATAGGTAGTGCAGGAGCTGTTACTACTGATCACGTCGTACTATACAGTTACGTCCGCATGAGGTGAAGAATGTCAGTAGTACACTCGTGTCTCAGTTTTACAGAATTGTCACTCATCATGTGCTCGATGCAGAATTGTTTACTAGGGTAATTTGAGAATTAGATCATGCGAGCTGCATCATATTCTGTCAAAAATAATAAGCCTGGAATTGATTTCTGGCAATGTAATTCGATATATTGTACTTGAGCGGGAATTCTCGAGCGCCGCGCGTGTCTTTATGTATAGAGCCTCATGCAGTTGGTCATACAAAGACTTCAATGTCTAACATCACAAGGGACCCTTTGTACGTTCCCCTGATTAAAGAAAGAGCTGAAAAATTTGCAGGAATCCCCTCGGTACCATAGAACTTCTTCTCCTGGCACAGGAAGGACTCAATTGACACGAGCTCATGTTGAAGAATACCTTTAGCAGCACTACACTCAAGATCAGGCACTCAAGATAAGATTGCATCTCACAGATTGGCCACGATTGAATCATAATCCGAGTATTCAAAATGCGGAGGGAGACGTTTGAAAGAAGTTATGTAAGCATTCGTCGATTCATGAAGACAAGATTGGTAGAGCTGATCAGTTCTAGGCATATATATATGAACTGATCTAGATCTGGCTCCATGATCCTTTCCAGTAAAATCTGGATCTAGAACATGAATGAGAATGAATTCCTCAAAATGTGTGACCAAATGAAAACTGTAGATGTCATAGTTTTTTCGTAGTCTCTCGATCTCTTTCTCTCTCCCTCCTGGGGACGCCCTTACTAGGTACTGAGACGCAGCATTGAACACTGCAATAGACTGTACAAAGTAACCATGTTTTGCTCTAGGTCTTTGGAAGCTTGGTCATGATAAAACTCCAGAGCTTAGAACAACCATGGTCATAAGGTGTTTTCTTTTTCCAATTTTGTGAGGTAGGTGGACTGGCTAAACCCTGTGAACCCTCATCACCACATTATTTTACTAAGAGGGGCCCAAGTTAGTTACATTTCTACAAAAGCTACAAAAAATTCAACACCTCATGTACCTATGGTCTAAAAGTTTTGAAACCACCTCCATCAAGCCCTACTAGTCAAGGGCTTTCCAAGAGTATCAAGAGCATGCCTCAATTTCTTTGAAATTGTTAGTTTTCATTTTATTGAACTTTTCATTGACAAAATACTTCAATATTCAGTAACTCTTACACCATTATGAAACCACCTTGTTGTGAACCCTTTACTCATCAAGGGTTTTGCAATGGTATCAAAAGCATGGGAAGTTGGATTATGGTTTGTGAGATCTTAACATTACAAAGCAATTTAACAAACTAACTGACTTAATTGAGGGAAATAGCTAGCCCTTGTTGATAGATCTAGGATCAAACTCACAATGTTTTTTTTTTTCAATTGTGTGATGATCATCCTTAAGACAACTTAGCTGAATTCAACTAAAAGCAAAATATGAAAATAAAAGTAAGTTAAGCATTGTGGACTTCTATATTAGTCTTGAGCAACATTCTCAAACTTTTTCCTTATTCATTCATTGTTCACATAAATATTCAAATTTTTGTTTATCCAATTAAATTTTCAAATAGTACAGCACTTGGAGGGAGATTGTATTTATAAAAACATTTAAATATTTTTAAATTTGTTTCCTTTATTGTTTTGAAATTTGACAACTCTGACATATTTAAGGCATAATGTTCTTCATGATACCACCCAAAGATATTTTTGGTTTTTTACATTTTTAAATGATTGAAAAAACTGCAACACTAAAGAGAGAAGTTGCCTGTTGTGGTATCCAAATTTGTTTTTGCATAAACCATAGACCCAACACAACAGGAAAGAATCTTCAAGAATTAAAAAAATGGAGTGATTCCAAACTTAAAATTTGATGAATGATCCAGCAATTATTAGAGAAACATGACTAGGGTTGTTAGTGTTTGAATCACTTAATTACAGACTTGGTAATTGCAGGGGTGGCTAATTCAGCCCCACCAATGGCTGTGTTGGGAGGCAGAATTGGCCCCCATCAGCTGATTCTGCCACCACAAGACGGAAACAAGTAAATTGCAGGCTAAGCCACCTTGAAATTTGGACGTATTCCTTGAAAGGCCAAGTTCCAACCATAAACTATGTTGGGGATGGCCACTAAGTTACCCAAGAACTATTGGTGTCGATCTAGTAAATGTGAAGTAACTTAGATGATTCCACAAGAAGATTATCTTAAATCGAGTTCTACTTGAAGAGTACCTTGGAACTATTACCTTATATAAACTTGCCATAAGCAAGACCTTAAGGTTAGGTAGCAAACCCACAACAAAACATTACAATGCACAACATGGATGTCCCATGCACAGCAAAAGGTCTGCAATAAAACCCCCCTTCCTCTCATAAAACAAGGTGTGTTATATACAATGGCCCTGCCATTCATTTAATATTAACAATGGTCCATATTGTATTGTAAATTGGTCATAGCTTGGGGAAAAATACAAATAAAATCTATTTTAATGTACATCATCATGTTGTTGTAAAAAAAGAATTTCATGATTATTTTTTTCATTTTTTAACATCACAGTAGTTAAGAGGAACCCGAAAGGTTCTCACAATATTAAATGATGACAGATTCTAAAACCTATATAAACATTTTCAATTTTTTTGTCAAACCAAAACCAGTAGGAAAATGTCACAACATGATTTTCAATTTTTTGAAAAATCTAATGACTTATTTAGAAAAAGGTTATTGAATATTCTTTTCTCCATTTATTTTTCACATTTGTGCAAAATTTCAAACCAAAAAAAAAGTACTTGTCATGCATGACATGTGTATTTCAATGTTTTCAATCACATTCACATTTTGAAAAGAATTACGTGAATTTTTGCATATGATGAGTGTCTTAACCATTTTTGGAGAAGGTAATTTCATATGTAGTTTTGTGAGTTATGGATTGGTGACAAAGTCACTTGAGGCTAGGGCACATTTCAGAAGGTGATGGAGAAAACAAAATGTCAAGAAATGAATGTGAATCCTTTTATAACCAAATTAGGATGAATCACTTCATCTAGCTTCTAGGGGCCAAAATCCCGTGAAGTGACTATACTCCATAATTATTCTCAATGCAATATCCCTGCATTACAAGGCAGGGCCAACTAAACTTAGAGATACATTGGAAGGAGGAGCCAACAAATGCATTGTTGTCATAGATATACAAGTGGTCATATCATCCACCAACTTGATGTGTTGCACTTACCATCGTTAGGAACCCAGGCATGTTAGCCTAGTTCATTATTGGACAAACCAGTTTGCAAACAACCAACAACACTTCAGTTCTTCCACAAATCATTAGCAACATCATTATATGGGTGCGGGTGCTAAAATAACTCGCACACTATTTGAATTGTGGTAGACATAATTTGCTAGAGGTTCACACACTAGGTATGGATGGATCTGCTTTTATAAAATATTATACACTCATTACTGTGAAGATTCCAGAACATTACTGCCCAACTCAATACTCAATATCCTAATCCTTTTGTAACCAGATTTTTGCAATGGCAGGAATATTGCATGGTCAAAATTACCTGAGCACGAGAGCATCTCCAAGTGCAGTAGTAAAAATAGCCTGTACACATTAATTTGGACAAAGTATAGCCTACTTTAAGGAATCTGAGTTTGGATTTGTAAATGTGCATAGAGTACATAACATGATGTCCCAAAGTGTCAATACAAAAATGATGACTTTTAATTCCATAATGATTCACACAAGTGGTGGCATGTAAATAGTTTCTAGCTTTATATGATTTTAATTTTTCATGTTTATGTGTTGGGATTGATGCGAGTTCTTAGGATTTTAAAGAAAAGAGGCAAGGTGGCTCTCAAGAGTGTAAGATCAGTGAAAAAAATCATGACCCTTGAGTTTTCAAATTGAAAATAAAATGACAACAACCTTAAAACTTGCTCAAAAGTGAACTCAATCTTTAGACTGATTAATAGCAGAGCAAGCCTAATTGCTCATAAATATTGAAGCAACAAAGGAAATAATTAGACAACCTAGAGGAATGAAAAGGGGAATAATGAGATGATGCGGAGTCTGTGCAGTCACATTTGGGCCCCTCCTCAAAATCATAACTTGAAACTTAGGTGATGAAGAAAATAACAAAAATTCTTTTAACAGAAAAGATGTGACTAAAACAAAAGTGTTTTCTGGCAATCTCTTACCAGTGAAATCATAGCTGGTGGGGACTCTCTAAATCAAATGTTGTAAACCTTAGTAGAGGCACAAAGGGGAGATGTGAGAAGGAAATTCAGATGCTCTCAGACTTGGGATTTGGAGAGCTTGGACACTTGGAGGCTGGATCTGGAAGAAGGGAAAAAGTGTAAAGAGCAAATAAATACACAAGGAGTCACGTCTCATAAATTTCAATTCAAGGTTTGACTCAGATCAGTGAAGTGGTAGTACAAACTTCATTTAATGAGATAGAATCAGATGGCAGCCTGCTTGCAGTCTCGGTCAGACCTGCTACTTGCCATGGTCCTTTGTCCTTTCTGCTTTTGAAAGCACACACAAGGTGCTCAGACTGACATGCCCAAAAATTTGTTGCAAAGATGATCACCAAGAAAACCAAAATGAGATTTTAAATAAAAACTAAGCAGTACATACTACAAACTGCAGTGACCTGGTGTTAACTAAAATTCCACAAGGATAAGCTTTGGCTTGATAAGCATTCCCAATACAATCTGTAACCTTGCACAATAAGCATTGAATTTGCACTGATGTACAAATTGCAACCAAATTTCAAGCCGTTACAAATTACAAGACTCTTGTTTTCATCCTCTTACACTACCCGCTATCTGAAGTCTCCACATTTACTAAACAAAAGTGGCAAGTCTGCTGCAAAAATATAAAACTTCACTGAATAAAACATCTTTTCCCATGTTTTCATCAAAAGAAGTTCCACAAAATTTGTCACCAGAATAGTGCTTTTTTTTTCCCCCAATTTTGTGATGTTGCTCAAGTTGTGCGAATCCATAAGAATATTCAGCCAAATTTGGTGATATTCAAAATATGAAAGTGGAAAAATCTTAAGCACCTTTTCATGTTGTGAGCAATGATGGCAAATTTTGGGCAATTTATTTTTAAAGAAATTTGGTGATTCTTTTCAGAAAATAAAAGATTTTGCAACAGATTTTGCACCAATACTGAAGATTCTTCATTTGCATGAAAATTTAATGACCCAAACCCACAGTTCTTCTAAAAACCTAAGAACTGGGCAACACTGATACTAACCATTTATATGGATCTACTTACTTAGTGGCCACCTATTATCCATCTTGGACCTATCCTTGGCATGATAGGTTACCGAGGTGAAACCTGAAATCAACAACAGTCAGGAATAGGGCTTCATCCACAACTGAGTCATAATAACAGGCTTCCAATGGATGGTGCATTGGTGGCTATTTTAACCTCAAATTAAAGAGGGATTATGTGCACACTCCGTCGAGATGCTTTATGCATCGTCAAGTATATGCCTATGAGACTTTTGGATTAAGAACAGAAAGAACAATCAAAAACTCACTTTCATGTTTACTATTGGCACTAGACGTTGTCTTATACTGAACTGCAATTACCAACAAAAGCTTCTGAATCTAATGGAATGTTGATACCAACACAACCCAAAGAAATATTATATGGATTCTTTCACAAACATGCCATGGAAGCCATCAAATATCAACAAATATTCTAAGAAAGGTTCGTGACCACCAAAATTATGATAATGTATATAAACTCATTTTCGTAATGAAAATTTCACCAAGAGTAGTCTGGGTACATAATCCAAAATCCATATAAAACACATGATTAAAATCTCATATTTAAAATACCTTAGCATCAATATGCATATGCATAGTATGTACCATCATATGGTATCAAGCACCTTCACATGAAAATTCAAAAGTTATAAATACTCAAATAGTGGAAGATACCACATTTGTAACAAAAAAACTACATATATTACAAATCTTCATTACATTAGGGTACACATGCATAGTAGATATCCAACCAATACTAGTCCAAAATACATACATAGTTACATATCCATTGAATGCTAGACTACTAGTCCAAAATACATACATAGTTACATATCCATTGAATGCTAGACTACTAGTCCAACAACACCCAAATACACACATGCCAATTACATACCCTAATACGAAATACGGATACAATACACATGACGTACGTACTTGGGTTATGGACGTACCCTAAACCCTTGACCCTATACCCTAAAACTTTGACCTGTTTTGACGCACTCTGCTGTCGTCGTGCGTTTCTCGTTTTGCGTTGCGGGAAGGGAGAGAAGAGCGCTTAGCGATGGCGCTTAGATCTCTGGCAGGTTGTGCGGCAGTTGTGTTCAGGCTGCGGTGTGCGACGCCTTCGCTAGCCTTCTCCTCGCAGTCTCCATTCTCAACAGCTGGTTTGTATATTTTTGTATCTTCTTCTTCTTCTTCGTCATCATCATCATTTTGTTGTTGTTGTTCTTTCGTTGTCGTTTTGTTTTGCAGTTTAGTGCTTTTTTTTTTCGTTGATTTTTATTGCGTTTCGAGTTGTGGGTTTTGTTGGAATCTAGTTTTTCACAGTATTGTTTCTGCCCATCTCTATTGTTGTTGATTCATGCTGAATGGTGGCGTTGCAGTTGTACTGGACGATTTGAAGTACGCGAAGACTCACGAATGGGTGAGAGTGGAAGGTGATTGCGGCGTGGTTGGAATCACACACCATGCTCAGGTATAATGCATGCACAACAAGTTTTTTTGAAAGAAAAACAAACAAAGCACAGCAGCGATCATCACTACCTAATCGGCGTCTTCGAATGGGAAGATGGAATGCTTGTTGAAAAGGTTTCGATTCATGGCCATAGTCTACTCCCTGATAGGATGGATGCGCGTTGCCGTGATTTGAGTGCAGGAAGAATTAGGAGATGTGGTCTTCGTGGATCTTCCCGAGGTAGGAAGGCAGGTGGCGAAGGGCGAGTCATTTGGAGTGGTGGAGAGTGTCAAAGCTGCGAGTGATATCTATTCTCCCATATCCGGGGAGGTTGTGGCTGTCAACAGTGAACTGGCTGACTCCCCAGCACTGGTGAGTCCCCCAGCCAGCATCCTTCCTTGGACATTCAGCCAATTGTATGGCAAAAATGCAGAAGAGCAAGTTTCTAGAGCAAGACAGACCAAAGGAGAAGAAGAATCACAGAACAAGAAGAAAAAAACAGATGGCCAATATTTACAGAAAAAACTAGATCTGAGGAACAACACTGACCTCACAGAAACAGATTCACAAAATGTATCATCTTTCCAAAGAGGAAGATGCATAAAAGATATTAGAATCTGAAGAAAATCCTTCTAATCTGAGCCTCCATCAAGGGCTCTTCTGAGAACTTTGTTCCATGATGTACTACTCTGCAACCATTGTGCAAGCTCAAGAATGTTTCTATTGCTGGTGCCACTTCTTACTGTTATATTTCTGAAGATGTACCTTACTTTAAAGCTTCTGCTTCTCACTCCATCATGCATTTTACACCAGCCTCTTTTTTTTGTTTTTTGGTAGGCTCTTTATCTGTGGATCATCAGTTGTCCACAATAACCTAACTTTGCTGGGGCAACGGAGTTTATGACAGGTGAACAAGGGTCCATTTGATGAGGGATGGATTATGAAGGTCAAGCTAAAGGATCATGAAGAAGTTTGCTCCTTGCTAGATGCTGAGAAATATGAGCAACTTCTGGAAGTGAGCACGCATTAAATCACTTCCCCTTTCCTGACATTTTAGGAGAATCTCAAGAGATCTCTGTCTGTCTTTCTCAAATTCAGCTGAAGTTAGTTTGGCAAGTGCATTTTAGGAAGTTCCCAGTAGAATTTTGAACAGATATGGCAAAATTCCTATGACCTTGGGAAACTGTTAAGCAGTGTTTCAGGGGTATAAAGCATTGTGTAGCACTGCTTGCACTACTGTGCCACTGGCAGTTTATCTGCAATAACATAACCTCCATGGGCTGTTTGCTCATCAGTCCAGTTGAATTGGGAGATTTGTGTGATATGAGGTCCTTCATGAGTGTATTACTGGTAAATTTACAACAGCAAGTATACAAGGTCTTCTGTTGAATAATTTTGCACTTCAAATTGCAGACATTAATGGAGGCTTTATGTGAGTTTTTCTGCACACATTGTTTGGTTTAAGGCTCTGAACATACCAACGACACTTTGTGAAATTATGTGGGTAACCTTTCCAGATACTCATACTCACACAAACTAAGTAGATTGTCCATGAATGCAGGAAAGCTAATGTGTTGACCATTCTTCCCATTTGCACATGGACCTGTAATCTGTCTCCTAGGTTCAGTATATCATCGATGCTTGATTGTTCTGCTTTAGGTTGAAAACAGTGGAATGTGGAGTATCTTCTGTATTGGAAATTATCTCACTGATGATGGTCAGAATTGTGCTGTGGAATATTTGTACAGCTTTCCAGTGGTAGATTGTCTGTAATCAAAGTTGACTTGAACCGCAGACATACACAGCAGTAGAAAGTATTAGCTGTTACAAACCAATGATGGGACTGTCACGAAGGCACATGTGATGAAATACTTACTCTGCTTGCATGCTTTATAGGTCTTCTACTGGTCGCAAATTAAGAAAGCTTTCTCTATTGTCTGCAATCTTTCCATTTCTGTGTTTTCGCTCAATTGATCACTTGCATATGTAGCAAGATGAAATGCAAAATGTTCAACAGTTGGTAAGACCAAGCTTGCTCAATTGTGTAAGTTTCATGTGTGAAGACTAGGATTCTTGAAGTTGCTGCTGTTTCTACTACTAATTTCACACCAAAGATACATGTGCATGAAAGTTTGAACCTAACTATTCAAACTATGCATTCTTCCCCTCTTGTTCCTTGTAGAAAATGTTTCCTCCATGATGGAGATAAATTGGAGATTGTGGTTGACAGCAGCACTGAGCAAATGGTCCGCAGGAGTCGTCACGAGGTATAGTATAATTTACTGCTCTTTATTTAGAGAATACATTGAAAATATAAAATCATAACAAAACTGACCAGGGATTCTGATAGATTCATCTGATCAGCAGAAAGAATTTTAGCATAATATGAAAAGTTGAAGAAACGCCTCTTTAGATCTGTATATAAGCTAAATGCATATAAACCAAAGAGATCTGACTCTTCTTCAGAACGTCCTTCACAAGAAACCTCAATGAAGGTGAAGAAGCACATAACTGAATCTGTCAGATTCTATGGCTGATCTGAGCGGAGTTCCCATAAAATGTAGATAGATAGAGAGAACTTTGATTTGAAAATCTCAATCCTTTCAAGATTATATCAATGCAGTCACGCTAATAATTCATAGCAAGTGTAATCAAGGTTTGGTTTTCATGTTTTTATGTGAAAAATGGAACGTCTTTCTGCTAAGAATGTGTTAGGTCTAAGCCATAGCAAGTGTAATCAGCGTTTGATTTTTCATGTTATTATCAGCGTTTGGTTCTACATGGTTTTATTGAAGAGTGTACGAGTCTTGGATAGATTCAATACTATTATGCCTCGTACCAAGCAATCCATTGAGCATCATGAAGCGGATTGATCAGCAGGGAAGAAATGGTCCAGGTGTTCCTGTCCATCCTTCCACACACTGCAGCAGAGGAGACACCAACTTTCCGTCGCAGATAGCGTCGTACACTTTCTCTATGTCTTGGCCAGGAGACACAGTCTTCAATCCTGACAACAGTTCAGTGCCCAACTCCGATCTCACGAACTTGTACAACGGGTAGGTTCTGCATTCTTGGATCCGGTTGGGTACCGACGAGTAGCCTTTGGTGTCGTAAGCTTCACGA
>Ga0116231_10008976_pt1 | contig 17215 bp, 13 predicted proteins | sample S1TSphgellanicum_2_FD_89695 | JGI IMG/M metagenome (GOLD analysis project Ga0116231, IMG submission 89695) | Host-associated microbial communities from peat moss isolated from Minnesota, USA - S1T2_Fd - Sphagnum magellanicum MG | ecosystem: Host-associated > Plants > Peat moss > Unclassified...
GGGGGGGTCTATTAGTTTGATGTGTTATAATCAATGATTCATTGGAACAAACATCCCCCAATTTCCATGATCTTGACCAATTTCAACTTTGGATAATTTTCTCCTTCCCTTTTGTGTCTATTTGATTTTCTTATATCAATAAAATAATATGTGGCTTGCAAGTTAAGATCATGTGCTACCACTAGATGCAATGCCTTTCAAAATAAAAGTTGAACTCCTTCACATGATTTGACAATTTGTTTCATGCATTATAATGTATTCATGTGGTTTCAATTTATATTGTGTAAAAATTACTTGGGCTTAATCCTTAATTTGGAAATTATAATTCAAAAAAACTTAAATCATTAAAGTTATCTTTAAAATCAAGAAAAGATGACAACAAAACCCCCTATTTAGACACATAGGGGATAAGATTTCAAAAAACATGAAAAAAAAATATGTTGGGCTTCAATGGGGCACAACAAATTGAACAACAAATTTAGCAACCATCCTTTCTTTAATTGAACCCAAATCGTTGCTACTACTATGTGTACTATAATTATAAATGTTTTTGTGTGTGCACTCATGCATTTTATCCTAAGTCTTAGTATTTCATACCCTTATTTAATAAAATTTCATGACTTTGCAAACAATAGCTAAAAGGGGACGAAACATCAAATGAAGGCTGCAATTCAAGCCTAATAGGGAACGGCCCAAAATGACCCAACCCCCATGAATACACCAATTCCGTTTGGGATGAACTCAAATTAATCCCAATTATAGGATCTCTTGCAGCCATTAAGGTTGGGTCATTTTTTTCCCCTCACTTACTTCAAGGCTACCCATTAAAATATATATATTCAATTGCCTAAGCATTTGAAACCTTAACTACCTACCTAACTTTGCATCTACCACCTCCACCCCGCCAAAAACCCTAAACCTTGTCGCCACTCAAACCTTATCGTTGTAGTTTGTAGGAGGGGGGAAACATTGTTGTAGCTACAATTCAAACATAGTTAAGAAAGGAACCAAAACTTCAATGTGAATGTAATCATTGTTGTAATTTGATTTTGGAGTAAAGGTCATTGTTGTAGTTTGGTTTTAGAGCAAAGGAGTTGCTAAGTGATTAGGAGTGTTTAGGAACCAAGTGCTACTACAACACATCAACCTAATATTGCTGCAACATTGAAGTGTAATGAAACACTATTGCAAAATCAAAGTGTAAAAGTAGTGTTATAGAAGACAGTGCTACAAAAGTGGTATTGAAGCAATGTTGCAAAAGACATTGTGGCAAAAGACATTGCTAAATAGTTGTTGCAGAAAACGTTGTTCCAAAATATACCTTTGCATTTGTGGCAAGTAAGTGTATGTCAACCCTTTTTTTTTCTTTCTCTCTTTTATTAATCTTATACCCTTGTAGAAAATATTCGTCCTCATCTTCTATTTTTTTTATGAAACAAGGGCAAAAGATGATGATGAATGTAACGTTCATTGTTATCTTGTGGTCTTCTTATGAAATCGTGGCAAAAGACAACGATGAACGTGCCTCGTTGTCATCTTCTATTTTTATTTTATTTTTGCATTACACAAGACTATGGCTCATTCTCTTCTGTTTATTTTTATTGAGTTGCACAAGACAATGATAAGCCTCCCGACTTATTGTCATCTTCTACAATCCAAGGAAAAAAAACCAAAAGATAACAATGAACCTCTTGGCTTCTCGTTGTCTTTTGCAATCGAAAAAAAAATACAACCAAAAGAGGACAATGAGCCTCCCAACTTGTCATCGTCTTATGTTGGTTTTTCTTGGGTTGTAGAAAATGACAACGAGTCGAAAGGCTTGTTATCGTCTCTTAATTTTTTTCCTTGGTCGTAAAAGATGACAAGAAGTTAAGAGGCTTATCATTTGTCTCTTAGTGTTTTTTCCTTAATTGCAAAAGATGATGACAAGCCAAGAGGCTTATTGTCGTCTTTTACAATTAAAGAAAAACAACCAAGTAAATGTAATGATTTAACTTTATGATTTTTATATTAATTCAATTCAATTATAATGAAAAATGTAAATAAAATAATTTAATTTTATAACTAGATTATATTAATTAATTTAATCACAAATAAAAATTCTTAAGTATAAGATCTTTAAACCTTTAAATATAATGAACAATATTTATTATTAGTAGTAGTAGGAACATCTAATTTTGTAATTCTTCTTGTTACAAATTTTTTTTTTGTATAAAAAAGTTGCAATAAGTTGGAAAAAATAAATTATTATCCCTTTTAATATGTTGTGTACAATTGTTTATTGAAAGGAGCTTGAAATTCTTCAACAATGGTGGCAATCGCCATTATTGGGGAAATTAAAGTTTTTTTTTTTCTTTTTTGGATTGATTATTGTTTAAAGATGACGCGCTCCCAAGTCCCTAATTAGACCCAAGATTGGTCTAAGTTACTCACACAACGGAATTGTGAGAAACCTTGGGCACGCTCCCAGCTCTCAGCATTAAAAGGGGTAAAGGGGCGTGTTGAAGCTTCGGGATGGGACTAGGAAGAGTGACAAGCTATTCACTTACTCGAACCTGCATCAAACCAACCAACAAGTTGGTTAGTTCACTTTCTGGAACACCCTTGGTGCTAGGACAAACCACAGGCAACTCAGGACTCACTTGACTCACCATGGCCCAGACTTGGGGGAAGCCACCACCTTCCCCCATATAGTATACTTTGTGCCTCTCCACGGCACCCACGTCCGAATGGCTTTTTGTCCCGGGACTCCCAAGAAGGAATCCTAAAATTGTCCCGGTTTGGACTCTTAGGACTTTGAGCTATCATAATTCTTTGCTCAGACCTCAAATTGGGATGAAGTCTAAAGCAAACTTATAGCTCTCCTTGAAAGCTTTCCAATGGTGTGTCGCACTGTACCTGCACGCACCGGGGTTGGGTCGATTCCTGACTTTTAGTGGTTGGGTGCCAAATTGCTAGTTTGACTCCTAGCCTTTCTTTTTGCCATAACTTGTGCTACATATGTCCAAATGGCCCATGTGAAGCCATTTTCAACACCTACACTTCGCTAGTTTTCCAATGATATAAAGAACGCCCCAATGAGAGGTGTTTTGACCCCTGCAATCGAAGTCTGAAATTTTGGGAGTCCCGGAGGACTCCCAAGTCCCAATTTCGGGTGTGAGTTTCATTCTCACACTTCCCTCAAAGTGGTGTTGCGACAAAGGATTTGAAGGTTTTTATTGTAGGATGGAACGTCCCCAAAAGAAATTTAAACACCAAGGAAAGGTGAAAACTAATAATCAACAAATGAATGTTGTAGCAAATGAAGAAGGAATTGAAATGGAACAAAAAATTATCATCTACACTCCTATTTTTAAAGGTAAACCCTAAACCCACTCCTATTTTTGAAAGTAAATTTGTTGTGATGGATGATATGTTTCACATGATAGGGTTTAAAAGAATGTAATGCAACACATTATGAATAAAAAATCCTAATCCTAACCCTAAACCCCATCTTCATTCTTTATTTGAAAATGGGGATGGGGTATTTTTTTCCCCAATTTTTTCAAAGCAATATCCTCATTGTTTGAAGGGCTTAGTTGCTAGGTTATTTACAATTTCCTCCTTGTATTTAGGGTTTATTTGCTAGTTTATAATACCTTCATATTTTTAGAATTCTTTCGTTGGTATATTTGCAATACCTTCATATTTTGTAAGGTTTTTTTGCTAGTCTATTTGTAATACCTTCATATGTTGTAGGGTTTTTTTGGTAGTCTATTTACGATACCTTCATATTTTGTAAGATTTCATTGTTGGCTTGTTTGAAATACTTTCATCATTTTAAAGGATTACTTGCTGGTTTGATTTTAAATGTTGTTTTTGTAAGGGTTTTAGTGGTTTCACATGAAAATGATCAATTATAAATACCACCAAATCATGCAAGGGAAGATGTAGATTGGGTGCTTAAAAGGTCAAGGTGGAAATGCAAGATCAGTGGATGCACCAACACTTATACGACTAAATGGTTATTTTGTCAACATTTGGACAACAAACACATGCTTCACATGGAAGTAGGCAAATATGGTCGTTCTTCTACTCGTGTTGGAGGACCAAGGTAACAAAATCACCATGTTGTGAAAGCTTGAATTTTGAGTAACCCACATGTAAGGCAAAAGTGGAATGAAAAAAAGGCCCTTGATTGAGTGAAAAAGAAAATGGATTTAGAATGGGATGAACTCAAAACCCAAGTGCAACAAATGGTACAAGTTAAGCGGCCTTTGTTGGTACTTTTAACCTCCAAAATCTTGTTGGGCATCATTGGAGTTCCGACATGGGGGGTGGGGTTCATCCCACAAAGGTCATGGGCGTGCCTTGAAAATGACAAGAACCTTGTTGAGACAATTTGGGCAAACATAGTTGCCTATGCAAAACCTTTGAAAGTTGCATGGGGTGTTCATAATTGGACATTGAAGTCCAATAAACACAATTGATCCAAAGAAATGGATGCAATATTTGAGTATCACAATTTTGAAATCATTCATGGGTGGTATATTTCCATCCATATATATATATAACATTGTTTGCATCTTAACATTAGAATCTAATTTGTTTTTTTGTTTTTTTGTGCTAGGTTTTGGGGCACAACAAAGGAGGCTTCTATTGCAAATGCAATTCGACTTGTGCTTGAACTCATCACCATGTAATAAAAGCTATAGAAATTACAACAAAGTGTTGCACCAATATGGGCATTCCTTCTAGTTCATCCTCCTCCAAGGAATAATTATTGATATAACTTTAATGCACGTATGCATAATTTTTATCTCAAGCCATTATATATTTTTATCACCATCTTTTTTGTAATGTGGTTACTCAAACATTTTTGTATCAATTCACTTGTCTTAATTTTGACCTCTAATTTTGGGATTTGTAGATTTTGGGTTCATTTTATGCCATGTTGCACATAATACCCCATCCACTACGAATGGATTACATTTACTATAAACCAAATGAGCAAAACCTTCATTATTCTTATCATGAAATATTTGCACAATAACCTTAAGGAAAAAATGTAATTTAATAATTTTATATAATTCATTGCCCATTTTCATGGAAGGACCCTTTGGTGATAAACCGGTTTGTCTATGCGGGTAGTGCAAACTTTTAATCTTCTCGTTTATGGGTGGGTTTTCCATAAAACATTTCAAATTGTAATGCTCACATATCAACCAATTCATGTTCATGTTCCATTACCCTAATATAAACTTTTGCTTAATATATGTTTCAAATAAATAGGGGGGACATTAGGTTTAAGGAAATTAAGCCCACATTTTTGTCATTAATTGTTTTAAGGTAACCTTTTTCATAACATTTATATTATTTTCATGGAATATTTTTTAAGTGAATTTATGTATTCACATACACACACATATTTAAGGAGGTGCCTATTTTTGTTTTCTTTTTCATTAAAGGAAAGGAGAATGAAAGTGATTCCATGGCAAAAGTATGAATGATAAAAAAACCTTCCCATTAGTCGGGGTCCCCCCCCAAAATTAGGTCTAAAACACAAGTTGATAGTCTATACACAATTTAGGGTTATGCAAAAATAATTCCAAAATTAGGTTTAACATTTAGTTTTTAAAAAATTGTTAAATTCCACCGTTAAAATTATGTAACCAACTCTTTTTGTGTTTATTTAATTTAGGGTCGATGTAGGGATTTTTTGTTCCATACAAAGGTTTAGTTCAACATTTCAAGGTTCATTGTATAAGTTTGCTTAATTTTTCAAATTTAAACCTATGCATCCATTAGGTTGTAATGTCTACGTGATGGGGGTTAAAGTTTTCAATTTGTAATACCATACCTTATCACCCTATGTCAAATCCCAAGTTGCAATACCTAGGTATATTTATGTTATGTAACCCCCCTTGATAACCAAATGCAATACTTACATCTAGTGTATAAAAACAATAGAAAATATCCAAAAAATACCTATTAAAAAAAAAACCCCCAATTATGAATAGTTTCATCTTTGGGTGTAAGCATTGATTGTGGGCATGTTCTAATTTTTCCAAACCCTAATTACAATACCTACATCATTTGTAGTGAGTGTTAAAGTGATCATTAAGGCAATTTTGCATTTATTATTGTAATGTAATACTACAAATTTACCATAGTAAACTTATCATTATACCTACATAAATTTATATTGTGTACCTTCACCAAAAGCCCCCTTTTGGTTAATAAATATTTATTATGCACGTATTACAAAAATTTAGTCCCTAATCATCTAGGGTTACTTGGGGGGATCTTGTTGACCAAATGTAATACCTATATTTAATGGACCGAATGCAATAAGAAATTTCCAAATGATATTTATAACTAAAGCAAATCCATTAAAACAAATCATCATTATACTAAAAAAAGGTAGGACAATACTTGCATTAAATGGTCAAATCCCCCTTTAGAAGGAGTAGGAAATTTGCAATACCTTCATTTAATGTAATTAATACCCATGAAAAATAAGAAATCATATGCAATATTCCAAGGCCTGCATGCTTGACTGGCTAGCCAGTTTCAAGCTCAGGTGTTCATCAGTCAACTCAACAGCAGAAAATGGGTTTTAATAATTCAGTGGGAGAGGGCAATGCTGATGATAGATTGTTTGAAGGTTTACCCCAATTGATGCTAAACCTAAACCCCAAATTTAACTAAATTTAATGAAATTTAATTAAAGTACGGTAGGTTAGCCAAATTTAACCAAGTTTAACAAAAAATGCCTTAGTTTAACCAAAAAAGATTAAAATTAATCAACCTTAATTAAGTTTAGCCAAAAGTAATAATAATAGTTTAAGGAAAAATTAATCATATTTTATCCAAAATTAGGTAAAATATCTGAATTTAACCAAATTTATCCACATTTAATTAAAATAAATAAATTTGACAAAATTTCACCAAGTTTAACCAAAATTAATTAAACGAATTTAGTTTAGCCAAGTTAAACAAATTTTCGCCACAATTAGTGTAGTATAACCAAAATTAATGAAAGTACCCAAGTTTAATGAAACTTAACCAAGTTAAATAAAATTTAGCCAAATTAACCAAATTTAATTAAAATATTATTTTACATAAGTTGAACCAAGTTGAGCCAAATTTAATTAAGTTTAGCCAAAATTAACCTAATTTATCCAAATTTGAAAAAAATGCCAAAGTTTAGCCAAGTTAAACCAAATCTAACTTAATTAATGTTTAACAAAAATTATCCAAAATTAATTAAAATGCCCTGATTTAACCAAATTTAATAAAGTTAAATTAATTTAAACTAAACTTAATTAAGTTTAGCCAAAATGATTGGAAGTACCCAAGTTTAACCAAAATGATCAAAAGTAACCAATTTAAACCAATTTAAACCAAAATGATCAAAAGTATTCAATTATAACCAATTTTAGTCAAAATGATTGAAAGTACGTAAGTTTAAACAAGTTTAACCAAATTTAACCAAGTTTTGTTAAGTTTAGTTTAAATAGGATAAATTTTTGCCAAGTTTAATTTAAGAATAACGCCTGTGAAATTTTAAATGAATTTGAGTTTATATTCTTATCATGACATTATTTGTCACCAATTGAAGTGATAGTTAAATGGTTAATGTTTTGGCTTTGTCACTATGGAGGTGAGGGGTTCAAATCCCTCTTGTGGCATGGTTGGGGCTTTAAGGCTTACAAGTGGTCTACTTGCTTAAAGAGGCTTATAAGTGACCCATATGTTTAAAAGACCTATAAATGGTCTACTTGCTTAAGGAGGCTAATGAGTGACCCACATGCTTAAAAAAACCTTACAAGTGGTTTACATGCATTGGGTTTAAAGGGGCCTATGCACATTTTTCATGGGGATTACCTTCTTAGGTTTACAATTTTTTAATCCAAATGATTAATTAAAATTTATTAATTATTTATTGAATTTAAATTATTTAAATTAATAGGATATTTATGACACATCATCAACTAGCACCTATGCTAGTTTTGGGCAAAATAGACAAACCACATCAATAAACAATTATTAATATTAGTCAAAACAAACATGCCATGGTGTACAATATTACTAAAGTACCCTTTGTGCTTCTCTTAAATGACTATGTTTTTTTGCTGGTTTAAGCATCTTGTCTAAGGTCAATATGTGACTAAAATCCAGTCATAAAATTAACAAAAAACACCTTTTTTGTAGTAGTGATTTTCAAAACTACATTTCATATATTTTCAAATTCAAATAGAACCAAATACAACATCATACATATGCAAAAGTTGTTCACATAATATTAGTGAAAATAAACCACCTTTATATCAAGCACCAAATAAAATTTTCTAAAAACAAAATCATTATATTAATTTTTAAATTAACATAATTATAATAACGTCTTATTTGATCACGTCTTGTTTTTAATCAAATTTATAAACTCCAAACGTATGGGCAATATAAAATGCATCATAATATTATTAATGTCCTTATAAATGTGGATCAAACTCAATCAATACTACCATGTTTACCACATGATGGTATAACAATGTAGGTGTGCGCTTCTTAATCAAAGTCTTGAATATAAATCACCTTTATATGTTAAGAAATGTTCATCCAAATATATTGATGATCATTTTACGATATTTAATTGAAACACCATTATACAAAGATTTGAATGTTATCATTCATCATCAACGCGCAAGTTTATTTGCTTTACATATGAATTCAAAATCTCAAATTTTTACTTATAATAATGCATCATCTAATAACTTTGATTCTTCCAAAAATAATGGATTATGAAAATATTATATATTCTATTGCCCTAAGTCAAAATTTTCACGCTTTAAGTATATTTAAAAATAAACATTCAGAGGAATTAAATTTTTCCAACAATGCTCTATGAACAACCTTGACATTTTTCTAAAGGCTTTTCATATCAACAAATAGTTCAATAGGAATTATTTCATAAATTTGGGATTTTTCAACAAATATTTTAAACCTTTTTTATTAAGCTACTAAAGTTTATATCCAAAAAGTCATAAATTCTGGTTGGGTGTGAATATGAAAAGGAAAACTAAGTCATAAATTCTAGATGGGTGTGAAGATGAAAAGGAAAACTATGTGGTAGAACTTTAAAAGCTTATCAAATACAAAACAAACCAATTTTAGATAATATATTCAAATCATACTTAGCTTATCATGATTTGAAAGGTTTTTATAATTCACCTGATTATTTTGAAAGGTTACGAAAAAAATTATTTGTAACGACTCAACAACTCAATTCTCCAACGTTTTTAATCATTTTTACATTTATTAAAAAACTATGGGATTTTTTCATGAAAGTTTTACACATATTACATGCTTCAAGATTAAATCTTCCAAATAAAATAGAAGACCTCCAATTTCTTCATATAATAGAATTGATATGAATTGACCTTTTCACATGTATAAAATATATTACGATCATAGAACATCTTATTTTTGTAAACTTATCGCAAAATATCATTATATATATATATATATATATATATATATATATAATTTTATTTATAAAAAAATTGTCACTAAATTCCAACATCGTGAGAATGAACACGACCATGGACTTTTATGGGTAAAAAATGCACTTATGTATGAAGTGCACACAAATGAAAAAATTGAATGGTTTATAAACAAGTTTATTTCTTGTGATATATCATTATTACCAAACCCATTACTAAATGCACAACAACATCAACACACATGTACATGTTAAAAAAAAAAAATGTTCTTTGTAAATTTCATTACCCATTATCTCCTATGCGTGAAACAAAAATTTTATAACCTTTTCAAATAAATGGGAATTATCCATTTTCACAACAATACTTCCATACAAAAGTAAAAAAAACATTTTAATCTTTTAAAAAATAAAATAAAATGATGATATATCATTTCTAAATATTTAAAATTTTAAAACCTTGATAAAAGCACATATATATTCAGTTTGAGAAATAAATTAACAAAGCCACACATTTTTTTGAAATGGATTCCTAAAACATATAAAAACTAATGCACTTAGTATACATATTGTCCATCTGGTTTGTAAATACAAATATGCAATATATTTTGGACCCATATAGGGCTACAACATATTACACATTATATATAAAAAATATATATATAAATCAATAACATCAAAACTACATTCTATCATTAAAAATTGCATCGTAAATAATATAAATGCATATACAAAAATTCAAAAGTTAGGTAATGCATCTTTTTTTAATGCCCAACAAATGGTTATTTAATTTGTTGTTCACCTTGTATTTTTTCTACCATTATATCATTCATTTTGAACATTTCAATTCATAAATATTTTTCCTTTTGAAGAACGGGCTTTTATGTTAAAACCACAAGTTACATTAAATGAATTGAAACCAAATTCAACTAATTTAATGTGTTCATCAATCATAAATAAATATATTAATCATCCTAATCAATATAAGTCATTGTCATTATCAAAATTTTGTTATTTATAAAAAATTAAATAAATAATATTTCAAAACCCAATTTTATTACGTTTGTAAATTACATAAATATAAAAATATTGAAAATTGGTCGAAAGAATAAATTTTATTATATTCACCATTTCGAAATTGAAAAAACTTATAATTTGGAATTAATGTAACTTGGCATGATGTACATTGTTAACAACCTAATGAAATTTCTAAGATTAAATCTATTTTTAATTACCAAATGTTATATCAACTATAGAAAACATGTGTTAAAAACACAAAAAACCATAAGAACAAAGGTTAAAGGAAAAAGTCTAAATTTCATTTCTAAACAAAAAGCAAGGCAAGATTATGTGATTTAAAAATAAGAACATAATAATTAAAAACAAAAACACGAAATGTGCAAGACCAACATGAAAGCAAATCTTTATTATGCTAACATATATAAACATGAACACGAAAGAAACATGACAAGGTTATGGTGCAAGATCATGTTTAAAACAAGTGTTGAACATATTGAAAGAAATGAAGGGTTTTACTATTATTTATACTCTTTTGGGGACCTAACCCAAGGAAACTTTTAAGGGGGTTTCTATGTGTGCATCAAATAGGGTATCTTCTTAATTAGGAATTGACTACGAATTAATTGAAAGTTAATTTGGACTTAATTAAGAGTCAACTAGAAGTTAATTAAACTTATATAAGACTTAATTAAAAGTTAATCAAAAATTAATTACAAGTTCATTAGGATTTAACTAGGACTTAACTGAAAATTAACTAAAATTTAATTAAAGGTTAACTAGAACTTAAATAAGAATTATGGATGAACATTGTGGATGAATTCCATTTATTATAAGATGGTGTCTAATGTTAACATCCATCACAAAATGGATGATTCAATAAATTCCAAATCAAAACCATTACATTCAACTAACATTTGGACTGATGATGTAGATAATGAAGTAAATGATTCACATTGTACAATTCTTGTAACAAACATAATCAATATTGAACACTATGATTTATGATCTAACTTTGTCATTCAATCATGTAATGGACCAAACCAAAAATCACAATTTTAAAAAAATGAAATTTTCACATAATCATCATATTCCATGATGATGGAAGAACTTGAATATTGTAATTTACTTAGGCAATTAACTAAGAACAAAAATTAATATTTGATGATGTTATGCATAGAAAATAATTATACCCATCAATATGTTTATTTTTTACAAGGGTGTTGGAATTGATAAATATTTTGCATTAAAAACTCATAATTCAAGGATTATTACAATTATACAATAAAAACATGTCTTCTGATTTAACAAAAACCAAGGTTTTATTTATGGCATCAACAGGTAAAGTTACTTTCAATATTGATGGTTTAACAATACATTCGACATTTAACATATTTATCCAACAAACCTTATTTAATTTATTAAACTTATCATTGGATTCATTAAATAGGTTTACATGTTGATATGAATAATTACAACTTGTTGAACTATAACTGAAATATCATTTGTTGGTGTTAAAATATTTAATGTCATAAATAATAGGCTAAGGTCCATAAAACACATTCAAAACAATTTTTTTGGTGATGTTGATGTTATCATGACATGTGATTTCTATTAAGCACGCCCTATGAAAGATAATTGGATCTTTCAAAATATCGAAGATAATGTTAATACATTAGCATTAGATTTTTGGAAAACATATGTCCAATGTTATGAACTAAATAAAATTATATGGTAGTTTGATACGGTCTTTATAAAAATTTTGAACAAATTTCATGCTATAAAAAAGATATAAAAAAAATTTAATTTGTAATCGAGAACCATCCAACAATTTTGCTATTTCATATTTATTTTATACAAATGAACTTGTGCAAAAACACAATGAAAATGTGTTCACTAACACATTAGGTCCCATGTTTATTTTTAAAACAATGGACATCGACCATCAATCATGCCCACCATCTTATAAACTCTCAAATGATTTGAGTAAAATTCGAAGTTTACATTTTACAATTCATATAAAAAATACATGTTGGTTGAATTAATGTTAATAATTGTGCAACATTTAATGGTCTTGTAAATGGAGCTAATGGCATTTTTAAAACATTAACAACATATTGTGAAAAAACTATTATATGGATAATGTTTCAAAATTTAAAATTGGAACATTAACAAGAAAAAAATATAGTCATTATTATGACAATAACATTGAATCAAAATGGACACCAATTGAACCTATCATCAAAGATATAAAAGTTGGTAAATCCTAATCATTTATCATAACAAGTATTCAATTTCCAATTCAACTTGTAACAATAAGAACCATTCATCGTTCTTAGGGATTATCACTAGATGAATTAATTTTTGATCCCATTAACATTAAAAAACATGGGTTAACAAATGCAACATTATCCCACATTCGAACAAAAGAAAAATTGTTTTTGTTAACTCCTCTCTAACATGAAAACTTCTATGTGGATCTAAGAATACATATATAAATGAATATAATGAAAACAATTGCAACATGGATACTGTTAAATCCTAAATTTAAAAAACTTACATAATTTTCATGTAATTATATAAACCTTGAATACAACTTCTTTACACCAACATTACAAAGACATCAATCATGATCATAACCTTCGAATGTCTCATATCTTATGTTTTATAAAAACAAGAATACACCATGTATCAACATATGTGCACAAATTTATAATTCATCGAGGTATTCATATATTTCAATCCATGATGGTCATGGGTTAATGATGATGCATGACATACACATGCACTTATATTCCTTCAATACAATAACTAATGATGGTTCAAAATATATAACAACAATTTTTAATATTAATACACAAAAAACAATACATATTGTATTTTTGTATAAAGTTCATTCATGTTCAATTTTTACATTCCTAAACAACCTTCAAACTATAATTCAACAATATCCCGAACAATGTCCAATCATCATTATGTGAATTTTTTATGCTGACATTCCAATGTATAACAAAAAACCATTAATGTATCCATTTATTTAAAGTTTAACATTTGTGAAAACATCCATGTAAATGTTGCATTTTCCACCTACTTAATTACTCCCAAAGTGTTGGCAACTTGTGGCTTGAATTTGTATTTTTCATGGACCATGTGTTAAAAAAAATCATAAATATCAATAACAAAACCAAAAAAAATTTGGACAAATTTCTTATCTACACATACACCCATCAAACACCGTAACAAAATATTTTTGATCGAAAACTTAAACCCAAAATGTGACAAAAACAAATATAAGAATTGTCAAATTGTCAAACTTCAAAATGAAAATGAGACTAAAAGTAGAAATCTTTCCATGTAAATTATATACATTCAATATTGATGTTTGTTTCAAACATCGAAATATTTCATGCACATTGCTCAAAATTGTCTACATTATCCAAGTTTGAAAAACTTGGAATTTCTTAAACAATATAATTATTTACAAATTTTCTATTCATTTGTATGGTGAAAGAAAAGACATTGAAACTATAGTTTCAATATCTAAATATCCACAATGAATTTTAAGACAGTTGTAAAACTTTATTTTTTAGTACAAATGTGAAAAAAAATATTCATGGTCTTTCATAAAGCCAACAAACTTTCATCCACTATATCTTGAGTTCAAGTAAAACATTAAATGTAATACCTTTTTTTTTTGGACAGAACCTCTCATGGCAGAGCCGCTTGTTAATGAAAGGGGTTTTAAATACTTTTGTGCCAAATGGTTCCTTTCATGTATTAGGTATATTCTCAACATTGAAAGGTAGTATTTGGTGGAATCTCAAATTCAATTTTATGATGTTTTGCATGCATATTTTATGGCATGTGTCTTTGCACCAATGTGGTCAAGAATCGGAATTCTTTCACTACTAGAAGCCAAGACTAAAGGGCTTTTTGTGCAGACAGAGATTGAAGATGATGACGATGAGGCATTGCAAAACACAAATTCCTGGGAGTTGGCTTGAGTTGTTGAATTTCATTTTTTTGTGCTAAAATGAAGGGTGCTTCACTCTCTTTCCTTTACTATTGGATTGTGCAGATGTCATTCTTCATTGAAAGATCAATAGATTGGAGACCCAATGGTTTAATACCTGCAGTGATTTTTTATTTGCTGATTTTTTTGCAGGATACATTGGATTGGGCACCACGGAAAAAAAACCAAAAGTGGGTGTTTCAAGAAACAAATGCTCACATAAGCAGGCATTATGTATTTTAAAATGCCTGCCCTTCGTAGAGGAAAAATTTCCACATATAACATGCCCTTCAACTACACTTCAAATGTTGGCTCAGGTCTTCATGGTTTTAATCCATGCGCATTTTTAATGGCATCTTGTGCAAACAAAATCATTAAAAAAAAATCCTTTGGTTTGTTTTATTTCCTTGACATTTTGAAGTACCTTGTATCGTGCACAAACAAGATCATTTCTTGCACATATAATGTAAATTATGCAAATTGAAGGAAACTAGAAATACTGAATTTCATAAATTTAATGCATGTTTCATTTTGGGACATATATTCACACAACAAAAAATCAGATTTGGTAATACAGACATTATGAATTATACACAAGTTTTTTGCGGAATATAACACCTGTTCAGCATTATACCTTCTTGAAATAAAGATGCACAATAGATTTCAAGTGGTGCGCAGTGAATTTTTAAAGACAGATTTGTCAGTTTTCTACAAAAGAATTTGGATTTTTTTGGAATTTTTTTTCTAGTGTATATTCAACTAATTTTGCTAGTTTTTTGGGGAAAATATCGCCAAATTTTCGATATCACAAAGTTGAAAAACAAAACCCTTGTTGGTGCACTAAAATTTATTGAAAAAGAAAAGAAATGAAATGAAAAGATAAAAGCGGGTTTTTTTGTCTAAGCAGCCACACTGGGGCCACATGAGCACGTTCGGCAGGCAGAGGTTCGATTATTAGCTTAGATCTGGGATGAGGTTCGAAATTTAGGTTAGGTGGATGAGGTCGACGATCGAGATACATAATGTACATCGATCGGACAGTCCGAAGCGTGAGAGAGATGGAAGCTGAGAGTTATGGAATAGGGCTGCAATCGACAGTCTCTGCCTCTTTGACGCACCTCCTCGGGCACTCTGGATCTTTCGCTCTGTGATTCTTCGAGCAGCAGCGGCCTCAGCGGCTCGGCACCATGGTAAGCATTTGCTCCATCTATTCATTGCCCTGCCTCAATGCTCATGCTCTGTTTTCGCGGAAAAATTAGAAGAAAAGCAAGTAGAAGATTGAGAATAAGGAAGAGGAGGGGGGGAGGAAGAAAAGGGAAGGTAAGAGTCCTTTTTCTCGGTGACAAGCGTGTTACTGAATGCGTCTTCAGCCTTCAGAGCTGCTTACTGCCCGAGCTTCAAATGTTTGGTATGGAAGTTGAATCCACGGGATTTTTGGTCACGTGGTTTCCATCTCACAGGCTTATTTACGTCTGTTGCGTGCTGCCTATGCTGCAATAATTGGTGCGATATTGTCTTTTTCTAGAGCTTTCTGGTTGACGGTCTTTGGTCTCATGTATTCAAGTATGGTTCTTGACTCATGTGTCAAGGTAAGATGCCTGGTGCTTTGCATCGGTAAATGTCTAGGAAGGAGATGCTGGAGTGTCATACACATCGCTGTATCTTTTTCACTTGCTTCACATTTGCTCGTTGGAGGAAACTCTTAGTTTCTGTTTAAACCCTACTATAATCCAGCGGAAAAATTACTTTGCGTTATCGGAAACCCTAAACCTTCTAATGACCTATTTTCCAGGATCTGAATGTAGTGGCAACTGCACAGAGCTGTAGGTCGAACTCTTCACTGCATAGTGTTCTGCTTTACTGTGCAGGTGTAGGTCAAGTCACACATGACCAAGGCGTACTTCAAAAGGTTTCAAGTCAAGTACAGGCACGGGCGAGGTTAGTTTTCTGTAGGCAATCATGTGTGCAATAACAATGCATATATGGTGATCAAAGATTTACATTTGGAGGGTGGGGAGCAATTTGGAGAAGCTGCATGTAGGTACTGTCTGAACCAATCTGTGCATTGCTGTCTTGTTCTGATGTATACTCTCCTTTGTGCATTGTGCAGCTGGGAAAACTGACTATTGGGCCAGGATTCATCTTACCACGCCGGACAATACAAGTACAACACCCCAAAGTACTGCTATGTTGTCCAATTTGTATCCTCTGTTGTTAAGTCCCTGTTTAGATTAGTTTGAGAATCCTGCTTTGCCTTATAATAGCCATATGTGTTTCTTTCTTTCACATTTCATTACCTGGAGTTGTCTGCCTCTTGAATATGAATTCATTTTTTCATGTTCTGTGTCATAACTTGTGTGTGACCGTTGGAATCTGTTAAAGATTCTATTCGTTGTGATCTAGGTGGCACTCTCTGAATTTTGAGTGAGACTGACAGTGTCAGCACATAAGTCCAATTTTTCTTTGTAATCTCTTCATTAATAGTTGATTTGAGTGGCAGGAAAAAGTGATGTGTAGTGCCCCTGCATGTCTGTCTGTCTCCAGTTTTTGAATCCTAATGTGTTATGTCAATTCTGCTTTAGTAGTTGTGTATGTTGGAACCTGAATAGTATATGCATCTGTTCCTTGACATTTATTTGTCCAGACCAACAAAGACATTGTGGCTCAAATCACCTATGCCACTCTTGCTGGTGACATTGTGCTGA
>Ga0116231_10008977_pt1 | contig 17215 bp, 13 predicted proteins | sample S1TSphgellanicum_2_FD_89695 | JGI IMG/M metagenome (GOLD analysis project Ga0116231, IMG submission 89695) | Host-associated microbial communities from peat moss isolated from Minnesota, USA - S1T2_Fd - Sphagnum magellanicum MG | ecosystem: Host-associated > Plants > Peat moss > Unclassified...
CGATGCCGCATCAGGTCGACGCGCGCCGAAACCACCCCCGGCGTTTGCGTCAGAGCTTGCTCTACATGATGCTGGCAAGCGGCGCAGGTCATCCCCAGCACCGGTAACACAATCGATTCCGGACTGGGAGGAAACCGCCGTTCAGTTTTCAGGGATTTCCCAGCAGCTTCCGGTGTGTGCGGAGCAGATTCAGTCGGGATAGAGACGGTTTCCGCCACCTTAAGCTTCCACGCGGGCGGTGAAGCCAGCCTTGGCCAGAGCCGCAACCGCCAGATCCGCGGAGGCCGTCTCCGCCTCTTCCGGAGCCTGGAAACGGGCCGCGCCCAGCCGCACTTCTTCGACGGCAAACGGCCCCGCGCTGCCGATTGCCTGCGTCACTCGGCGAATGCACGAACCGCAGTGCATCCCGTCAATTCGTAATGTAATTTCTGCCATTGGAGGTACTCCAGGGAATCATCCCGCTCCACTAAAGATACCCTCGGAACAAGAAAAGATTCACCTCATCGTACCCCGCATGCCGCGCCGGGAACCGGTCCGAAATGCTCGCCGGACAGTACCGCCCAGCCCTAAACCAACATCCCGGCTTCGCGCACGATTCGCGGCGCTTCTCCGGCGCAGAGGATCGAGTCCGGGCCGCTTTTCCTTGCCAGCTCCAGCGCTTGCTCCGCTTCCCGCACAACCACGACCGGCGACCGGCCACGGCTGGCCGCAATGCCAAAACTGGCCGTTAGCCGCACCGAAACCATCTCATCAACCCCTGTATGAACTGCAAACGGCTCGCCAAACACCTCCATCCGCAACCGCTCTGCCAGCAGGGAAGCATTCACCACGCTGCACCCCGGCAGCGCCAGCAGGAACTCGTCGACGCCCGTCCGCCCCAGTAAATCGTAAGAGCGCAACAGCCGGCCCGTCCGCAGGCTCACCTGACGCAGCAGCCCGTCGCAAGCCGCACGGCCCAGTTGCGCGTTCCAATGGGCAAAGTCGTCCACATCGAAGACCATCAGGCAAAGCGCGCCGCGCAGCCGCTGCACCCGGTCCGTCTCGCGAAACAACAGCCGCAGCATGGTCTCCCGATTGAAAAGCCCGGTAAGCAGGTCATGTTGCATCTCCATCAGCGAAGCCGCGCGCAACGCCTCCAATTCGCAAAGCAGGCGGTGGCCGCGACGCATCGAGCACAAATGCTGATTCCAGGCCGCCGCATCGGCGTTCCGCGGCACAATATCGTCCAGCATGCCTTCCCGCAACCGGGCAATCCACTCATCCGAAACCTGGTCGGCGATCAGTGCGATTGCAGATTGTTTGTGTATGTCGGATTCATGCATCGCCGCCAGCAATCGGGCAACGCAGTCCAGCCGCAGATCCAAGAGAACTACGGACGAGTCTCCGAGCAATTCAAGCGCCGCCAGCGCCGCCGCGCCATCATGCGCCTTCTCAAAACGCAACCCCTGCGAAGTGAGAATCCGCTCCAGGTCCAACGTCAGCAGAGGATCTGCCGAAACGAGCAAGACCGCCGACCCCGAGGAACCAAATTCCAATTGTGTTGTGTAACTCCCTAAGCGCATGGAAAACCTCATACGCTTCTTATCGGAAGAATTTAGAAAATCCTTAATTTAGGAATCATTAATCTGGGTGCCCCAGGTCTCGATTTTGAGACCTGGGACCGAGAACCCTACACTGAGAACGCTAGACCGCGAACCCGAGACCGGCATCAGGCCACCAACGTCAATCGACGAAGTCCACCTTCGGCGCCATCGGAATGATGCCCCGCTCGTAACCCAGCGCCAACAGCTTGCGAATGGCCTCCTGCCCATCGGCTCCGTAGCTGAGAGTTCTCTCATTCACATACATGCTCACAAAGCGATTCGCCAAACTGGCATCGAGCTCTCGCGCAAACTGCATCGCGTATTCGAGTCCCTGTTCGCGATTGTCGAGTCCATGCTGGATGCTGTCCCGCAGCGCCTGTGTCACCGTATGCAGCGTCTCCGCGCCCAGCGATCGGCGTACCGCGTTGCCGCCTAGAGGCAGCACCAGGCCGGTCTGCTCGCGCCACCAAACCCCAAGATCGATCACCTTGCGCAAACCGTCCTGCGCGTAGGTCAACTGTCCCTCATGAATGATCAACCCGGCCTCGAAGTTTCCCGCCTGAATCTCCGGAATGATGCGATCGAACGGCACCACTTCGGTCTGCAATTCTGGATTGAAGATTTTCAGCGCCAGATACGCCGTGGTCATCGTTCCCGGAATGGCAATCTTAATCTTTTTCAAGTCGTCGGTCGTCAGCGGCTTGCTCGAAACCACCATCGGCCCATAGCCCTCGCCCACGCTACCGCCGCAACTCATCAACGTGTAATTGTCCTGAATGTAGGGATAAGCATGAAAAGAGACGGCCGTTACATCGAAGTACGCTTCGTGCATCGCCCGCTGATTCAGCGTCTCGATGTCGCAAAGCGTGTGCGTGAAGCGAAACCCCGGCACGCGAATCTTGTTGGTGGCCAGGCCGTAAAACATAAATGCATCGTCGGAATCCGGACTATGAGCGATGGTGATGGTTCTCACATCGCTGCCGGCACTGCTGAGAGTACTGCTCACGGTAAGGTATTTCCTTTCTTCCCACATAGCGCGACGCATCGGGTCAAACGAACCCATGCATCGCCTCACTGACTAACTCGCCGACTTGCTCAGGCGCGAAGCGCCAACGGCAATCCCCGCCGCCGCGCAGACCTTCAACACATCGCCGGGCAGGAACGGCAAAACGGCGTGGCTGAGCACCACCATAGGCGCTGCGTGGGTCAAAATCCCCAGCCAAACCGCACCCATCGCCAGCGTAACCAGACTGCCGGCGCTCGCGACCATCAGGGCGCGCGAAAAACCCTTCCCACCGAGCCGCCACAGCCGGGAAACCAGCGGAGCCACCACCGGATAGCTCAGCAAATACCCGCCCGTCGGCCCAAATAGCTGCAACATCCCGCCCATTCCATGCGGCGTAAACACCGGCAATCCCGCCGCGCCCTCGGCCAGGTACGCCACCATGGTCGCAAAAGCCAATTGCGGCCCCAGCAGCAGTCCCAGCACCACCACGGCAAACGGCTGTAGCGTCACCGGCACGGGCGTATACCAGAGCGGAACCGATACATGCGCGCAAATTGCCACCAGCGCGCTACCGGCCAGCACGATGCCAGCGCCGCGCAATCCCTGAGCAACCGCGCCCAATTCGCTGCGGGGCACCACAGCCGCCACACCAACCGATTCTGAAATCTGACTCATTCATCCCCCTTGCGATCTTCCGCCGCTGCCTCTGGCGCATCCTGCCATCTCCGCTGGCCACGGATGTGCCGCGTCACCGCGCCCGCCACCAGGACCAGTGCAACCACCGAAATCAGCAACCCAAGCAACAACCAGCGCATCGGCACAGTCATCCCGAAGAATACCAGACAGCCATCCCGCCGACGAACTTGAAAACGCCCCTCCCTCACAATCTCAACAAAATCAGCGCGCCTTTCGCATGGCGTTTCATTCCGCCCTTGCCGAGACCGTTTGTGTGGGGCAAAATCACTGTGCAGCTCTTTGAGGATTCCCCAACATGGCTACCCCGATCAAATTCGGCACCTCCGGCTGGCGCTCCATCGTCGCCGACGAATTCACCATCGCCAACATCCGCCGCGCCGTCGCCGGCATCGCCGCTTACGTCAAAACTCAGCCTGACCCGCACCGGGTTCTGGTCGGTCGCGACCCCCGCTTCCTTGGCGAGGCCTTCGTCGACGAAGCCGCCCGCATCCTCGCCGCAGCCGGCATCACGCCCATCGTCATTCCAGACGCCGCGCCCACCCCAGCCATCGCCTACGCCGTCCAGACTTTGAAGACCTCCGGCTCCATCAACTTCACCGCCAGCCACAATCCGCCGGAGTACAACGGCATTAAATTCTCCACACACGACGGCGCTCCGGCCCTGCCCGAAGTCACCAAACAGATCGAAACGGCCATCGTCGCTCTCGGAGACAACCCGGAAATCCCGCGCCTCAACGATCCAAACCCGAACTTTGAAACCACCGACGTCAAGCCGGCCTACCTGGCCCGCATCGCTCAGTTGGTCGATCTCAACGCCATCGCCGCTTCCGGCATCAAGGTCGTCTTCGACCCCTTCTGGGGCGCCGGACGCGGCTACAGTTGCCACATTCTGCGCTCCGCCGGCGTTACCGTCGATACCGTCCACGACTACCGCGACGTCCTCTTCGGCGGACATGCGCCTGAGCCGGACGACCATCTGCTCGCAGAAGCCAAAGCCAAAATGGCCGCAACCGGAGCCAGCCTGGTCATCGCCACCGACGGCGATGCCGACCGCTTCGGCATCGTCGATCAAGACGGCACCTTCATCCAGCCCAACTACGTCATCGCGCTGCTCTTCGACTATCTGGTCGAGACCCGCGGCTGGAAAAACGGCGTGGCCAAATCCGTCGCCACCACCAACCTCATCAACGCCCTCGCCGACCACCACAAGGTCCAGCTTTATGAGACGCCCGTCGGCTTCAAGTACATCGGCGAACTCATCATCGCCGACAAAATCGCCATCGGCGGTGAAGAATCGGCCGGCCTTACCATCCGCGGTCACGTCCCCGAGAAAGACGGCATCATCGCCGGCCTGCTTGTCGCGGAGATGGTCGCCAAGCGCGGCAAGTCCATTTCGGCACAGTTGCAAGAGCTATTTGCTAAAGTAGGTTCCTTCTATCCCGTTCGCGAGAACTTTCACTTGACCCCAGAGGCCAAGGCCAAGTTCACTGACAAATTGAAGGTGGATCCCAACGAACTGGGCGGCCGCAAAGTAACCAGCGTCGTTCGCACCGACGGCCTGAAACTGGTTTTAGACGACGGCTCCTGGGTCTGCTACCGGCTGTCCGGCACGGAGCCAGTGGTCCGCGCCTATACCGAATCCCGCGACCAGAGCGAAGTAGCCACTCTGACCGCCCAAGCCAAAGACTTCGTCCTCAACGAATAAAGTCCGCCAGGCAAACCGCCGGCGATGTTTTGCAACAGGGCACGCCTGGCGGGTTTGGGTTTCAAACCAGATGGCCCATGAAGTTAAGCTTTGTGCAAGGGCACGACTTGCGTCAGGCCAGGCAAAGCGACAGGACTTTAGCCCGTGCGGAAAACCAGTATGCGGCGAAACGCTCGCAGCGAAAATATGCCAGTCTCCGAGGGTTTATGACAGACGCCCCCCATTCCGCCCCTCAAAGCCCCGAGAATCTCTCGATTCTCGACCGCGCTCGCACCGCATATCAAGCCAACCGCCGCCGCATCGGCACAGTCGCCGCCATCCTCGTCGCCCTGCTGCTCGCCTGGCACGCCGTCAACGGACGCAACGGCCTCTCAAGCTGGCAGCAAAAGCGCGCCGAAGACAAGGCCCTGGCGCAGGAAATCGAACAGCTCACGGCAGAAAACGCCCACCTCAGCCAGCACGTCGACCGCCTCAAATCCGACCCCGGCGCCATCGAATACGAAGCCCGCCTGCGCCTCCGCTATGCCCGGCCCAACGAGATCATCTACGCGCTGCCCCCGACCCCGGACTCCTCAAAAGCCGCGCCCGCTACCAAATGATTGGAAGTGACCTTCCACTGAGAAAAATCAAATCTCAGAATCTCGATGATTTTGGTGTGGGACTAGCCGAATATTTGTCTTGACCCACCCCCTCGCCTCAGCAACAATGAGCCAACAGCGCATAAACCCAGCCCAAAGCGAGGCTTAGCCCCCCTTGGAAAATTCAAATACTTTAGAAAATCCCACCGAATCCCTGCCAGCGCAGTCCGAAACCACCATCCACTCCGCCGAAATTCCCCCTGCACAGGCTCCCGAAGCCAAGCCGCATCCGCTGCACTGGACCCCGCGCTCCCGCATCGGCTTTCGCGTCGCCTTCCTTTACTTCTTCTGCTTCATGTTCTTCTTCGACAACGGAAGCATCTTCTCCATCTTTCCCTGGATCGGCGATAAGATCGACGCGGTCCTCACCTGGCCCTTCAATCACCTCGCCGAGTGGACCGGCCAGCACGTCTTCCATCTCACCGGCCTCGCCGCCCACTGGCATCCCACCGGCTCCGGCGACACCACCCTCAATTGGATTCTCAACGGCCTCTTCGTCGTCTTTGCGCTGGTTGGCGGCCTCATCTGGACCCTCGTCGCCCTCCTGCGCGGCAACCGCCGCAAAGAGTACCAGACCCTCTACGCCTGGCTCCGCTTCGGCTTACGCCTCACCTGCGGCTTCTTCATGCTCAATTACGGCCTGGCCAAGGTCTATCCCTTCCAAATGGCGCCTATCTCTATCGCCATCCTCAATGAGCCGGTTGGCAACATGAGCCCCATGACCTTCCTCTGGGCGCTGCTTGGCCTCAACCCCGCTTACGAGATGATCTGCGGCGGCGCGGAAGTCGTCGGCGGTCTGCTCTTTCTTTTCCGCCGCACCGCCCTTGCCGGCGCGCTCGTCTCCGCCTTTGTCCTCACCAACGTAGTCCTCTACAACTTCTTCTTCGACGTTCCGGTCAAGCTCTTTGCGCTGAATCTGCTGCTGGCCTCGCTCTTCGTCATTCTCCCCGACGTCGGCCCGCTCTTCAGCTTCTTCTGGCTGCACCGCCCTTCCGCGCCGGCCGGCATCTGGATTCCGCCAACCTCCCGCAAATGGACCCGCATCACCATGCTGGCGATCGAAATCGTCTTCGCCGCCGCCTTCGTAATTCTGCTCTCAGTCTTCGACGGCATCGGCTGGTTCCAGAATCAGGCCGCCATCCGCACCAAGACCCCCCTCATCGGCGCATGGAAAGTCGACGCCTCCCACGCCGCCTCCGGCAGCTTCATCACCGGCGAAGGCCTGCCCGCCACCGACCTCTACGTCGACACCGCCGTCCGCGCCTTCACCCGCGCCTCCGACGGCGCACTCTGGCGCACCTACCTGCACGTCGATCCCAAAGCCCACACCGTTGAGATCAATGACTTTCCCACCCCCGTCACCACCTACAGCTACCAGATGCCGGACAACGACCATCTCCTCCTGACCACCACTCCGCCTAAAAAGCCCAAGCCAGACGCCAAAGCCACCGCAAAGCCCGAGGCTGCCTTCACCCCCGCCGTGGTCACCCTGACCAGAATCCCCATCCCCAGCCACTATCCCCTTCTCGATCGCGGCTTCCACTTCGTCAATCAATGGGGACTCGAACGCTAATAACCTGCGCCGAGTTCCACTGACACAAAGACCTCTTACCTGGGCTTCCTCTTTTTCGCCTCCAATCGCGAGGGGAATCGGATACTTATACCCTGAATTAGAGGATTTCTATCGCCGCGCCAGCGAAGATATTCTCGCTTCAGGGGTAGTCTTCATCCACCAAATCGAGCTTAAACTTGCCGCGATCCCGTAGGCGCAGTCCCAGTAGCCGGCGCGGCCAACTACGGAAACATGCACCTCGCTGGAACGCCACCACCGCGTCGCCGGTCGGCGCATTTCCCGTCTCGGCCACGATCAGCCGCCCAGATGCATCGCACTATGTGCTTATGGTCAGCGGATTTGTTCTTTTGGTCAACGAAGCCCCACTCTATATCTCCGCAAAAAAACGTAGCAATCTCCTGCGGCCAGATTCCACCGCCAATGACCGCGTACGCGCCCACCGGTATCGTCCACGGAGACTGGCGGAGCGTGCTAAAAATCCACATGCGTCCGCACTGAGCCTACCCAGGCCGGACCGCGATCCCGGTTATATCCGGGATTGTCGACATACTGCACATCCAGCGCATAGAACAGCCCCCGCCATGCATGTAGGTTGTAGTAACCCTCCACGATGTTTTCGCGCCCGTAATTGAGATTTCCATCCCCCAGCAAGAAGCCCAGCCCACCCAGTTTCAAGTACTCCTGATGATCCCTCTTGATCGCATTCGAGACGAAGGCGATCGCAACCTTGTCCACCGGCCGTCCCCAACTCGTCCCTGCATAGTCGGCGCCCGCTGAAACGGTCTGATCCACCTCGGTATACGCATACGACTCATGCTGGCCCTCATTCCAACCGAAGCGCCCAAAGACCCGCAGATCGGCGGTAATCGTCTGCTCCGTGTTATACCCAAACCCATACTTGAGTGCGCCCACATGTTCAAAGTCAGTGATGACCGGCGTCGTGTGCGTGGCGATCGCATCGTCGTTGGCCTCGCGATACGTCCCCATGTGCGCTCGATTGGCAAAGAAAAGCAGCCGGGAAACGCCCTTCTGATGCGCAATCCAACTATGGCGCACCTCGAACTCGCCATTCTGCCCATGCGCCCGGCTGAACGCCCAGTCTAGCGCAATGCCGTTGGCCACCGTCGGCATCGCAAAAATTCCGTAGCGAATCGACCATGCCCGGTCGTCATACTCGGCCATCCCGCCCGTCGTATAGCCGCGCGTATCGGCCGCGTAATCCCATGCGCCGTTGTTGTCGATCGTCCAGTTCATAAATTGCAGATGGCTGTCCGAACCCACCGAATTGATGTCGAAAAAATCGGGCAGCGTCATTTTGCCCACGCGAAGTTCGATCCGGCGCACCGGCACGCTCGGAGCCAGCGCAAATTGCCCGGCATCCTGGCCCGTCGTCCCTTCCGTCAGTCCAATCACTTGGTGAATCTCGTAGCGCGCCGCGTACGGCGTCGAACCCAGATTCGGATTGCGCACCACGTCCAGATTGGTAAACCCAGCCAGCCCCAGCGCCTCGCTCAAGCCGCGCCCGCCGGCAGCTTCCTCGTCGTAAATGAAGTCCGTGTTGTAGCGAATGGACCGGTTGAGCCGGGCCGCCAGGAAAAGCGTTCCGATCAAGGAAGTCTTGTACTCACCCGAATTCCGAAAGCTGTTCGTGCCTTGGTACAACGAATGAAAGGCTGGCCGTCCCTGGAAAATGATGTTCGCTTGCCCTGAAATCCACCAACGCGCGTCATCCGGGTGAGGGAAGACGCTGACCAAAGGCGCGTCGGTCCGCTCCGTCCCATGCGGAGAAGCATCCGTGCTCTTGCTGCCAAGCCCATCCTGGCCGAACGCCATCGTCCAAAGCCGCGGCGGAGCGGGATTGAAATTCACCGGCAACGGCGAAGGACGCTGGTCCTGCCCGGACGCACTTGCGCCTCCGCAAACGACCAACGCCAATGCGAGAGAAAAACGCATTCCGAGCAGGGAAGAAGACCGGCTGAACTTGGGCAAGAGAATGGCTCCGTTCGAAAAATGGAATGCGCATCGATGCGCTATGATGGCAGTAAAGGGTACCCTACTAGGGTATATACCATACCCCCGGTGGGTATTAGGGGTCCAGCGCCGATTTTGCGCCAAATTCACGCAGAATTCATGGGAGAACCACCATGTCGCATGATGAACGAGAAAAAGTGAAGCTCCTCCAACGCATCCGCAAACTGCGCGGCCAGCTCGATGCCGTCGAGCGTTCGCTGATGGCCAAGGATGACTGTGGAGACCAGCTCATGCTCCTCGCAGCCGTGCGCGGCGGGGTCAACAGTCTCATGGGTGAAGTGCTGGAGACCCATATCCGCTTTCACCTCACCGACGGCTCTCAGGAAAAAATCGCCCCGGAACTGGCTGAAGATTTGATCGACTTGGTCCGAGCCTACTTGAAGTAGGCTTCACGGCGCTCACGACAGCTTAGGCCTGTTCTATGAAGAGCGAATGAATCTCCTCTTTGCCCGAACCTCAGCCGGCAATTCCCAGCGCCTGTGCCACCACATCCGTATACTTATTCCCGCTCCCGGTATTGAACAGCACCACCCGGTCGCTCCGGCTCAGAAAGCCCGACGCCAGCAGATGATCGTATGCCGCCGTCGCCGCGGCGCCCTCCGGCGACAGGAAAATCCCTTCGTTCGAAGCCCAATCGCGCAGAGAAGCGAAGATCTGCTCATCGGTCAGAGCAACCACGGTCCCTTGCGATTTGCGCACAATGTCCAGAATCAGATAGTCGCCATAAGGCTTCGGAACACGCAGACCGCTGGCAAACGTTGCCGCATCCTGCCACATCTGGCTGGCATCCTCGCGCCGGTCGTAGGCCCGCGCCACCGGCGCGCACCCGGCTGCCTGAATGGCAATCATCTTAGGCCGCTTTCCCGTCACCCATCCCAACTCTTCCAACTCCTCAAAGGCTTTCCACATCCCAATAAGCCCCACGCCTCCGCCGGTTGGGTAAAAAACCGCGTCGGGATAAGTCCAGCCTAGCTGCTCCACTAACTCGTAGCCCATGGTCTTCTTACCCTCCACGCGAAACGGCTCCTTCAGCGTAGATAAGTCGAACCACCCTTGCTCTAACTTGCGCTCATGCACCAGCCGCGCGCAATCGGAGATCAGCCCATCCACGAGCGTCATCTTCGCGCCATAGGCAAGGCACTCCACCTGGTTGGCCAGAGGCACATCCCTGGGCATAAAAATGTGGGCCTCGATCCCCGCCGCGGCCGCATAAGCGGCAGCCGCGCCGCCGGCATTGCCTGCCGACGGAACGGCGATCTTCTCAATCCCGTAATGCCGCGCCATGGTCATCGCCAGCGAAAGCCCGCGCGCCTTGAAGGTCCCGGTAGGATTGGCGCCTTCTTCCTTCAGATACGCGCCCGCATAGCGGCGGCTCGGCAGCATCGGCGTCCAGCCTTCCCCGAGCGTCACCGGTTCAATTTCCGGCAGCACCGCCTGATAGCGCCACATCCCACGCCACGGTTGGCCTGCGCCGCTTCCAGCAATGGCATCGCGCACCGCCAATCCCCGCGCAGGCCCCAGATCGTATCGGACATAGAAAGCGCCTGCGCAGAGTGGGCATACTGTCTGCGGAGTCGATGCGTTCTGGTGTGCGTGGCAACGGGAGCATTCGAGGTAGGCAATCTGCGGCATAGTCCATAGGATAATGGAGACTGCCCCCGAGGGCACATGGGAGCCTATGGCCTTACTGCGCGCGAGTTCTCGAACACTGCTGGTCGCAACGCTGTCCGGGCTGCTTCTTTACGCGGCGGGAGTCGAACTTGCGATCGCGCCGGCAGGCGCCTCCGCCGCCGGGGTCGCAACGAGACTGGCCGCGCTTCTGGTGCTGCTCTGGGTTACCGCCTCGCGCCGCACGCTTACTGCGTGGACCTTCTTTGCCATTCTCGCCGGCGCGGAACTGGGAGCCGACTTACCCGCCGCCGCGGTTCAGTTGCATCTCTTCGCTGAGATCTTCCTGCGCCTGGTCAAAGTCATCGTAGCGCCACTGATCTTAGGAACGCTGACGACGGGAATTGCCGCGCATGGTCAGGTCAAGAGCCTTGGCCGCGTTGCGATCAGGACGCTGCTTTACTTTGAATTCGTCACCACGATAGCGCTTCTGTTTGGCGTAGTTGCCATCGATCTTTCACGCGCCGGCGAGGGCGTAACCATCCCTGCGGCATTGCTTTCGCAAGCCGCTCCGGCCGGTCCGGCCCATGCCGGGTTCGAGGCCTTCCTGCTGAATATCTTCCCCGAAAATCTGGTTACGGCCATCGGCGACAACCAGATATTGCAAGTGGCGGTTTTTTCTGTTCTTTTCGGTGTTTCGCTGGCGCTGTTGAGTGAAGAGAAGCGCGCACCGCTGCTGGGCGTTCTCGAATCGCTGACGGCAGTTATGTTTCAGGTAACAAAGATCATCATGTACTTAGCTCCGCTCGCGGCCGGAGCTGCCTTGAGTTATACGGTCGGTAGCATGGGGATAAGTACGCTGATTCCGCTGGCTAAGTTGCTGGCGACCTTTTATGGCGCTGCGCTTGGATTGGTGCTATTGGTATTTATCCCGGTTCTACTTATCATGCGTATTCCGGTGCGAGGCTTTTTCCAAGCGGTGAGCGAGCCGGCCGCCATTGGATTCGCGACCAGCGCTTCGCAATCCGCGCTGCCGCTCGCAATGGAGCGCATGGAGGAGTTCGGCGTACCGCGCTGGGTCGTCTCCTTTGTCATTCCGTCCGGCTACAGCTTCAATATGGATGGGGCCAGTCTCTATCTGGCAATCGCGTCCATTTTTGCCGCGCAGGTTGCGGGCATTCGCCTCGGCTGGGCGCAGCAGGCGGTGATGGTCTTCACGTTGATGCTGACCAGCAAAGGCATCGCCGGAGTGCCGCGGGCGACGCTGATGATTCTGCTGGCGACAGCCGCGCAATTCCACTTGCCGACCGCTCCGATTCTGATGATTTTGGGCGTGGATGCGCTGGTCGATATGGGCCGGACGGCGCTCAATGTGACCGGCAATTGTCTGGCCGCCGCGGTCGTCGGCAAGTGGGAGGGGTCGGGCGCTCCGGCGGGTGACGGCCTGGCAGGCTGAGGCACCCTGAATTGTTCCACGTGGAACAATTCAGGGCGAATGGGAACGAGTTTGGCGAGGCTTGTTGCAAGTAGCTGTGTTTTGTTGCGTTTCCAGTTGCACATAATTATGGCCATTTGTGCCTTGTTACAGCGAATGGCGATTTTTGAATCGCAACGGGAAAAATCATCGCTGGACCGGGCAGGAGAATGAGTCTTTTTCATGTTGTAAAGAACAGCCGATCTGGATCGGTTAGGCTGATAAAGTTGGTGTGGATGGATGCGCCGCGAAATTTTATGAGGGGATTTGCGATGAGCGAGTTTGTGACGTTGAAGACGGCGGATGGTTTGGAGATCGGCGCGTATGTGGCTTGGCCGGAGGGTGAACCTGTTGCTGCGCTGATTGTGGTGCAGGAGATTTTTGGGGTGAATGCGCATATTCGCTCGGTGGCCGATGGGTACGCGAAGCTGGGGTATCTGGCGGTGGCGCCGGCGATGTTCGACCGGTTCGAGAAGGGCGTGGAGCTGGGATACGACGAGGCTGGTTGGAAGGCGGCGATGGCGTTCGTTCCCAAGCTGAACCCGGTAGTTTCGCTTAACGATGTGGCGGCGGCGGTGGACTACGCGAAGGCCGAAACGGGGAAGAAGGTGGGCGTGGTGGGCTACTGCTTTGGCGGCACGATGGCCTGGCTGGCGGCAACGCGGCTGGAGGACGTGAGTGCGGCCGTGGGGTACTATGGCGGGTTTATTGGGAATTTTGCGACGGAGACGCCGAAGGCCCCGGCGATGCTGCATTTTGGTTCGAAGGACGATCACATTCCGCCCGCGGTGGCGGAGGCTGTGCACGCCGCAAATCCGGATGTGGAAATTTACTGGTATGACGCAGGCCACGCGTTCAACCGCGATGCCGATCCGAAGGCGTATGTTCCCGCAGCGGCGGATTTGGCGCTGGAGCGGACGCTCAAGTTTTTCAAGAAGAATCTGGCGTAAACCTCGCGGCAACGACGCTGGAAGGATTGGTACAAAAAGCCCTGCCGATGCGGCGGGGCTTTTTGCGCTTCGAGAAGATCGAGTTCGTCGCGCGCCAAATGTGCGATCGTCTTTCGCTGCGAATTTCAGGTTCCCCAGACGGCGCCGCACCAATGGTGGATGGTTTGATTCCGCGCTGGTCCGGGCTATGCGCCAAGAATGCCGGCGATGGTGCAGGGCGCGTGTTCATCGATCGGAGGGATGTTGCGCCACTACTTGCGCTGTCTGGCGACGCGCATGTCGGCGAGTTGGACCTGGCGACCGGTGAAACCTTTTTCGAGGTTACGGTACAGGCCGATGAGGGCGAAGACGGTTTGATGACTTGGTTGTTTGATCGATGTGCTGGGCGGCGAAGGCGTCTACCGCGTTTTGGTGCAGAAAGAACGGATCGCGCAGGCTGAAGGTGTAGCAACAGAGCTCGTCCAAAAGTTCCTGGTCGGTGGGTATGGCAGTTGCCTCAATCGGGAGGACCACCGGCACTCTCAGGCAGCTGGCTGAGAGGTTTGCTCAGCGGCGGCGGTCTGGACGAGTCGGCGGACGGTGAGGACGGTGATGTCGTCTTCCTGGCCGAAGTCTTTGGCGGCGTCGGCGATGAAGAAGGCGGATTGGTTGGAGAGGTTGCGGACGCGGTCGAAGCCGAACATTTCGCCGTTGGGCTTGCGGGCTTCGGCGACGCCGTCGGACATCATGAGGAGGCGATCGCCGGGATGCAAGTAAAGGCGGACCTCTTCGTAAACGACATCGGGGATGACGCCGAGGGGCAGGCCGCCGGGGAGGGTGACTTCCTGGCTATTAAGGAATGGCGGCGGATGGCCGGCGCTGGCGATCACCAGTTCTCCGTTCGCGGAGAAGAAGGCGGCCTGGCAGGTGGTGAAGCTGGCGCTGCCGACCAGGACTTTGTTGAGGCCGGCCAGCAGTTGCGCGGGGTGGGTGAGCGGGGCGCGGCGCAGTGCGCCCATGAGCATGGAGACGTTCATGGCCGCCTGCAGGCCATGGCCGGCGACGTCGCCGATGACGATGAGCAGGCCGCCGTCGCCGGTGGCTTGGATGTGGAAGAAGTCGCCGCCGACTTCAGTCGCTGGGGTGTAGACGGTGTCGACGTGGAAGCCGGGGGTTTTGGGGGATTCGCGAGGGATCATCAACTCTTGAACGCTGCGGGCGGCGGCGAGTTCGCTGGAGGCGCGTTCGCGTTCGCGGTGGATGCGCAGGAAGCGGCCGAAGATGATGAGGATGATGACGAAGATGCCGGCGAAGTCTGCAACGTCAGAGAAATGGATGGGGATGGGACCGGCCTGGAAGCTCAGCGGGGACTGCATGGTGTTGCCCACCCAGGCAGAGGAGGCAGTGGTGGAGGCGAGTTCCCCGAGGCCAACGACGCTGAGCAGAAGCGGAAGAAGAAGCAGGGCGGCTTCGTAGTTGCGTCGCATGGCGGCGATGGTCAGGTTGAGTCCGACGAAGAGCAGCCACATCAAAATCCAGAAGATGCAGAAGACGGCGGAGACGATCATGCCGACGAAGATGGCATTGCTCTCGCGAATGAAGAGCAGAAGTGGGCCGAAGGTCAGCAGCAGCGGGGCGGTGTAGCGCAGCGCCAGGATGTACCAGCGTCTGCGCAGGGCGAGGAAGGCGACCAGGAATTCGAAGTAGAAGTAGGCGGAGATGAGCAGGAGCTGGAAGACGAGGGCGCCTGTCCAGATCTGCTCCATCTGGCCCATGCTTCCGACGAGTCCGGCGTAGACGAGTGGCGCGACGAGGATTTCGTGCAGCCCGAGCCAGAGGTATTCGGGGTGATCGCGCTGGGTAAAGAAGAGGGCGAAGAGGAAGAGGGCGAGGAGCAGCTTGAGGCCGGCGTCGACGAGCGAGGGAATGCGCTCGAAGAGCATGGCGTGGTTCCAGAGGTCGAGATGGCGGACGAGGTCTTCGCGTTCGCCGAGGAAGAAGGTGCGGTGGGCGAAGAAGGAGGTGTACGCGTCGGTGCCGAAGGCGACAAAAGGGATGCGGGCGGCGAGGACGAGCGTGGTTTGACCGGCGGGGACGTTGATGGGGTAGATGCGAGAGATTTGCTGGAAAGTTTCCGGCGTGGCGCCGACGCGGCCTTCGGGCGGGACCAGTTGGCCGTTGACGAAGAGTTCCATGCCGACGGTGGTGCTCACGGAGATTTGGGTATTTCGTGTGACGGGGACGCGAACCAGCAGAACGAGCGGCCCGTGTTGCGCCGGTAGCTGGACGTGGAGGCGAAACCAGGCGAAGGGACGGCCGTGGGGATGGTTGCCGTGATCGGGATTGCCCGGGCCGTGGACTTTTGGAGGTCCGTTGTCGTCGTCGGCGGCGGAGTCATCGATTTCGGCCATCGCGTCTTTGGCGTCTCGGGTGGGCCATTGCGAGTCATCGAAGTCTGGCTTGGCGGGGTCGGTTCCGGGAGCAATGCCCAGGCGCCAGTTGTGGTCGAGGACTACGGGAGCGCCCATGGCGGTGGCGTCGAAGACGACGCTGGCGCCGGGCTCGGGCATCTTGCCCTTGGGAGGATGGATATTGGGATGAGGCAGCAGAAATGCGCCGGGCGGCCCGTGATGCGGTTGGTTTTGGCCGTTTCCTTGTTGTGCGCGCAGGAGCGGGGAATAGAGGGCAAATAGTAAGCCCGCGATGAGGAAAAGGCTGCTTGTGAGCCGTGGCGGGACCGCGATTTGCCGAACCCGGCGGAACTCGGTTGTCATCGTCCGGCAAAGCATTCGCATCTCGTGCATCGTGCCCTTCACTTTATCGTAGTCGGGCCTGGCTTCCAATCCGAAAGCGCGGAGCCTGCGTTCCCAAGATGAGTCGTTCTTTAGGAAAGACGCGGGCCGGGTAGGTTTTTGCTGCGGGCGAGGTGCGCTTTGAGTTCGGGCCAATTTGGGATTCGGTTTCACGCGGCTCACAGGGAGTTTGGATTCGGTCAAAATCAAGTCACAATTCCCTAACCAAAGAGCGCATACTGTGGTCTAACGAGGTGGGGTTGTATCCGCGAACGGGAACGGTGCGCCTGCCGGAGGTATCTGGGATGGAAATGCGTGGAATGAATTCACGGATGAAAATTGTGGAGCGAGCGTTGCCGGTGAGCCTGGTCGTTGGACTGGGATTCGCCTTCTCGATGACGGCTATGGGCCAGTCCAGCACGACGACGCAATCCGGCACGACGCAATCCAGTACGACTCAGACTGCGCCGGCGGGTTCGGCACCGGCAACGGCCGGCGCAAGTACTTCGACTTCGGACAAGTCAGCTCCGGCCGCCGCGAATGACAACTCCACGGATACCAGCAAGGGCTGTGCGGACGATCCGGATACGGGGAAGAATCCCTGCGGGGCGCCGAAGTTGAACAAGAAGGCGCAGGAAGAGGCCAAAGCGGCCGCCGCGGCCAAGACGCCGGTACTGGTCGAGCCGGGCAGCGCGATGGAGACGATCAAGCCGGGTTCGATCGACGATGTGAGCGCGGTGGGCAATCGCGATATCGGCGGCCGCGGCATGGGCAACTGGTACTCGACCGACTCTGAAATTCGCATGGGAAGGCAGTATGCGGCGGAGATCGAGAAGAGCACACGGTTTATCACCGATCCGGTGGTCACGGAATATGTGAACCGGATCGGTCAGAACATCGTGAAGAACTCCGACTGCAAGGTGCCGTTCACGATCAAGGTGATCGACACGGACGAGATCAACGCGATGGCGCTGCCGGGTGGGTTCTTTTATGTCAACTCCGGGCTGATTTTGAATGCCGATGAGGAAGCTGAACTGGCTGGGGTGATGGCGCATGAGACGGCGCATGTTTGCGCGCACCATGCGGCGCGGGAGATGACGCGAGCCAACTATGCGCAGATCGGCATGGTGCCGCTGATTTTCATTGGCGGCTGGACGGGGTATGGGATTTACGAGGCGGC
>Ga0116231_10008978_pt1 | contig 17215 bp, 11 predicted proteins | sample S1TSphgellanicum_2_FD_89695 | JGI IMG/M metagenome (GOLD analysis project Ga0116231, IMG submission 89695) | Host-associated microbial communities from peat moss isolated from Minnesota, USA - S1T2_Fd - Sphagnum magellanicum MG | ecosystem: Host-associated > Plants > Peat moss > Unclassified...
AAAAATCAATTCAAAACAAATATGATTCTCAAGGACATTTTTACAAAGCATTATTTCTTTTAATGTTAGGTTATGCAATTATAGGGCATTAATCCCAAGGTGCAATGATATCATCCAAAATGATGATACATATTTGTGAATATTTTGCACAAGGATTAGTGTATGTAATGTTATCTAGAGTCACAAGTTGGAAAGTTTTGAAAATTGTTAACAATCTTCAACCCTTGGACATGACAATCTATGTTGCTATGGTTTTTAGAAAATGTGAACATTGTTGTAAATTGAAATACTAACACATTTATCATTGTAATCTAGTATGCACTACGTGTAATTCTTATGATTGGTTTTACCAATCTCCTTTCCACTCAATGCGCACATTGGGTGTATTTCTTTAGGTTCAAATCTTAGGTTGAGTTATACTTTAAAAAAATTTAAGATGTCATTTCTTGTGAAAATACCACATATATACCAAATGTTATACTTATTTAATTTACATATTCAATATATGAAAATTTTAATAAATATTAAGTGTTGATTACATTTATTGTTAAGACATATTTGTAATTGGCTAAAAACATCTTGATAATTGATACATAGGCAATTGGAATCTAAAATGGTAACATATAGTATGAAATGTTTTTACAAAATTGGCATCCATGTTAAATAATATTATGCACATTCTATCATGTATTCTAACCATGCCTTTCATGTTGACAATGTGCGGCCTTCTACAACTATTTGTTAATTTTATTTTTCTAAGAATAAAAATTTCAAATTCAACAACTTTCCTTGTGTCATTATGACCTTGGTTTCATGAACCATTGGAACAAAACAAAAAAAATACCTTCATATATAAATATTTTTGTAGTTCATTTGAAATTTTATTTGAGTGATTGTCTCAAAAATTCAATTTAAAAAAATAATATGAGATGTATCCCTAACTAATTAATATAATTAATAATAGGCATGGATGAGTGTTGGTTGGATTTTGGTGTTTCAAATTCTACACTCAATCACAATATTAAAACACACCTTACTTTTAGACCCACTACACACCTTATGCATTGCACATCCAATTTACTTGTTAAATTAAAAAAATAAATGAACCCAACAATTGAAAGTGGAAAAATACTACTACCCTTCATAATATTGGGCACTAGGCTTGTCTCCATTCTAGGTCCTGGAATGGACCAACTCAATTAATCTTAAATGACATTTTTCTTACAAATAATGTGAAATCCAAGTTGTTGATATTTGGAACTAATATCCAATTGATAAATAACAATAGAAATATGGTCGATTGATATCTTGGTTGAATAAAAGACTTGAAAATATGATATTTGACTCGCATATTTGAATTGGAAAAATATATATTTCTAATATATGGTTTGGATAAAAAATTTGACCAAATATCCTTATTTAGCAAATATCACAAAAAGGTGATATATGCCCAACATTTGTAAAGACCTTACATATCAAGTTCAACAATGAGGCAAACCTGAAAGCAAGTGTGATGTTGTGGGGAGTAATATCATGGGTTCTCATACACCCATTCTTTTTGGTTACATACCATTAAAAAAAAAAAAAAATTGCTTTGCCAATGAGGTGATGCAACATGAACCCAAGAAGCCCAGGTTTTTCTCCTTTTGGAATGGAAAGGGGGTGTGACCTAAAAACGATGTCAAACGTTTTTTGTGGATGAAAGCAAAAAACCCTAATTCAGCTCTATCACACAACTGCTAGAGGCGTGGTGTTTCAAGGGCGTCGAAGAATTTGTTTTTTTGTTTTTTTGTTTTTGGCTTGGTTTGTTGTTTTGCAGGTTATTGTGGAATGATCTTGGTGAACTGGTTGTAGTGATGAAGTACAATTTTGGCTACTCAATGGATACTCTTTATGAGCTGTGTGAATCACAGGTTTGGTGGAGGATTGGTGAAAGCTTTCAGGGGAGTGAGGGGATGTGGAAAGGAGAAAAGATATATAAAGCTGGCCGAGGAGAAGGAATGCAAACTTTTTGGCGAGGGGATGAAGATAAGTTTTTAGGTTTTATGATAACCATCAATTGTGGAGTTGATTTTGGAATTGGATTGTAATTAGTTAGGAGCATAAGTTGATTTGGACTTCTTCCTCATCAAGAACTCTGACGCTTGATCTTCCGTTGTGCCAAGAGCATCAATAAGAGATTAGGAGGTCTAGCATTTTCTTTTTAGGGGCCAACACAAGGGAAATGAGGAGTGTGTTAAGGATTTCAGGAGTGGTTGTTGTGGTAGCATCATCTTTGACAGTTTGGGGGTGTTAATGTGAATGTGCAATGTGTTCATTATGAGAAGAGAGTATCTGTTGGATAGTTGGAGCTTCGGGGATTTAAGGAACAAGGGGATATTATGAAGTGTATAAGATCACACTCACCTATTCTGTTCTGAATCTCTGTTTAGTTTTTAAGAGGAACCATGTGATGATGTCGAGATTGTACTGATGGGATTTCTGTTGTTGAAGTATGAATTGCCACTTTCATTAAGCAACCAGTTGACTCCTTGAGAGCCCTTGAGAGGAAATCAAGAGAGAATTGAATCCCTTAAGGTCCATAGAAATAAAATAATAAAGTTTGGTGTCTGTAAAGAGGTAGATTTAAAGATAATACTTGTAATAACCTTCTCTCTGTCTCAGGAAGATTTCAACAATTCCTATTGAGTTTGTATATCCAACATCAAGGATTTACACAGAGAAAGCATCCCCCTTTCTTTTTCAGTGATTGGGGTTTTGAAGATTTTCTAGATTTTAATCTTCCCAATGTCTTTCCACCAAGAGAACCAACAATTATCAATCATGTGTTCACACCATGTTCTTAATGAATTTCCAACAATTTTCAAAGTTCCCAATAGCTCACCACACTTTATCACATAACTTTTCTCAAAATTGAATAATCTATTCAATTGGGCCAAAGGAAATGTGTCTATCATTATGTTTTGGAAGTGCCAACTTCTATTTGATGGGGGGGGGGGAGGTCAAACTTCAGAGTTTCAAGTTTTTTTAGAAATAATTTGGGATGCAATAGGCAACCCACATTCTGTGGTTCTAAGGAGTGTTTTTGCTGAATATTGGTGTTTCACTTTCTAAAATGGACCCCAATATTAAGGGGCAAACTATTTGCAGACCCATCATTACACACCCCATAGGCTTTGGGCATAAAACAATCTGAATTGAGATGCCCCTTTATCACCAAATGTAAAACATTTTCTAATTTATTATTTGCCAGGCATTGGTATTGAAAAAAAACCAGGCCTCTTGGGTGCATGCTGCATGACCTCATCACCTCATCACCTGAATTTGTTGGTCACCATTTTTGGCTTAGCTTACACCCTGCACAAAAGGGTGGATAGGTATTTAGTCCTCATCTGTCGAAAGATCACGAAACACTTGGTGGCTCAAAAACTGCACATGACAATACACCATGGAAAATCAACAACCATTGCTCTAGACACCATTGGGAATCAAGCCTCAGCACCAGCATGCAGGACAATGTCAATGGTTTCACTATACTGTATTCTATTCAAACCTGTCCAGATACAATTCTCCACAGAATCAACTATGCACTCTCACCTGATCCACTTTGAAGCACCCACAAAATTAGTTTCTGTCTATCCATATTTGCAATGGTCCACCAACTGGAGGCTTAGTTTGCAGGAATGTTTGTACTTCGCTGAAACCTCCTCCAATGTCATCTCACTTTCACACCTTAGCTGATCAACCTATATCCCACAGAAAATGTTAAGACTAGACAACTTGAAACTTTAAAGTGCTTAAAAAGAAGGATGGCGTAAATGCCTGCAGGCCTATGATTCATCCCAAGTTGCAACCATGTACGGTGCTCTAGAGCAGCCTTGTTCAAGATCAATCAAAAAATGGAAACAAAAAAATCTGACCTTGTTTTCAGGACTGGCATCCTCCTCTTTGCTTGTTCCTCTTCCTCAAGAGCGCCTTCATCATCATCCTAGCAAAGAGAGTTTATGTGAGTCCTACTTCCCATGTAGCCCTATATAACTACTGTAGTGACGACTTAGACAAGCAAATTGAATATGCAACAACAAATTAACAGGCTAATACCACTGTGACTGGAACTAGATGGAAAGAATCACAGACAAAATAACAAAGGTTATGTATCATTTAGATATTGGCTACAAGTCTGAACTCTGTAAGTGGCAAATGACAAAAGCTGCCAAAACATAACACTGGATGCAAGTTGCTTGCTTTGTGACTTGAGAAAGAATCTGGCTGTTGTTGAAGCTTCAGAGTTTACCTCTTCTTGGCCATCTGCTATAGTTGCAGGGATATCAATCCTCATCATCCTGCAGAAGACATGCTGGACTTCAATCAAACTGCATGTGAGGAGACAATATCTGTGTGATGGTTGACACCATGCTTCCAAAGAGGCTTTCATCTCAATCAGATTGCCTGCAAGAGACAAGTTGACTACTTACTAAGACACACTTCATCTCTAACATGCTCACCACCAGCATTGGTCCTTTGCAGCCTTCACAATTGAGTGTTCACATTGTTACCCTTGAGCAAGAAAGGAATGGAAAGTAGATCAACACTTTCTTTATCCCAAAACTTTACTTGCAGCAACCATGATATATGCCAAGAAACATAAATCCTGTGCATCTCGACTCCAACTATCAGGGAAAGAAATCTTGAGCAGAGAATTTAATGAAACAATCCAAAATTTACATTTAGTGCCCAGAAAACCCCACATAGAGACATGTGCTCACAATATCACTGTTGCATCTCACTAACATACAACCTGCCGAAAGGAAACATAGAGCACCATTCATACCTGTATGTCTTTCATATTGCCCGGATGTACAAAACTGGAAATCAAAAGATGCCTTTGCCTCTGTGGTCTCCTTGCCTTCAAGGATATACTAATATCTTCTCAAGTATCAACCCCAAGTTCAACAACAAGAGTTGATAGCTCGCCACCCACCTGCAATTGATCCATCTCCACAAGATGATAGGTATTACCCAGTCTGCATGAGGCAATTTGAGATTGCTATGTTGCAGAGATTGAGGGTCTGTCTTCATTCCTGGCACTGCTGTAGTCATGCATGCCCTTCTCCTTGTATACTTTTGCAGGTTCATCAACAACCCTGTCAACATTTGCAGCCTTGACAAGGCCAAGTCCAAAGCTTTTCACATCCTCCATCTCTGACTTCCACATTGGTTGTGTCCTTGATGCTCTCAGGGATGATCCATTTAGCCCTTTAGCCTTGTTTTGTACGATCTGAACATGCCCTATATATCATGCTGTGATTCCTCAGCAAAAACAGCTCTGACAGTTGTCATCAAGTCTCTGTCATGAGTGTCCATGTCTTCATCTTCACTGCCATTCTTGCCATCAATCTTCCTGCTCATTGTCTGTTTCCCCCTCACTTGTTTCCTCTTCATCTTGCTCCATGCTTTCCGTCTTTTGCAATTTGCATACATTTATGCATTAGCATACAGCTCCACCACAGAAAGATGGCTCTGAACATCACAAAACAATAAACAAATTTCCTCTGACAAAATTACTCTCAAGACACCAGAACTTTGCGACCGTGGCTTCAACTATTGCAAGCCAGAAAATTAGAATTTTCAATTACCCATCTTTGTTTGTATAGCTTCAGGAGCTTTTACATTGCTAGTTCACTCTCTCTTTGGAGAGCACTGAGCTCCTTCACTCAGCTTCAGTTATCAAAGCCTCATTTGCCTCTAGTGTGGCTTCATCATCCTCTTGATATGCAAAAAAATCAGTTATATTGAAAACCAATGCATTTCAATATAAACCAATGCAACTGCTGTTTTATGTAACCCAATCATGAAAATAACAATCTCACCAAGAGATTATTAGTGCTTTCACATCGAAGTCGTTAAGAAAATCAAGCACAGCCAAGCATGATCTTGATCCAATTTATGTAAAACAGAAATTGTAGCAAACACCAGTCAAGCTAATATACTTCACATGACTGATCACTCAAAAGGGAATTGAGGCAGGTAAGTGTATAGGTAGAGTATTGATAGTGGAGTAGAGTTTTCAGAATGTCTCCATTTGCATGTCTTTCAGAGCTAAACAATTTCACCAATCTTACCTTTTGATGCCAGATCTCCCATGCTTCAAAATCCAGTTTACTACTGCTAACACGCAATGCAACTTTCTTGGCTTGGCTTAACTTCCACTTTTTTTCCCCCTCAAAATCCTGCAATCAGTACCAAAACATCAATAAAAACATGAGTGGTTGTTGAGTGGCAAAGATTCCCAAAGTTCTTCACATACAAATAGAAAGGTCCACCATCTAACTCAACACCAGATCTCATGGAAGAGGATGCTGCATTTCACTACAAAATTGAGCCTTCATGTGCTTGTGTCAATGCACAACTGATTCCTCTTGTGAAAGTAAACATTAGTTGAATGGTTTAAAAACTACTACTTTCTAGGTGTGAGCAACATAAAGTAAATTCGTACATACGTTTTCCCACTACTGTAATATGACTACAGCACATCACTCAATGCTCAAATGACCTTGGATGCAGTATGTTTCTTGGTTGCAAGTAGAATTGTTCACCTTGGCCAACCATGTCATCTCCTCTTTCTTTGCCTCAATGAACTGTGAAAGAAGTTGGAAGAGCACATGCATTGGAAAGCAAACATGTATGTCCAAGCACTTTTGGCTTTTTTGTCAGACCAACCTCCAAAGTTCCCTGTGTCTGGGAAGACACAGCTGGACAGCAGAGCAGCTATCAAATGAACTTTCTCTGACATCCTTGTACATGGTTTCCTCATTCTCCATTTTCTGGAAACTTATAAAATACTCAATCTATAAAGACAAAAACCTATTTCTTGTTCAAGGTGAGAAGCTAACAGACCCTCACACTTGCTCCAATTCCATTGGCTTCTTAGTGGTGCTGCACTGTAGTAATCACCATGCTTGGAGTGGCCACATCACAACTTCTTGGCTAGGTTGTCCTTCAACAGCCAGACACTAGCTGAGCAAGGGATGAAGCCTAGGGTCTTCTGAGCACCAACACAGAGTGGTACTGCTCCCTTCTTCTGCTTCCCATGTTGCTCCTAGCCATCATTGCTTGTAATATTGAGAATCACCATCTCCTTGTTCTTGATCTTCTTAGGTGTCCTTGTCCTCCACATTCCATCCATTTTAAGAAACTGCCTCAACCACCTTCACTTCCAGATGGAATCCAGAATTGTCCAGAACAGAGTCCATTCGAAATTGTTGAGGAGGATGGCCATACGAAGGAAAATCCTTCCTATATCAGTTCTGATTTTTCATCAGTGGAATTAATGCAGGGATTCAAAGTTGAGACGTCCTAGTCTACAGTGTCAGTGGAGGGTCTCGCAGATGCTGGAAATTTCTCCAGCAATTATGTTCCACTTTGGTTTTGCGAATTGGTCATGCTTGTAACCAGTATAGTCCTTTCCCTTTTACCCTAGTTCTTTTCAGAACAATTTATCTAACTTTATGTTTTTGACTAGACATGCATTGGGAAAGAACTCAATGCTAAATCTTGCATCTCTAATGGTTCCTACAAAGAGAATTTCTTTTAATGCTCAAGATGTACAAAAGCCTTGGAGATACTCTTTACTTCTCCAGTCCTAAATTTTGGAATCAGGTTTCCCTCTCTGGCAACACTCTCACTTTCTCCTCCTGTGTTGGCTATGGAGGTTTTCTTGAGAGATTTTTCTAGAGATCCAGTAAGGACCACTATTCCCTTTTACATGTCTAGTGGCTCCAAAGTCAAAACACGAGGATGACTCCAAAGTGACTTCATCTAGGTAACTCTCAAAACTTTCTTTGTTCTTTGGTTTTCCACTAAATATGTCTGTATTTTCTGATAAGGTGTTTGGTGTCAGGCAGTGCACCTGTTGTTTGCTGGACAGTGTCTGGAGCTAGTTGTTTAGCTCCCTGATCTTGGTCCCTAGCTTTTGTGCTTCGCATTCTCTTTCCTAGCAATGTTCCTTAGCTCCATAATTTTTGGTGATTCCCAGGTTTGATTCCATTTTGACTCCCTTTCAGTTTATCTGGGCTCTTAGAAAATGAATCTCTTACTTGGTCCTTCTCTTATGCCTTCTTCATTCAGCAACTTCATCAAACTTGTATGTTCAACATGCTGGTAGCGAAAAAGGTGGATCCCCATAGGATCCAAAGGTTGACTAAAAATACGATGTGACACCCCAAGAACTCAAGGATGGAAAAAACCCAACCTAGTGCACAATGTGGTGCTTTTTATTCAAGTCAATAAGGGATGTGCCAAGGATGATCGATCATTAACCTTTTCGTCCAGCAATCTTTTGACCCACTTAAAAAAATTGTGGTTCAAATGTGGGTTCTATTTACTAGGGCCATTTCAAAGTATATACAATAATTCCGTTTGAATATTTTCTAACACAGGTTACAATTTTTGTCTTGAACTTCTTCTATTCACAAATTTAGACCAAGCCCCTTTCAGAAAGTTAGTCATTGAGCTCCAATATATGAAGACATCATTGGTACGTGGATCATCATGCATCTGTTCACAAAACCACATTACAATATGTCAAATATAATTGAAGTAAACAAGGCATTGCATTAGCAATTGGATGGTCCACAACATGTGTAACATTCTAATAGATCAAATTATTGACAGCAAAACTTAAGAGTTTATGAATTAAAAGCTACTTGTGATCCATTTTCCATACAAGGTAACACAATTTTTGACAATGTGTAGGAGTAAATATTTTTTCAAACAACATAAGTTAATATTAATGATGTATACAAACAAGGGATAAAATGTAAGCAAAAACTCATGGCCTAAAGCAAAATAAGATGTGATATTTGGACCAATCTTCATGTTGATGTGGACCAACTATGTTAAACCAAAATAGTATTAAAGATGATCTTGGTTTCCATTTCATAAATGTCTTTTCATCATAAATTATTTTGATTTGTATAACTCTATTAAAAGCCACCCAACCTTGTCAAGGAGACCTCAAGGAGGTTGGTGTCTTTTGTCTTGCATATATGTTAATGTCACACAGGTTTGTTGAGAAAGAAATGACTATTTTCCAAGGATTAATATTTTCATAACATTCAAAAAAAATAAAATTTATTATTTAACTCAACCTAAAAATAATTGAGAGTTGGCTTCATAATGAAGGTTATCAAGATTTCAAATTTAGCAACAGGTTAATGAATAAGAAAGAAAGAAGAATAAAAAAAACCCAAATTCTAAAGACAAAAGAAAGTTTGAAAAGTGACTTGAATAAGAACAACAATGACAAGCTTACATACCTATTCATTTACTTCATAACCTTTTAGTGGTAAGTGGAGATCAATGTCATATATTGACCAACATGTTAAGATTTTGTCACAAGGCCAACAATAGTCAGAGGTTTTGTGGCATGATGTTCATTAGTTCAACAAAACCTTGCAAAGAAGGAGATGAGAAAACCAAGAACAAAGAGGAAGACAATTTTTCTTAAGACAAAATAATAATAAAAATTTAAAAATAAATTGATGGAGATATGGTGGGCTTAGAAAATCACCACATACAAGATTAATCGATGAGGCATTAAAATATCATTTTGTATCCCAAACATGTTGTATCCCAAAACATCTATCACAAAACATATGTTATAAGAATGTCATACAAGATAGGGAAACTCAAATCATAACAACAAACTAAGAAAGATTTAGAACATTCCCAACATTAAAAGTAGAGTGACTCTTTGAAAGGAGCTAAACCTAAAAGTTGAGGATCATTAAACATTTTTAGCCACCATAAATATGATACAAGATTATATGGGACAAAAGAAAATTCCACAACTTAAAAAACATAGAATGAAGAGGTAATAGAGAGATTAAGGAGGGTCAAATCTGTTGACTCGTCTAAGAAAGGACAAAAAACCAAAAAATTACAAAAAGAAAACAAAACAGAAAGAAGGAAAGAAAATCAAAAGAGAAACTAATTGAAACATTTTCATAAGTACTAAGAATTTCTCAGAATGATTTAAGTGAACTTGAATAGAATTAAGATAGGTGGTCAAATAAGAAGGTTGTAGAAATTTCAGATCTGATGACATATTGACAAATAGAAAAACAAGGACACCCACATCTTAAAAACTAATGGAGGTTTTGAAGAGCAATTTGAACAATAATGACAGGTGCACACATGTTTAGTGAATTTTAATACCAACATGTATGGTAGTGACAAGCTACCATAACATTGCAACTAGTTTCTTTAGCTCAAAGTAGTGTACAAAAATCAATGTTTTTCATTGAGAGTTTGCCACAAGAGAAACAGTAACAAGAACACTCAGTCATGATGTTGGCTAGTTCAACAAAGCCTAAAAGAGAAAGAGAAGAAAAAACATAAAAGAAAAAACCAAACTTGAAAGAGGATGAAAAGATATAAATGATATGGAGAACCTCATGCCTTCACCTCTTCTTGCATTTTCACACTCCCAAGCCTCTTGTGATGACCACCACCTTAGTTACAAGGGGAACTCAGATTATGACAATGCACATCGAGTTAAGTATGAATTTCCAGGTGAATAATTTCTGAGGAAGGTGTTGCTGAAGACTGCATTTTTGGTTGTCCTCCATGTCCATGCATGTGTATTCCCAACTGCCATCTAGTTTCTCACACATGACAAGTCTATAAGAAAATATGAGCACTGAGTGGAGGTTGAAGTGTACCTCAGCAACAAAATGTTCAGGAACTTTCAATTCTTGAACAAGCTGCTCCCCACCTGCCCATAAACAATGGCACATGTCTTCAATTGCTTGGATGATATCTGTAAAAGCTCTATGAAAATAATTCAATTAGAATACCTAAAGCACTGTTATGTACTGCAAGGTGGGTGGAGAGAGGGCAAAAAAATGATGGGTTAGGATGGGTCACATTTAAAATTGGGATTCAGTGAACAATGGAACTTAACCTGAACCAGACTGCTGAGCTTAAGCTCTAAAACTCCAACCCTCCTAAAGTGTGTTTAAAAATGTTGTAAAGAACTGGTAGAATTATTTTGGCATATGGGGAGGGCATCTTACCCTCATTAAAATTTCTGTTTCAATAGAGGGTGGGACCTTATACATAAGGTTCCTTGTCTCCTGCCCAACCAAAATCACAGCCATTCAAACTCTACCAGATAGTTACACTGTATAAGGACCTCAGACGGGGTGGTAGTGGGAATTTCGAAACAGAAAATGGCTGAAAGAACCAGCCCTTCTCTTATACATAATTGTTTTTTGAGGTTAGTCCAAACTCCAAACCCATAACAGGCAGATGGTTTGCCCTTTTCAATACCTACTATAGTGATTGCAGTTTGGAGTACTCCAGTGTACCGTTCAAACAATGTGGAGACATAAATTGATTATTGCTCTATGGGCTTTGAGGATAAAAGGGCAGAGATTTTCCTTTGAACAAAAATCACAATAATGCACCCCCTACCCCCAAAAAAACCAGAGGAAAGTACTTATTTTGATGAGGTTACACAATTCCTTGCACATGAGACCTCATGGTTTCATTCTGTCAAGGAAACTGAGGGATTACTTTTTTAAATTTTATTTTTAGCCTTAATTATGAGTACATTAGGGATTCTGAAATCCCAAGGGAAACTGGACCAAAATGGTCTGCCCTGATGTTTAAGTTGATTCATGACTTGAAAGTCATTGCAATCCAGAATTGAAATTTGGGAGTGTTTACTCTATCAAAATGCAATTCTGATGATGGAATTCTCAAAATGAATTACTTTGAGGACATTCAGTTACCCTAGTGGCTGTGGGTAAGGCTGCAAAAGCTGGCTGTTGGGAGTTCCAGTCCCAACTTTGGACCCCTTCTCCTCATGCTCAGTGAGGACAGTAGGCTACCCTGGTACTTAGTTAGCGTTGAGGCTGTTGCCAGAGTTATCAACACACCCCAAAAACAGAAAAAAAAAATTACTCTCAGACCAATCACAATGAGGGATAGATCATCATTTAATCTTGGTTGGGAGGTTTTGGAACATGTGAACTCTATGGGAAGTATAATCAAGTCCCCAACGGCTGAAAAGAAATGGCTGGAAGAGTTTACCTATCATTAGGACAGCTTTGAGATGCCGAAGGTGGGCACAAATCTCGGCAAAATTTGGCCGCCTGCTTGGGTCACTATGCCAGCAGGACCGTATCAGGGAGGCCAGGTATGGAGGCAGAGAAGGTGGTAGCTGGGGCCTCAAGCCTTCGTCCTTGATCTTCTGAAGGAGTTCACAGCGGTTCAGAAGGGCTTGGGTTTCAAAGTAGGGTTCGTTCCCCGTGAGGATCTGAGAGCTGGTTACTGCGAAGGAGTAAGCGTCCACCTGTAGTGGGTGGTTCCTTTTTTGAGGTTTGTCCGACGGTTCTGTCACTTCCTTCAGCTCAGGTGCCCTCCATAGAGATGTGCCCACCTTGGGTGTATGTACATATGAGCTTGTACAAAGCTTTGCTGAACCTAAGTCGCAGACTTTTGCGCACAGGTACCCAGCCATCTTCACGTTTTCAACTGGGCTGACAACTATGTTCGTTGGTTTTAAGTCACGGTGTGCTATCCGTCTCATCTGCAAGAACTGCATGGCCTCAGCCACCTGCAGCATGATGTCCAATGCGACATGAAACTGGAAAGGGGCATCACGACTGTTGGAGCTAGCCCGTAACATGTAGGAGTTAAGGTCTTCTACCATAAGCTCTATTATGAGGGAGCAGCGGCCTCCCTGGTGCTCAGAAAAACCCAATGCTCGAACGAGGTGAGGGTGCGAGAGGCCTGCCATGGTTTCCTTCTCCTGCTCGAAGCTCGCCTTGCCTCCTCGAAAGACTTTTATTGCCGCATCTTGACCCAGCCAACACAACTTGAAAACGTGTCCGTAAGCCCCGCTGCCAATCCCGTCTCCGAGATCGTACTCTTCCGGGTCTATTTTCGGCAAGATCTTCTTGCCGCGGGCAGAAGAGTCAGGCTTCAATTTCAAGAGGTATGCTACTAGTTTCACGTCTTTTTCATCCGCAACGCCTCCACGACCCCCCCGCAGGGCATGTAGCCTTCGTCTCAAGTTTTCATGATCTCGCATCGCGGGCTCCTGCAACATATTGCGGATTTCTTCTTTCTTACGTTCGCATGCGGCTGCGCCAAACCTCCTGATGTTCACCGCGACAGAGTACTGAAGATCGCTTCCGGTCGTACGATTTTTAGCTGCATACAAGATGACTCTATTAAGCACGGCACCACACCACCTTAGGTTAAAAATAGCTTCAACGAACATTTCAATTGTGTCGTGTAGCTCGACTGCTTTCTTGACCCAGTCTTCGGCGCGACAGGAGTTTATAATGGCTGCTGACGCCGTGACCCAGCCGTAAAGCTCCTGCAAAGCGAATTTGCGTTCATTGCGAACGAAAGCCTGCTTCTCAGTGGGTAGACGGTCGACGGCAGCCCGAACACTTGTCACTACATTCAGAAGCTCCTTTGTGAAGAGCCCACACTGTGTCTCGTTCAGTTGCAGCACCCGCTTGTCGTCCTTGAGTTGTTGCACCGCATCCAATGAGAGCTGAAGGTAATCATCACCCGCCATGGTGGCGGTCTTGAAGAGAAGGTCGATTCACCGGTACGCACACCTCTCCCTAGCTCCCGACAACATTTAAACCCGAAATTCGTACCCCGCACATGGTACCCATCACCGAATCGCTACCGAGAACTCTAGAGACCTTATCTCTGTCAAACATTCTCGCCACAAAGAATTTGAGAGAGATAATGGTCTCTTTTCGAGCAACGTAAAGAGTTATGAGAGCGCCAAGCTAAACTCTAAATTAACTCTTTTAGCTCTGCAGGGGCATTTCAGCTCCAGAGGCAAAGGAGCAACGCAGAGGCAAAGGTGCAACACAGAAGAAGCGCAAACCTGTGAAAATCACCTAGTCCTCGCCCAGCTCCCCCACCAAGCTTCTGAGCAACACAGAGGCATTTCAGATCCAGACGCAAAGGTGCAACACAGAAGACGCGCAAACCTGTGAAAATCACCTAGTCCTCGCTCAGCTCCCCCACCAAGCTTCTGAGCAACACAGAGGCATTTCAGATCCAGACGCAAAGGTGCAACACAGAAGACGCGCAAACCTGTGAAAATAACCTAGTCCTTGACCAGTTCCCCCACTAAGCTTCTGAGAAACACAGAGCCCTTTTCTTAAGTTTTGGGGGCAAAGTTGGGGCTGAGATGTGCATGTGCCCAGGCCAACAGGCAAAGGTGCAACACAGAAGCTCAAACCTGTGAAAATAACCTAGTCTTCAACAGTTCCCCCACAAAGCTTCTGTGAAAGTCTTCTGAAAAACCCTAGTACCCACAAATTGGTGCCGTGTTTCTGCAGGCCAGGGCAAATTGACCCCCACATTGGGATCATGGTAAAAACCCCAAAACCCATTACTTATAAATATTTCGATTATTTATAAGCAATTTAAATGGGTATTGGGGTTTTTACCATGATCCCAAGGTGGGGGCCAATTCCCCTTGGCCGTTTCTGCATGCTCCTGAGCTTATACTGCCCAAATCTCTTGAAAATCAGTTACCTAATAATCTGAAACATCAGTTGTACCTTTATTATGTGTCTTCCAAAATATTTTATTAGCTTTGCCATTCGGGGTAGGTGGTAGAGACATTGTGATGCAGAAAACATCAAGCAGCTCATCGCGTACTGGCTCTGCCCATAGTTATATGTCATGCAAATGAACATTATAGGCAATGAAATTGTGGGACATGGTCAGGTGATTTAAATGCAAAATGAATAGGTTTATGATTTGTCCAAAAAGCCTTTGTCGTTTTGAATATGCATTGTTTTGATGGATTATTTGACCAAATGTGATTTAGTTGTGAATCATATATTGTTGAAATTGAAGTTTTATTTTATTGGTAGTCATAAATCCATATAAATGTTTTATTTCTGAAGTTTTTTTTTTTCGTACATTCATATTAAAATCCCCTAAAACAACTATTGAACAAATAGTGGGAGATTTTGATATTAGTTCTTGAAGTATAGATAAAAAAATTGTTAAAGATAAAGATGGGGGCTTATAAATTGCAATGATGTGAATTGTTCGACGAGTGTTAATATTGAAGGATGCAAGTATGAATTATGATCCAGACTTACTTATAGATTCACATGAATCAAGTATAATATTTCTATCATACAATAACATGGGTCTTTGGCTTTTTGTATGTAACAATTGATTTGTATTTTGAATGATTTGGATATTGATGTGAAGATTTATTTGAGTTTTGACTTTAGTTTCATTCAAACATAGAATATGAGATGTCTGCAAATTGTGATCCGTTTCAATATTTTGAAAATGAAGTGATAGAAATCTTGTGTTCAATGATTGATTTATTCTATGTGTTTGTCTAAAATGTTGCAAATATGGTACACACAATTGCCATTGAGTTGTTGTTTTAAACGTTGCATTTCATTTAAAACGGATTTGTCAACTTTAAAGTTTGCTTCAACTAAAAGTGCAAGTAAATACAAGTTTTCTTTTTCTCTTACATGAGATAATGCTATGTAAGTTAGTCTATGATAAATTAACTCCAACTTGTATATCTTTAGAAATTGGTTGTATCGGTGTTCATGTTTCATGAATGTGTGTTGTGTACAAATGTTGATTTTGTATTCTAGTTGCAGATCTTGCTTTAAGATTATTAAAACCATCATATGAGGGATTCATTATTTTCCAGCTTTGTGACATATTGGAAAACCCCATCTCTGGATCTCAATAGATTGAGATTTTGAAGCACGACCCATGTTTGAAACTATGCCTTGAGATGATTACAAGAAAAGACAATAAATTAATGTTAATGTTCAAAACTTTATATTAGCAATATGTTGAATTACATGTTAATTGTCATATTCAATATTAATGCAAATGTACATGTTCTAAATATTTGATTTGTATCCCTCATCTAAACCCTATACAATCATGCACATAATACCCTAAATGTTAAGTATGGAAAACATATGATATGGTATGTGGTCATAATTGCAAATTTTAAATTATAATGTTCGCAAGTCTATTTTAAATCTATTATTATCTATGGATAATCTAAATGTAATACCCACATGATAGTTAATGAATTACACTATTTATGAAAAAAGGAAATGCAATACTTGCACGACAATTTTAAAATGCACACTATATATGGGGCAAAATGCAATACCTTCATGACAATTAAAAAATGCACACTCTATGTGAAAACAAAGTGCAATACCCACATTATAACTTTAATCCACACTATATGTGGGAACTGCATTGCTTGTTTAATAATTTAAAAATGCACACTATATATGGGTGGCAAAATGTAATATTGGCATTATGACCCTAAATCCACAATATCTATGGGAGGCCAAAATGTTAAATCCATGTATCAAACATGGAAGATTCTTACTAGAATTTGATGACCATCCAAGGAGATTGATTTCCTTAAATTAAGAACCAAACAATAAAAAAATAATAAAATGATTAAGAAAAAGTATCATACTGTTGATGTTAAAGGATGATATCACATTCAAAGGAATTGTATTTTGATTTGAAAACACAAACTCAATAAATCAACACGCATTTCATTAAACTTTAAACTTTAAACCTTAAATAATATTAATGGTAAATGATTTCAACCTAATGATTATACAAACAAATTAGAAATGGAATACAAATTTTTTATGTTTTGAATTTTAAAATTAATCAACTAAAAATTATAATGAATGGAAGTATTAACCTTAGAGTTTAAAACTAATTACCCCAAAATATTTATATATAAACCTAAATTTTTTTAATGGTAAATGTCATAAAAATTAATAATCGTATAAACGTATACAGATGCCATACAAAATAATCTTTTAGGAGTGAATGATGAATTAAAATTGAAACACAATGAAAAGAAAAAATTAAATGAATGAAGTAAGAGATTATTTTCTTACCTTTAGTGTGGTCACTTCAGCTTGAAGGCCCAACTTGAGACCTTTTTCATTCACCTTCAAAAAAGATAAAATGAATCTTGTTGCAAGTATTTGTATGTGAAAATTTGGCCAAATTTCCCTTTTAAAATCCAACCTAGGATTGACTTTGATTAGTATTAAAAGTTGTGCAAATGTTTGTAAATGTTTGATGTCTTTTTAATTCTAAATTTATTGAGCCTATTCCTTAATTAAAC
>Ga0116231_10008979_pt1 | contig 17212 bp, 20 predicted proteins | sample S1TSphgellanicum_2_FD_89695 | JGI IMG/M metagenome (GOLD analysis project Ga0116231, IMG submission 89695) | Host-associated microbial communities from peat moss isolated from Minnesota, USA - S1T2_Fd - Sphagnum magellanicum MG | ecosystem: Host-associated > Plants > Peat moss > Unclassified...
AAAAAAAGTTTCAAAAAACCAAAACAAAAAGGTTCTTATACTCCAATTTATTTTTTTTAATTCCAAGAGAATAAAACCACAAATTATATTGGGATCATGTAATTGCCTTTCAAAAAATATACATTATTGCCATGTATGTGTAATTGATAAAATATATAAATAACAATAAAAAAATGTAAAAATTTGAGTGTGAAAATGTGAATGATTTTCACTTACATAGTTATTACACGTGATATTTTACACTTACACACACAACATTGGTTTTCACCATGTTAAAAATTATAGGCACTAGTTCACCCAAGGCCTACTTTCCTCATCAGGCTTTAGATAGGTTCAATTGTCTTCTTCTTCTTCTTTGTCAATTTTGTGATGTAGCCAAAGTGGTGATCATCCATTAGAAGATTTAGCCAAATTTGACTACAAGCAAAATATGAAACTTCAAAAATTAAACATCCTTTTATTTTATTTTGGCTACTTACTTGAACCATTTATAGAACCATTTATAAGAATCCAACCAAAAAATAATTTTTTTGGCATGATTATGACTATTGAAAATCTTTAAAAGCACTAGATTTTAGAGCTTTTAATTTTTAATTTCGCTTTTTGGCTAGCTATATATATATATAGCCAGGAAAAACACAGGCTGAATAGGTTGCCCTTTCATATCTGACCACAAAAGTGTACATTTAACACGTGGAGTAAAAGGTCCTAAAAGGCCAGTAAAAGTGAAGTCTTAAAAACTCCAAAAATGGTCGGTTTCGAGAGAAAGGGCCGTCTAGTCAGAGAGAAGAGATGGGCTCATCACTACGCCACGTGTCACACCGCCAATGGTTGCCGACTTCGGGGAGACAAAAAGGACTAACCAGATATTCCTCTGGTCCGTACGATGGGATCCCATGATCCATCCAACGACGCTTGGAACTCGATGCTGTCCCCTCGTGGGAGACGGCTGGGCTTTTGATGAGACGAGTTCTCGACCGTAGATCTCTTGTAAGGCTTTGTTTTTTTAATCTTGGATTTTGGACGGCCACAATCAAAAGACGGCTTATGGATACCTACCCCCTGCTCACCGTCCATTTTAAGAAAGTTATTAATGCCAAAAAGCCATTTTAATGCCAAATAAATAGCCATTTTATTGGCCTCCCCTAACCTTACTTGTGGAAAACAAATGGGTGCTAGGTTTGAGTAAGTAAACTGTAGAAGGTGTGCTATGTGCTTGGCCTAGTTTTTTTAGGAAAGAAATTTCAAATCCTGGTGGCCCTTTGTAACAAGCAAGCATAATCTATCAAGGAAGGTTGTTTGTTTGCTTGTCTTGGTCCCCATCTCCAAAACCACAACACCTCTTGTTGCATTCTTGGTATTGTTGGATGTCTGAAACCACATCACCTCTTGTGCACTCTTGGTATTGTTGGAAATCTCTCGATGATGAAGAGGGGTGCATTGAGTTGATTTCATAATGTTTCAACCTACAATGAAGAAGTTAATGAATATTGAACATTTTTTCATTGAAAAGTCATTTATATCTAAATTAAAGGTTATAAAGGAGTTTGGGCATGCTTTCCACCTTGTTGGAAAGCTCGCCATGAGTGGGATTTAATGAACATGATTCGAAATATTTTGCCTAAGGTGTAAGAAATATTGAATTTTGAGTATCTTTGTCATTGAAAATTTAATTAAATTACCAAAAAAAAGTTTGAAAGGAAAAATTAGTTCAGTAAGCAATTCACTTTTGGGCCCATGTCATAAGTTACATTAACAACTAATTACTCTATGGTATACAACAAACCAACCTTTGGTGGTTTTTTATTTTTAAGAAAAAGTGATTTTGAAAATTAAATTAGAAATATGCAAGTTCCACACATAAATGGAGTTGGCATCCAATTTTGGGTTCAATTAATTCCCAATTCTAATCACTTCTATTTTCAAATATATATATTTTGGTTTCATTTTGACAAATAAATAAAATCAAGAACCGATTCTGAGTTTAGTTCTTAAAAAATAAAAATCCATTCCAATTCCAATTCTAAAATTTAAATTTGGATTGGGTTCTTATTAATTGGAATCGACTATTCTTTACCATTATTGTGTGGTTCTTAGGTTTTAGGAAGAACCTTTAGTCTCAAATTCAAAAAAAAATATGGGGTCAGTTTTGGTTTCAGTTAAGTTCCTTTTTTAAAAATAAAATTGGGACTTATTTCAAGATTCAATTTTCTAATGTGAAGTTTGGTTTGGCTTTTTTTTTAATTTTCAAATCAAGCTTATTCCCAATTTTAAGGTAGGTTAGAATAGGTTCCAAGTAACTTCTTGAGTAGGTTCTATGATGCCAAACCTCATTAAAAAAAAATGAAAAAAATGTTATAAGTTTTCAAAAGGCCAAATTAAGCAAAATTAATATAATTTTAAGCTCTAAAATTGTATTAATAATTTATAATGAATCAATATCAATTTTTTTAGGCCAATGGGTTCCATGTTTTCATGTCTCATGCATTTGTATGCCAACTTTGAAATGTGTGTCTTGCCATATTTGAATTCAGCCTTCAAATATGCTTTCCACATCACCGTTTCATGAACCCCCAAATACAATATCATCAAAATTAAAATGGTCATGGTGGCAACTACTAAATGTAACAACCAAAAAACCATGACAATGAGTAAGACCACATGATCATCATGATTAGGAAAGCAATGGAGATAACTACTATGTACAATGACACTAGTGAACGAATGGGTGAACATGCAAGCATGAGCAGGCTCGCCTTAAGTGAACAAGAAGGAATTTTAGAAAATATTCCATGCCATATCATGGAATATTTTCAATATATTCATTTGCCACATGGAAATTATTTATGACATGGTAGAATATTTTGTGATATGACAAAATATTTTGTGACATGGTAAAATATATCCATGACGTGGTAAAATATTTTTGACAAGCCATGGAATTTTTTTGCCACATTTATTGTGCTCTCCAAGGTTGACACCTACAATTATCACTGTCACCATACTCATAACACATAACATAAAAATACCCTATTTGGTACACCACATCTAAACCTTATTTGGGGCTAAAATCCCTTTAAGCAAATAGCATTATAAAACTATCGCCATCAATCCACCAAGGTGAATCCTTCAGTTCCAGGGTAAAAGGATCATTAAATCGGGTGCAAATGTGAGCCCCATCATTAATCACTCATTATGGAATCTTTCAAATCCTCAACCAAGGTGAGACTTCTTAAGGAAAAATTTTAGATCAATCTTACTATGTAATTATGGGAACCATGTCTATTGGGTGCACAGAACGCAAAACCATTTGCCAATCGGTACCTAGTCAAAGGACGGTGTCAAACATGCCATGTGACATCCTCTTGAACACCAGTCACAAACCAACTTAGTGGCAACTCTTGTCAACTACTCACATCATACATCATAAAACAACAGGTATAATAGCCAAAAATGGGTCAATCTAGCCATCCACATTGGGAAGATGACATGGTGCACAATTATGCACATGGTCTTTCCATGTTTGACCATCTCATCCTTCTAACAACAAAATTTCGAAAGGTAGGACCTTTCGAACACGTAAAATCAGTCACATCCAATGTGGTAGGTGTTGTTTGTTACAAGTAAACATAATCCCCTAGTTCAAACCTACGAACTTGAGGTTGATAACCTCTTCCACGAATTGTGGCATACCGAAAAGTATATCGACGTTAAGTAATTGCTAAATTTTCCATAGCCATAGGCATCACACAGTTGAACAAAACAACTCACTACTTACATGCCTGAATCCACACTAAAGGATCATCAAAACTAATCATAATCACAGCATCATGTCAAATAGAGGCTAGTAGCTCGGGATCCTAACCAAATAGTAAAATATACAATGAAAAAGATGCCAATCAGGCTTACAAACTGAACTTATATCCCATGGCCAACCATGGTAACTATAAATCCCAATCTCGAGTGTGGCTTTTCTGAAGGCCATATTTTTGCAATCCTCGCTTCACCATCTACATCATTCGTTTGGCCAACCCATCTATTTCAAAATGATCTCGTGAAGTAATCTAATGATCTATCAATGCCTTCTCACACAAATCTTGGAAATCCCCTTGAAATTTTGTATTTTGGTCAATGAGATTCTCTACTAGAACACCAAACCTACTAAACATTTTGTCCAAAAATGCATATGTAGTTCCTTCACTGTTGTGATTTGGCAATGGCACCAACTCCAACCACTTAGAAAAATGTTCGATCATAACTAGAACATATCAATTATGTTGAGGCATCAAATTCAATGGGCCGACAAAATCCAAGTTCCATCGATAACCTAACCCCATAATTGGTAAGGGCTATAGTTGGGGTGTTAGTGTGTTGAATGATGCATGTACTTGATCACACACCATACACTAAAAAACAAATTGTTGAACCTATAGTTACATCCCACACCACCAATATTATGCCTAAAACAAATTATAGATTTGTTGGACTCCAAAATGGCCCAACTCCTTATGAGCATGTTGTATAAGGCCCTCACATTATTATGGGCATGGTACTACACATATTCACCCATCTATCCACACACATAATAAGGAATTACCTTCCCGTCGGAACCATTTCGTCCTATGGATAATTTGATCCCACTCCTTGAATGTCAATCCCATCGAAATTTTACATGCATGTAGATATGCCAAAACAGGTAAATATAAATGGATGTCCAGGGCACCATTGCCCTCTGGTTCATCATTGTCAATGTGGGAATTCCCACTATTCGTGTTGCCTTGGGGTACATCCCCAAAATATCCCAACAAAGTACACATGTATGTAGAGGCATGCCATCCTAGTACTACCTTTAAATCCACCTCTCCATGTCACCTAGCACCTATGGGATCTTTTTCACTAAAACTTGACTTCTGAATCAACCCATTAGCATCCCAATTAACCCTACCAGCCTTGTGAACAATATCGAAATTGTATTCCTAAAAGATAAGTGCCCATCTAACCAACTTTCTTGTGAGTCGATTTGATTCCATCAGAAATTTCAGGGGTTGGTGATCGATAACCAAAGTAAACGAGTTACCACACAAATAGCACCTGACCATCATCATCTCATTGGGTAAGCATAACTCCCAGCCTTAAAGTACTCTAATTAGTATGTAATTGAAAAGGATGTCCGTGAATGGGTCGCTTCAAGATGGGGGTTAAGGAAAGTCAAACTTTCAACTCTTGAATTATTTGCTTCTGCTCCTCACCCCAAACGTATTCCTAGTTGATCTGTATCAACTTAATTAAAGGTTTAACAATGTTGTTAAATCCTTTAACAAATCTCCAATAATAATTACACAGTCTTAAAAAAACTCATAACTGGCTAATGTCAATTAGCTAGGGCACCTATGAAATGACTTCAACCTTGGCCTCTTGTACTCCCAATCCACCTAAATAAATCATATGACCTAGGTATTCCACCTATGTCTGGAAAAACCAACACTTGCCTAGATGAAGCTTAAGGTTATGATCCTTAAATCTTCCGAATACCTCTTGCAAATGATGCTTGTGATCCTCTGATGTCAGGTTGAAGGTGATAATGTCATCAATGTAGCATTTGGCAAAACCAAGTCCTACCAACACCTAATCCATCACCCTCTAAAATTATGCAGGGGTATTCTTCAAACCAAATGGCAAACCCGTTATTGGTACAGACAATCCTCCCCATGAGGATCAATTTTCCAAAATGTCATCTTGACCTTGTCACCTTCCCTCAGTGGCAACTAATGGTACCTAGACCTTAAGTGCAAGGTACTAAAAACCTTGGCTTAACCAAGGGCAGCAAAGATCTCTTCCTATAAAGGCATGGCATACTTGTCCAAACACGTGCGCTTGTTGACTGGGCGATAATCCCCACACATGCATTGCTCCATCCAATTGCCAAAAATATCTTTCTTGGCTAGCATCACTATGGTTGAAGCATATTCAACTCTTGACAGTTCCACCAAACATGCATCCAGCAAGTTTGTTGTTCAAGCTTAAACCAAGGCCCTTTCCATCTCATTCAACCTATAAGGTCGTCTAAAAATAAGATTATTATCCTCCAATACAATTCAAATTTCATGTCCTTTCAACTATCCCAATTCTTTCAAATTGAAAGCAAAACAATCAACACAATCCTATAATAGTTGTCGTACTTCTTGCACCTCATCTCTTGTAGTCATAGGACCATTATATGGCTCCCATGTGCCTGTAGCATCGTAGGCTAAAATGATGGAACATCCCCAGTAGTCGAAGTTGAGGCGAAACTTGTGATTATTATGTAAAAGGTGGCGTAACACCAAAATGCCTTAGCACCCCCACATCAAAAACCTCCTTCCCATTACCCATAAATCCTTGATCCCATAAATGTTTTTTCAATGGGGGCATGAATTGACTATTGTAACATCCACATGCATGCCCCCCAATGAAGCTAACTGGCAGAAAAGCCTTATGGCTATCTCCTATTTGCCATCCTAGTTGATAATAAGCAATCTCTTCCCAAAAATCTAAGGTGACCCCCAAGGGATACAAAACTGCCCCCCCCAACCAACACATCATATGATGTAGCATGTGTAACCACTACCTTAGCACAGACCATGGTATAATTTGCAGGTCTAATGAGATTAACATGACTAATGACCGCATGTTTGGTTATCCCCCCGAACTCTTTCTGACCCACCCATCAATGTCAAAATTTGCTACATGCATGGCTCCAAATCAACATTGGTCAACCTTATACCCTCCACAACAATTTTGCCCAACATCAAAGGTTGAGTTCCTAAATCCAATAGTATCCTTTCGAATCGATAATATCATCTTGAAACCCCCTTCATTTGAAAAACACCTTCTTAATTCCACACCACCACTACATTGGGTAGAACCCTTGCTTGATTGATGGGTGGGCATGTTGGAAGCTCCTAGAATTTGGTTGTTACAACATGCCAAGGTGGCACCACCATAACATGTGGTTAACCAATAGGTAGTCCATCAACAAGTGCACCCACAAGTAGGTCAACAGATAAATGGTCGTAAGGTATGTCGCCAATAAGTATCTGATCGACTAGTGGTTAGCAAAATAAGACTTCCTAGGAATCTTCAATAGGTGTAGCCACCATCCTTAGTGTATCCATGCCATCACATAATGTGGCTGCCATTTGAAATACTATAGCCAGTCGGAAATTAGGCATCACCAAAGTCGTAATTGAAAACGATGGTGTCTAGCACACTAACCCGGTTGCCCCCAACACACTATTAGGCACATGAATTCCTGAAGAGGAACTGGACAATCTAATGGTTATAATTGATGCCCTCTTGGGGTTAGATGTGTCCAAAAAGGTGTGGATTGTGTCGGTCAACATGAAAGACTATGGTAGATGAACTTGGCGTTGGGCCTCCCCATGGCGAGGATCTAATCTTTCGTTAACACCTCGTGGTTCCTGCATTCTAGCACTTGCCTTAGTAATTGGTGTGGCTATCAAAACCTTAACCAACCCTGACCAGGGTTTTGTCATTAGCTGCCCCTAAAACATAATCATCAAGAATACCTAATTCAATCTCATTTAGACCTAATGGCCCTAAAAATCCAACCGCACAAAAAAATCCAAGGTCGAAACCCTAAGCTGAATAATCACATGGCACAGGTGTTATGGGTTTCACCTATGTTGCCATGCTAGATGTCATACTCGTCATTAATGCCTCCAAATGCACAAACCATGCCTCCATGGCATTGGGTTGGTTTGGAGTTGATTTGGTGGCCAGCCCTTTATTGGCCACACCATTCATTTTCTGGCCCTTACCAGAACCTGGGGACTTTTTCACATTTCCTATCTAGAATTGACCTTGCCACAACTCTAGATGAAACATGAAACAATGGCCTACATGATGGCCATACACCTTGTAATGGGAGCAAGGTTGGCTAGGATTGGGGTTGGAGGTGGTTGCTTAAGGAGGATTGGGATAATCCTTTTTTCAATGTGGCCCACCACACCTCCAACACTTTTCCTTTCCCCCATATTTAGCAGTGTAGGATGAGGAACCCCCATCGAGTTCATGTTTGGGCCCCTTGCCTTTTTGTGGTGTAATCCTTGATGTGTGGCCACGTGATCGTGGAGTCAATGAAGTAGGAGAAGGTTTTAGGGTTTCCTTACTAAACCCTAGGGTAACAACCTTCTCCTCCACCATGTTGAGTTCAATGGGTTTAAATACCTGGAAAACCAATGCCAACATGGGTTAGGTAAGGTTGAGTGAGAACTATGTCTTGCACCCATTACTTCAAATCCTTTTCTAAGATCCCATACCAAAACTGGATAGCTTGGGCCTTTGTGACCATTTTGGTCACATTGATCAACCTTCGCATCCGTGTGTATGCCTACCACAAACTCTCATGGGGTCGACATTGAAACTCCTACAATCTACGAAATTTTTCAATCTTCACACCTTGGTAATTAATGCAAAGCTTTTCAAAGAATTTGATGATAGGGTTAAAAGCAGGAAGAACCTGTGCCCTAATAATTGAACCGCTACCACTGCCCCCAGGCATAAAAAGACCTACACCATCCCTTATGATAATGATTGATAGAGTAAATGTCGATGCAACCAGCTGACCTTTGGTGATGGAAAAGTAATTTGGCAACTAATACTAATGCCATTCCTCAATGTCAACTTCATAGGCATCACAAAATTCATGATAGTCATCCATGGGCGATCTCTCTAAATGCTGGAATAAAACCTTCCATGCCAAGAAAGGTGTAAATTGTTGCAAATTTTGTAGCTATTTCATATCACACCAAGTATCGAACTTCCAGATGAACTCATCCAGTTCAATGGTGCCAACCACCCCCAAAAATTGACATGGCCTTTTGGAGGCACCATACATGTCCTCCATATCATGCACAAAGTGGTACAGACATTATTAATGGTAGTTCTGCTTCAAAATTTAAAGAATCTTCTTTAGATGCTAATGTAGGTGGAGTGGGTGATCGGATTCACACCCCTCACCTAGTAAATCCTTTGGCAAACATGTCCCCAAAATTTAAATCCCGACATTTGTCCATGATGAAACTAACCATAATCCGGGTTTCCCTCAAATCTTAAACTTATAACCCTAAATCCTATAACCTTGAAATCTTGTAACCCCATTGTGACCAAGATTGTTACACTTATATTGGTTCAATTTATCCTACAAGGATGCTGACTTGTTGCAACTTTCCCTAACCCTAAAATCCCTCAAACCAAAATGGTGACTAAGGTTGCTGCATTGTATGGTTGGGGCACTTGCATCCATAAAAACATTTTATGGGGCCAAACATGCATTTGGGGCTTTCACAACCATAGAAACAACAAATGTGATCTCACTAGTCATTATTCTAGTTTCATTGCCACAATGAGTCTATCAATCATCAACCTAATCTCACCCAACAATAAATACAAGCACCAAGTACAACCTACCCACCATTAAACTTTAATATCTATGTATGGGCAAATTAGGGGTCAAGTAACACCTATTCAATAATTAGAGCTAGGTGGTAGCCTTGTCCCATACTCGGCCATTAACCATGCCAACTACAACCTTTGGGCTCACTGTGTGTTGTAATCATCACACGTGGGAAGGCTCATAACCTTTTACCCATAGTTTCTTCATGAATAGTACGCACAAATCTACATGAAATCATCACATGAACTTATACTCGCCCTATGACGTAACCTGAAGACACACAACCTAATAAATTTTCCTACCCCCTGATAAAGAACTGATAATCCCAAACATAGACACATGATACAAGTGCAAAAACCCACAACACAAGGGGGAGGAATTTTTTAACACAAACACACCTCCACCTCTATAAGCTTTGCTTGGAGACTTACGACAACATGTATGCAAAAATTCAAAAGTTAATGATGCGACTTGATGGCATGACATTCCACCACCCATGGGTATCAAAAGTTCTTACAAGTAAATCATTCATGTGTTGCTCTTGTGTTATGTGCCCTCTTGCGCACTTCACACCTCCCTGCACCCCTCACACCACACCACTAGAAAAGGGGATGGGAAATGACCCTCCACCAATCTAGCTAAAACTTCCAAAAATAATAGCCTCCTTCACCACAAAAGCAATGGTGAAGACAACATTCAAAATAGGTGTCGTATGTAAGAGATATCAATTTCTGGGATTTTATGTGAAATAAATCCCAAAAATAGTAAAACTAGTCTCCAAACTCCCAAAATCATAATTCCAAAAGTGGTTCTAGGCCCACTGTTGCATAGAGCTTACCAAGATGAATCCAATGATGCCAAAATCATCACAATCTGAACCTATATGTGGAAAATATGGCCCGCCAACAATCATAGATGGATGAAAACATTGGATGAAAAATCTTACATCCAAATTATGGATGAAAAACCTCTACTTGGATGAACCCCACTTCATCCAAAATTATGGATGATTTTTTAATAAAAATAAAACAAAAATAAAAATAAAAATGTTGGTAGGTTCGGGTTGGTGCCAAACATGTGCCATGGGTTCGAAAATTTGGAAAAAAAATGAAAAATAAAAAAGGGAGGTCTAGACTAGACCCCTCAACCCTCTTTATCCTAACCCTCCCCTAGACCTTACAAACCTCGCATTTTACCAAACTTGGTAGGTTTGAAGGGAAGCTCGGGTGAGATGGGAGCTCATGGCGACGGTACTACAAAACTTCACGCCCCCACCATTGCTACCCTCCTCTAAGTTTTTTTTTTTTTTTTCCCTCTCTCTTTCCTTCTTCCTCTTTCCTCCTCCTTCTTTGATGTTGAAGGCACCACTCCCAACTAAGAACACATGCACAAAAAAAAATGCACAAAAAGGGAAGGTAGTTCCCCTTTTTTTTCCTACCTTACTCCTACAACTCATGCTGTAGTTGTAGCAAGTTGCATGGTGGTGCAATCGCCACAACGCGAAAGGGCTCCATAGCCCCCTTGCACCCCCTCCTTTTGTTATTTTTTCCTCCCAACAACCTACAACTAGTTAAAAGTTTTGAACTCTTCACGATGGTGAAATGGTCGTGCCTATGTAGGCGCTATTGCTGCTACCTACATGAACACCAAGAAATAAAATAAAACAAAACAAAACAACAAGAAAGAAAGGATGGGAGGGACCTTTTGTAACAATGGCAAGGGGCCCTTTTGTGATTTTTTTTTTCACAACTTCAGGGCCAGGTGTTGTTTTTGGTTCAACTCCCAAAGGAGTTTTTACATGAAAAACAAACACAAAAATGCCAAAATTGCTAGGGGAGCTTCTAAGCATGGCCAAGATTAAGCATGCCAAAAATAGGAGGCCGAACATAAAAAAAAATTACTCCAACTTTATGCATGGAGATCTAGGCATGGTTTAGAGCAAATTTTTTGCTTTCGGTCTCCTATTTTCAGCACCAAAAGTAGGAGGTAGAGAGCAAAAAAAATTGCTTTAACCACACTTTGAGTTTCTAAGATTTGTGCTTGGAGTTCTAAACATGGCCGAGATCATTTTTTTTTGGGCTTGGCCTCCTACTTTTGGCACTAAAAGTGGGAGGTGGAGCACCAAAAAAAAAAGGTTTCGGCCATGCTTAGAACTCTTAGCACAAAGCTTAGAAACTCAAAGTGTGGATGAGGCAATTTTTTTTGCTTTCAACCTCCTACTTTTAGTGCCAAAAATAGGAGGCTAAGACCAAAAAATTTGATCTTAACCATGCCTAAAACTCTAAGCACAAAGCTTAAAAACTCAAAATGTGGCCAAGGTAATTTTTTTTGTTTTCAACCTTCCACTTTTGATGCCAATAATAAGAGACTAAAAACAAAAGAATTGTTATGAACCATGCACAAAGTTTGAGCAATTTTTATTGTTCAGCCTCCTACTTTTGGCATTGAAAGTAGGAGGTGGAGTGCAAAAAAAAAGCCTTGACCATGCTTTGAGGTTCTAAGTTCCGTGCTTGGAGCTTTAGGCATGGTTGAAACCAAAAAAAATTGCTCTTGCCCTCCTACTTTTGATGTTGAAAGTAGGAAGGCAAGTGCGAAAAAAAATTGTTCCACCTTCTTCCATGGAGATCTAGGCATGGTTGAAAGCAATATTTTTGCTTTCGGTCTTACATTCGACATTGAAAGTAGGAGGCAAAGAGCAAAAAATTTGCCTTAGCCATGTTTTGAGTTTTTAAGCTTTGTGCTTGGATTTCTATGCATGGCCAAAGGTTAATTTTGTTTTGTTTTGGCTTCCTACTTTTGAAACCAAAAGTAGGAGGCCGAATGTAAAAAAATTGTTTTAGCCATGCTTTGAACTTCCAAGATTTATGCTTGGAACTCTAGGTATGGCTGAAAACAATTTTTTTTTGCTTTCAACATCCTATTCTTGACTTTGAAAGTAGGAAGTTAACAACCAAAAAGTTTGCATGAGCCATGTTTTGAGCTTCCAAGCTTTGCGCTTGGAGTTCCATGCATGGTCAAAAGAAAAAAAGTTTTGCTCTTGGCCTCCTACTTTCGGTGCCATAAATAGGAGGCCGAATTCAAAATGTTTTGCCTTGGCCATGTTTTGAACTTCCAAGTTTTGTGTTTAGACCTCTTGGCATGGCCAAAATTTTTTTTTGGTGCTTTTGGCCTCCTATTTTCAACATCAAAACTAAGAGGTTGAAAGAAATTTTTTTTCTCAATCTATTCATTCAAGAATGTTTTTTACACAATTTAATGTTTCAGGCTCCAATAGAGCAATCTTGGATCAATGTTAGGTGTTGTGGCCTCCAATCTCATATCTAAATACATTTTGTAATCTCACATTGATGCTACTTGTAGAATAAAAGAATGAAAATAATTGGAACCCTATTTGAAAAAATGGGACCCTTCTTATAATCATGAAGTCATAAAAATAGATTATGGATTTTTTGAAAAGCAAGATCTTGCATTATTCAATGACATTAGATTTATGATGACCAATCTAACACCTTCCAATATTGGTCAATAATAAATGGGTATTGTTTGGAATTCCACATGTAATTTAAAAATGCTTTTGTCCAATGTTTGATTTCCAGCTTCAATTACTACTACACAAGGATTGGAATGGACTTTCAATACTAGGAAATTCAATATCATTAGGGAAAATCTCCCCAAAAATTCCCAAAACATAATTTTGACGTTAAGCACTATTCTTTCTATTGCCAATGATTTTTAGGTCAATGACGAATTAATCAGTGTTGCTCTTTAATCATCAAATTACATTCACAGACTTGTGTGACTTTTTTGACAAGGATGGAATGTTGCCAATCTTTGTACACTTGTTTAATTCTTCACTTTTGATTCTAACATGTTCTCTTCAAATCCTTTCAACCTGTTGCCTCAAGTTCACCCTTTTGTTCTTAGTGTCGTGGAATGCCTTAAGGTAATGTCTTTTGCCCTCCATGCCACCTTGGAGTTGAGATATTTGAATTATGATACACTTTGGATTGAAAATGTTCCTAACATTCCATCCACTTTTGATGGTGATGTCTTCTTTGAACTCCCCCTTGTTGATAATCCAAATGGCCATCTTGGTTAGATGACATCCATTTTTGGTGCAAGGTCAGGATGACAAACATCAAGAATGATTTCAATATAGGGATGTTAATCGAAATATAATTAAAAATGGAATACCGATCCCTAGATTCAAACAATTCAAGGAGTTATTTCGAAACATCATATCATTAATCATCTATTGACTCGATGAATGTACTTGCATTTTTTTATGAATTACCAAAGCGAATATAGAATCTTCAATAAATTGATGATTTTACAAAGACCTTCAACTTCCTTCTCATTTATTGCAAGTCCACCAAACATATCAAATTCTTCTTGTCAATGGACACTTCTCCAAATTAATTACCATTTCTATATGCAATACACCACTGCTTGATAAACATCATAAAATTCTTTTGTGTGTTCTTTTATGTGAACCTTGCAATTGCTTGTCATGTAACTTTTTTTAAAAATCTTGCATAATACAAGTGCAATGTATTCAACAATAGTCCCAAGTGTTTCAATATATTTCTTGATTTGAGTTGTATTTTATTCCCCAAGTTTCTAACTATCTTCCAAGTTTCCAATGGTATCAATGCATTTTTAATTTTCTATCATTATCACTTGAGTTTTATCTTCATTTCAACAAATTGTCCCATTCAATTTTAGTGTCATCAATTACAATTCACTGTAAAGCAAAACTTGAAATCAAGTGTTCCATATTCACCACATCAATCTTTTAAATATTTGGTTTGTGTTATGTTCCAAGGATAAAATTGTTAAATATATTGTATTTGTAAGGTTTCTTACAATGTAAAAATTCAAAGAAGATTTTATTGTTTTTTTGCACCCGATTCTTTTTATTATTTTAGAAACCCTACTTAGTTTTTTTTTTTTAATTAAACTTTTCCCTCAATTCTAGATGCCTAACTAATCTAATAAGTTTTTTAAAAAAACACTTGTAATCATTTTTTAAGTTGGCTCAAAATGTTGATATCATCATTGCTTCTAAGTTCTTTTATTTTTTTCATCTCCTTAACATTTTCATTTTATCCCACATACATAACACTCAATTATTTCATGCACTACTTGCATTATTATAGTTGAAATCAAATGCAAAATTTGGGTTATCATTTTTGTTAATAATTTCAAAATGTGACGTTGTCGTAACCCTAACATTAGGTTCATGATTAAGTGTGAAGTGCAAGGGCCCATGAAGCCAAAAATGTGTTTAGGTCTAAAACACACTCTCACAAATGGGGGAGAGTGCAAGGGATGAAGCCTAATGACTCCTAAATGCAATCCCATTTTGGGAGTTGCACTTGTGCAAGAGTTGCAAATGTTTGAAGCCTTGGTTGGAAAGGTAAACAAACATCAAAATGAGCCTTTAGGACAACATTAGAAAGGTCTTGAAGTGTACATGCTTAAGGTGCCTTCGCATTGTTCATTTAAACCTAATTTGCATGAGTTATGATCAAAAGAAGGGCCATGAGTCAAATTGGGAATTTAACTCTTAACCACAAATCCCTTGAAAGCAGTGGTCAAATGAAGTCTAATTGGGGCGTGTTATACACCGTTAAAAATATCTTTTTAAGGGCTATAAGTTATTTCACTTGCGTTTTTAGAAAAAAACTTGATTTGAAAAAGATATGAGCATCCATTAAGAGGCCCAATTTTGGGACTCTCATTTGGGAGTCTTGGGGAAAAGTGACATTTGGATGTAGTCCTAGCGGAGAGGCACAAAATATACTATAGGGAAGGGAGTGGTGCCTCCTCCCAAAGATTATAGGTCGTGTAAAGCTTGTGCTTGAAGTTGTCCCTAATAAATTCCTCACACCACTTCCATTCAACTTGCACTAATTGCCCTTTTTTTTAGTTATGCAAGTTGACCTCATGTTGAACTTTCGCTTGTGAGTTTGTCCTGGTCCCATCTTGGAGCTCTAGCACACCTTTTTCCTCAAAGTGCTACGAATTAAGGAACGTGTCCCAAGTCTTTTTTTTAAATTATTTCTCTTCGGGACCCACCTTTGGGTCTCTTGAGGAGTTTGGGGCACATTAGATGCCTATTTTCAAACCAATATCTTCATATTGCACAAAACCACTGGATTGTCCGCTAGTTGTTTTCTCCACCTATATCGTACTCACTTAATAGTGAACATATTGTTATTTCTATTAAAAATCGCATTGTTATTCAACGAACATTTCATGAGACAATAATTATCTCCATGACCATCAAAGCTTCCATGTTCTTTGTTTACACAAAGTTGTTCATTATCACCCATATTTATTCCAAATTCTTCTGAATGATGTCGTGAGATTATGTTTCAAATATACTAAACATGGTTGAGTGCCATTGGTGGGTTGTTCATTTCATTAGGACCCATTGTGGAATTCGATGTAGGCATCACTGTGGTGTCCTCCAAATCCATCGTCTCCTTCCAAATTTGTCATTATGTCTTTTAGGCATGGTGAAAAGTTCTCCTTTCCACCTCACTTGTGGTAATATTACTAGTTGACACTAATTGATCCATATCTATGTTCTAAGCAAGTTTTAGAGTTTCATATGCATCATTTTCAGCTTTGGAAGTGCTCCTTAACCACTTTCATTACAAAACTAATTTAATTATTTTGTAATTGGCCTGAAATTCAAGGAAGTAGTCACACTGTCGGTGAGACAACATTCTATATTTTTGATTTGTCGACTGTGTTGGCCATGGATTCTCTCTAGGAGGTTGTCACAAGTTGTTCAAAAACTTCGGGAAAAACATTTTTATCACCATCTCATATATCTTGTAATCTTGCAAGTGATTAGAAGATGCCCCATACCCAACCGCTACTTGGAACTCTACATCTATAGTCTTGAGCTCTCTTGTTTCTACAAATGGGTATAAGTCCAAGTTTCATGGCGTTCAACAAGAGTGTTTTAAATATGGATATTGTGACATGGTGCAAATGAACAATTCAACTTATAATACAATTACTTTGATTGCTACTTAGATGCTCATTGAAAGAAATTAAACTCTATTCGTTCAATCATACATAGTTTTAAATATCTCCCAAAAGAGATAATTTTATAAGGTCACTATTTAATTTTTGCATTCAATGGCCTCTTGAAAGTTGTTTAATTTTTATTGGATTATTTGTACATGGGACTTGCAAATTTTAAACATTTACAAATGGCAAAAAAACTAGAAATTTCTTAAGAACCAAAAAATATGTTTCCAAATCTTATCATGCATTTTATGGGTAATCAAGTAATTATGAACATTTTACTACCCCTTAGGTCTATTGTTGCTTAATGTCATTTTTGGTTGAGATTTTTGTTTACATGCCATGTGTCCAATATATGGCCTCTAGCCAATAGGACTTGTATAATTTATTGTATTCTTACCTCAACTCTCACATCAAGTTTCCAAGTTTCACTTGATTTTAGGATGTCAAAAAAATCTTTAACTGACGCGCTCCCAAGTCACGGGGTGAAACCCACTTGAGGGTTCCACAAAGTCAAGTTGTGGAAAGTTGAGACTCGGAGGCACGCTCCCGGCTTCTAACTTTAGAAAGGGGTAGAGGGTCGAGTTGGGAGCCCCGACATTAGACTAGAAAGAGGGACTAGCTTAGCTCGTGTGAATCTGCATCCAAAAACCAACCACAAGAGGTTAGTTTAGCATTCGGGACACCCTTTGGTGTTGGGACTTGCCA
>Ga0116231_10008980_pt1 | contig 17210 bp, 14 predicted proteins | sample S1TSphgellanicum_2_FD_89695 | JGI IMG/M metagenome (GOLD analysis project Ga0116231, IMG submission 89695) | Host-associated microbial communities from peat moss isolated from Minnesota, USA - S1T2_Fd - Sphagnum magellanicum MG | ecosystem: Host-associated > Plants > Peat moss > Unclassified...
TAAATACCACACGGCTTTTGGGTTTTAAAAATGCAAAATTAAAACAAAAAACCCATGCCCCATTTGCCCAAAATAACAAAATGAAAAAAATTTTTCAAAAATATTAAAAAGAAAAACAAAAAAAACAAAAAAAAAAAAAAAAAACAGAGATGGAAAAACAAAACAAAAACTCACAAAATCATGATCCCTAAAACTTCAAGAGCTTCAGGAGCTTCACCTAAAATGCAACATTTATGACACAAATCCCATGACCCATTTGCCCAATTTGACAAATTGATGACAGTTTTTCCAACTTCTTCACAGCCAAAAACACAAGAAGCAAAAAATAACCAGAGACGGAAAAAATAAAATCCAGCAAAACCATGATCCCTAACACTACGAGAGCAGCTTCAAGAGCTTCTTCAAGAGCAGCAGCTTCACCTCCCAAAATGGATCAATCCAGCAATCAAGCAGGCAAGCAGGCAGGCAAGCAAGCAAGGCAATGATGAGACCTGAATGCTGTTATTGGAACCAATGAAGTACTGATCCACAGTCTTGAGCCAACCCACATCGTCGTGGGTATGAGGCACCAAGTGCACATTCAATTTCCCACTCACAGCAACTGAACTGGTGTTGTAAACTCTGGCACCAAATCTGAACTTCTCCTCCTCCTCTTGAGCATTACACCGAATGCTGTTGCTGCTCCTGCTGATCCATCCCAACATGAACAACAACCAAAAACACAAGAAGGAGGGATTGATCACATGGTGATGATGATGCTGATGATTCGTCTCTCCCCTCTTCATCATCAGACTGATGGGTACTGAATCTCTTTCTTTCTTTCCTCCCTCAAATTTCCTTTGCAAAACTCTTCTTCTTCCCAAGTTCGTTTACAAATCTCCTCCTCCGCCAGACAGAGAGACTTGTTTCTACTTGTATAAAAGAATTATTATTGTGTTCTTGTTGAACTGTTTTTCTTCAACAGTACCCATTTTGCTGTTCATGGTTTCCTTCACGAAATCTTGCACATATGATCATAATATACACGAAAATAAATGAATCTTGCAAACAAGATCGCGACAATACTCTTCTTCTTCATCATCCTCTTCTTGCCAGTGCTGCCCGAACTCTGCCCACTGAAAATTAAAACAACAGAAGAAGAAGAAGAAGAGGGATGCCCGAACTCTGCCCGCTCAAAAAACAAAAAGAAAGAAGAAGAAGAATCAGGATTCTGGACAACATTTTGTGCAAAATAATACTCCAAAATCCAACAAATGTGAAGATTTGAAGATTTGGGGATTTTTTGGGGGGTAAATTAGGGTTTTGGGTTTTAGGGTTTTTTTTTTTTTTTTGGGTGCAATTATTGTAAAATGGTTTACATTCTATCTAGTTTACATTTGTGCAAAGTGATAAAATTTCAAATCCAACATATATGAAGATATGAAGATTTGAGGATTTTTGTTGGGGGTAGATTTGGGGTCTAGGGTTAGGGTTGTACCTTTTTGGGTGATAATGCAAAATGGTTTGTGGTTCTAATTTACGTTTTGTGCAAAAGAATCAAAATCAATTATAATAATCTTGATAGTTAATCAAAATTGTGAAATACATAATCAAATTTGATCATTACATCAAATTGCGATATAATCACACTAGATAATTTGAATTATTGTAATGCAATGTGATTTTTCAAACAATAATAGTCATCCAAATTTTGCCCTATAGGTCATTTTGGAACAATGCAACAAAGATGCTCTAATAGATGTATTTTAAGCTTATGTCATGTTCTATGTTCATGATGATTATGGAACATGTCCACCAACATTAATATAATGGTCTATAAACAATGCTTTGGATGAAGTTTAAGTTTTAAATAAAGTGAAATTGAGTGCGAACTTGCAAATATTCATAAAAGACAATGTTCTCTAGAAGGACCACTTTTTTAAATGATTGGCTTTGATTGGTTGGTCATAATTATTGGCCCATGTGGTGGCATTTCATAAATCATCCTTTTACAAGATTTCATGCTTATGGGTGGGGATAACTTGCCCAACATTTTGAATGTCATAGACATTCATAAAGGCCCACATACTTGGCATGGGTGGTGGATTTGTCTTTATTATGAAGTTATTCCCATGTCTACAACAAGTGGCATTTGTGATGTTTTGGCTACTTGTGATTGTTTTGTGACAAACACAAGAACCTAATAGTTATCATTAGCAATTTTTCACATAACATTGTGTTAAGCCGAAAGCTTTACATCCCATGTGTTATCAAATGACATAGACCCAACAATTTCAATCCCAACTAACTTCACCTCATAATATTAACATCACATATAATCAAAGTTCATACTCACATAGGCAAATGCATGAGAAAGTTCGTAAGACTTTGGATGTCAAATACTCAAGGATGGATTTCCATATGATATTTATGTAAATGCATTATGTTACCTAGATTTGGTAACAAGTTGATAATATAAGCAAGTTGTTGAACTTAACAAGTGTCATAACCTATTATTTAACCTAACTTGTAGTATTAACCTAACAAATTAACTAAATTTGGTAGGTAATGACTAGGTTAAGAAGATAGGTTGACATGTTAGTCAACAAATAATTGGTAAAACCTAAACTTGATAGAATTGGTAGTTGGATAGGTAGTTAGGCAGGGTGTATTTTTTTGAAATTTTGGATTGTTAATCTAGATACTGGCTAATGGCTGTTTATAATCATTAATTATGATTATTGTACTTTGAATTGGCTAGTATAAGACTAGGAGGACAAATCTAATGAAGGACTTTTGGATTTCATTCATGATTATGTGTCTCACTTTTCAATTATGGAATGTAGATTATTTTTATTTCAGCCTATTTCCTTCAAGTTTGAACAATATGTGTATATGTTAGTTTAGGATTTGTAGTAGCTTAAGTTTTATTTTGTGTGTTATATGTACCTATTGTTGCTTTAGGGACCTATTGTTAAAAACTCTAGAAGAGAATTAACCTTAATGGGAATAGAAAAAACCCCATTAACATTTCGCAACCACGGAGTGGATTAGAATTTAGAAGCAATCACGCTTAGAATTTTTGATTAAATTTAATAGTTTAATAAATCAAGTTTGAAAAGTGATCATGCTTCAAATTCTAATTTATCACATGTTTGTTTATTTTGTGTATATTTTAGGATTCAAGTTTCTAATCTTGATTTAATCTGGAAACCTTAGGAATAGGGTGAGGTTAGTGTAGAGTTTTTAAAAATAGATAAGTGCCCAATCTGTAAAAGAAGTTTTATACAAACTTTTGATTGTTAGGAGGGGTCGTTCTAAATAAATAAATAAATAAATAAATAGTTCAAAAATAATGCAAGGGCTTTCTTAGAACCTATTGATTTCATAAAATGTCAAGAGTAATTATTAAAAGTCTTAGAAAATAGTTAGAATAGGTCAGACATCAACCTATTTAGAAACATGCACAAGAACAATATGAACAACAACTGCAACCTATGGGAGATGAACCTATGAATGCACCAAACATGGATGCAACATAAAGGGGAAAAAGTAATGAATAAACATCAAAATGTAGCAAAACTAATTGTGCAGAAAGACCTAATAGTGCTCTCAACCACTCATCAACAAACACTACAAACAATAACCCAATCGAAGGTGGTGAATGTTCTTAATGATGACAATCATGAACTTGTTCAGCTATTAAGTGAGGTTGTATCTATTCAACAACCATGGCGATCTGCAACCCCAAGTTATAATCTACCCAGAACTTGTGCATCTACACCAATTACAACATTTGTTGGTTTTCAAAACCAACCATCACATACCAACATTCATTTGGTACCCACTAATTCGGAGATGGAACAACTTCACCTACTCAACAGGTTGGAGTAGCTTCATCATGTCGACCGAAGACCGTGTAATCAATCCATTTCTATACCACATGTAAAACTTGTTGAACCCAAAGCAAAACCCATAGTTGTTCGACAAGGAATTATTTATCCATAAGGCACCTGGTTAGCAAGATCAATATCTGGTCCAAATGAAAGATCACAAGTTCCACATCACATACCAATTTTAATAGGAAACCAAGGTGTTGGAATTGTAACATGTTCATTTTGTTATCAAATGGGGCACCTGTTCAATTACTGCCCATTTATTGATGATAGATTAAGGCAGTTACCTAAGGAGGAGGTGATGAATGTTCATCAACCTGTTCTTCCAACCACTACAATAATAGTACCTAATGTGTCTATATTAAAAACTCAAGCCATGAATCCTAGTATAATTCATACAACAATATTTATTAATTATCAAACAATCTAGTGACAACCTATTACACCAATTGTACCGAGTAAAACCAATATGCTACCTACTTCAACATACCCAATGTTGTATAATGTCATACCCCCTTTTGTGCCTTTAGATCCTAGTTTGTATCGAGCAAATATAATTAAAACAAAAGGATTTGATTCTTCAATTTTTAAGAATTATACAGGTTATGTACTTGGGAATGTGTACCCAGTACCGAAACACCTATTATACCACCAACATATATACCATACTCTATTGGCAATCAATTTCCTACAATGGTTCAACTAGTGATTAGCAAGGATAGACAACCTAATTGATAACCTATTATTACACAGTGCCAACCACTGTACAAATTACTACTAGTTACCAATTCATATACCCAAAGGTTTTGATCACCAACCACCAGATGGTGGACAACTTGGAAATTCACTTTAAAAAAGTTCACTGGGAGGAAATTCGTCAAGAGAGCCACCCTTTAATCCACCTATTGGATCTTTTGGATGGCCATCACTTAATTTGCGTACGTTAATACCACCATGGTATCAACCACCTATTATGCAACATTTTTAAAACTAGCCACCAAGCTGCCATACAAGAAGCTATAATACCCAACTTATGTCAAAGATATTGATCCAAATGCTCACATTAGAGTATTCAAGAAGGCTATTAAAATTAATGGTGAAATAGTTGAAGTTGACATCATCAACTTGTTTGGTTTTACTTTCAAGGATAATATCTTTAAATGGGATGAAAACTACGTTCAAGACCATCCAAATTGCATTTTTGAAGAGTTGGAGCAAGCATTTTGCAAGCGATTCATAACTATAAAGAACAATGAGGAGGTCTACATGCAATTGCGTAACATACAACAAAAAATTGTCGAAAGTGTTGAGGTTTACTATGAACACTTGTTGAAATTAGTTAATTGTCTACAAGTTACAGCAACAAATGTTTTTTTCACCACATTTTTCATTGTAGGTTTATTTTTACCTAAAATTAGCAACTGCAAGTATGAAGAGAAATACTTTAATTGAACACAAAGAAGTTGCTATAGTATGTGAGGAAAGTGGACTTGTTAGTTTGAGTTACAATGTTCTACTAACTACACTAAAGGTTAATGTAGTAGTTAAACATGTAGTACTAATTGTTACAGTTAAATCAACATTAACCTATACCAATTGTGGTGAAACCGGTCACTTAGTGGTAACTTGTCAAAAGAGAAATACTAGTTGTGCTAACTGTTAAAATTAAGTTTACAAAACCTATAGTAGGAACAAAAACCCAACTTGTTAAATCAAGAAAATTATTTGCTCGTTATCATTATATAATTTGTTCTAACATAGAACATAGATATGAAGAATGCCCCAAAAAAATTGAAGTACAAAACATGTTCAGAATTAAACATATTAGTTCGAATGCCACAACAACACATAAATCGTTTAAAATTGACAATGTGCTAGTTGATGTAGTAGCTGTTATTACCACTCATAGTCGATAATCAAAACAACAAGTGTTCAAGGAAAGGGAGCTAGTTAAAACTAAAGGGGCTAAAGAATGGCAACAAGAAGAGTGTTTACGAGATTTTTTCATTGAAATTGTTAGACAACTACAACATAGTGGGGTTGAAAAACAACTTGCTACTATTAATGAAGGTTCATTGTAAAATAATTGGGTTAAATTGCCTGATAATTCAACCACGACTCAACTAGCTATAAGCAATCAAACTGATGAAGTGAATTAACAATTTTTCATTTTAAAATAGGTTACTACAGAAAAGATGTTAGAAGAAATTCTAAAAGATATTAATAAACAAGTCTTAGAAACCAAATATACATTGAACTTGGGACAACTATTGCGGGTGATCCCTGATATCAAATGTTACATTTTTAACCTGGTACCATCAAAACCTACTTTACCAAAATCGACAATTACATTAGTTGCCATTGATCATCAAATGGCAATAATATAGGTTCAAGTAGGGAAGAACTTCATTGAAGACGTGCTTCTAGATGGTGGTTTTGGAGTTAATATTATTATGGAGAAATTGAGGGTATAGTTAGGTTTGTCAAAACCAAAACTTGCACTTCATAACTTACATATGGCTGATCAAACCATTACAAAACCCTTAGGTTTGATTAAAGATCTTAAAATTCTTGTTCATGGAATTCCTTATGTAGTGACTTTCATTATAATTCAAAGTAATGTGTTAGACTCCAACTATTTTATGTTGTTAGGTTGTCCTTGGCTAAAGGATGTTAAAATGTCTCATGATTGGGGCAATAACATTATTACTATACAAGGAGCCGATACAATCAAAACCATACTTGCTACTAAGAAACTTGGAGCACCAACCAAATGTCCAAAAATATTAGTTTGTTATGATTTCCATTTTGGAATATATGATGAAGAAGAGGATTTGATGTTTGCTATAGAACCATGACTATTTTCAATAATAACCATAGCTGTTCCTACATTAATCTGGTCAAACCAACTTGTTAAATTGATTACATCAACAGGTTTAAATTTAGTCAAACATGTTAATAAACCTATTGAACTTGTGTTTGAGCCACATATTTTTCTAATGTATTTGTTAAATTTGTGCTTACACAACCTAATAAGATAGTTATACCCCTTGATATTTTCCAACAACATTTACCAGAGATGTTTTTCCAACTTGAAGTAAAAGAAATGGAGATTAACGAAATGCTTGCTCGAATCATAGTTCAAAACCTTTGCATTACAGGATGGATTGTCACTAAAGAAGAACAATTGACCAAGATCAATTTGGGTTCTGAAGAAAACTTGCAATAAGTTAAAATCAGTGTAAATTTGGAACCTGATGTCAATCATCAACTGATTGAATTAGTAAAGGAGTTTAAGGACATTTTTTCTTGGATTTACAAAGATTTGAAAGGAATACCACTTGACGTAGCTCAACATTGGATTGAGTTGGACACATTGATACCACCTATTCATCAAGCAAGGTACCGGTTAAATCCCAACTATGCAACCATTGTCCAATAAGATATTAACAAATTGTTTAATACATGTTTTATTAAACCTGTTGAAGAGGCTACTTGGCTAAAAAAAGTAAGTAGGTATGTATTTACACCCTCCCTTCAACCATATTTCATGTGTTGATGGGAAAATGTTATTCAATTTTAGAAGTTTGTCCATCTTTTAAATTATTCTCAAAAGGTTTGAGAAACATCATTATGTAAGAATTATAATGATATTCAAAGTTTCAATGCTTGTATGGAAGTAAAATGAACTTTTTAGTTGATATAATGAATATAATTTATTACATGTAAATGTAATATACAATGAGGAAACCCTTATGAAGGTCATTGAGTAGGAATCACCTTAAAAGGTTAGGTAAGAATGGATCAACAACCATTAGTGCACCATCCATCAAATGGAAGCCTCTAATGACTATGTTGTGGATGAACTCCAATTGAGTTAATGGAAGGTTGCATCTTGATAACCTATTAAGTAGAAAATAGGTCTCATAGGTAAATAAATATGTGCTACTTCATACATAGATACATTCAAAAGGTTATGGACTAGGTAATTGACAAGAGGCTATTGGTTATTACAAATAGCCTTGTTGGTCTTGCCTCAAGATTATATTGCAATAATTAGTGGCCTTGAGCCAATTACTGGGTATTACTAACTATTGGGAGATTATTGTGAAAATTGAGATGACTTGCCATACAATGTTAGCCCAATGTTAGTTGAACAACCTGTCAGTAATTTTTTAGTATTGTGCATTTTTAATATAGTATTTATATGTTGTCATTTTTGTCATGAAATATTCGAAATGAATGTATTACGAATTTTATTTTAATTGAAAAAAATAGTTATGATGTTTTCATCCAAGAAGCAATATGATTATGGAAAAATAGGACCATTGAAAGTTGATAGTGATACCTCGAGTTGCAAGTAAGTAATAAAAATGGTCACATGAAGCTACTTAGAACAACTCCAATAATTGTTGAAAAAGGTTGCCAACACCACTATTTGGATGAGCGCTTAACCACTATGGTGTGAAAAAAAAACTCTTTTGTGAAAATGCTATTGGATGGTGTGGATTTTCGAAGCCTTTCATGGTAGGACGTTAATGCTTTTAGGACATCATCAACAAGAAGTTGATTATTGCTCATTAATCAACCACCACGATTGGTCCATGTGTTGCTTTATTACCAACTAATGAAAATAAAGTGTAAATTATAATATCTATGAGTGGGGAAGGGGGAAGCACATATGTTGAAACTAGATGTTATTGTAGTTGTAACAAGTGGTTTGCAATGGAATTGCTAGAGTCGTTCTTATGTTGGAGTTGCTCTTATAACTTGTGACTTGATAGTCAATATTCTTGTAAAAATGAAGGTAACAAGTTACTTCATAAACTTGTGACTTGATAGTCAATCAAGTTGTCAAGATTCTCACAATAGTCAATTATGAAATAGATCAAGGGGTGGGTTGTTCACCATGGTTAGCTAATGAACTCAAACCCAATTGAAAAGTGTTTCTTGTCCACCCACCATCCATACATCATGGTGCACATTCCCATTCAACCTTGGGTATTACCCACCCACAAATGTTGCATTTTTCAAGCCAAAGGTAAGATGTAGAAACCCACAACCATACATAACTCTTCACATTAGGTGTGCCCATATGGGTAGTAGGTAGTTCACAAGGAGGACACAATTCAATACCATATCCAGACCCCAAAATTTGATCTAATTTTGTTGTGAGTGATGAAACCTATTAGGGATGAACCCAAGCACAAAAACTTCAAATAAAATTCGTGGAGCATCAAGTTAATCAAGCTCCCATCTGAAAGAAACCCAAGGGATGACTCACTGGCACAAAACTTCCAAATAAACTTCTGGGAGCATCAAGGTAATCGAGCTCCCATGTTCATTATATAATGAACTTTTATTACAAAAACCGCATTGAGGACTTTTATTTTTCTCAACAACATCATCATGAAAATAAGAGTCTTTTTTTTTCAAAAAACTCCAGCTGCGCTTAGTAAACTAAAAGGATAACTGCATCTGCACCATGCACCAAAGGGGTGAAGCCACAACTAGACCTCCTCACCAAAACTGAAGGAGCATCCTCCAACAGAAATGGTTTATTGATTCAGCCTTTTCCATACCACGTAATTGTCAAGTAAAATAGTTTCGGATTTCACTAGTTTCTTGACTGCAGCATTCCCCCTTTTGATCTAAATTCATTCAGTCAAGTTTGCAACCAAAACTTCTGCTCACCTACTCAAATGCTGGCCCATAATATTGAAGCAAGAGCTCACACAGCATTCGATTTATCGCCCCCCTTCTGGTTTGATATGATAGGTGAAACAAGCTAACTTCTGTTTGAATAGATCAGCATTTCATATGTTAATTGACCCACCTTCTTTTTTCCATTTTCATTTTTTTGGAATTCTTTTTTCTCATGTTGGAAATGACAACACTTGTCAACTCCACAAGTAGGTTTTTTTTTTTAATAGGATTTTCAGCTGTTGAATGGAGAGATTCAGGACCTGGATTACTAGTAGATTAATCCAGTACACAAGTTTGCGAAAAATTGCAAAGTGCTGAGTTGAATCCCCAGATGTGGTGAGTTTTTAACCCTTGTAATCGAAGCCAGAGCCATATTGCCATGCTTCAAGCTGCCGTCTCCACACATATTGTTTCTCCTTTGGCAGACTTTCCACCCATGACCTGAAATTTGTTGCCAAAAATATTAAATCCAACCCCAAAACTAAAACCCCTGCAAATTTTTCTCTTAAATCCTTGGATGTGCATTTTCTTTTGATACCTAATTGTTGCACTGATCTCTTTACTACTTAACAAGCTAGAAACACAAGCTATGTCCAAGCCTAGATTTTGCTTTGGTACTCAACCGAAATCATTCTACTGATGTATCTACAAAGAATGGGTGTTCCTGTCATGTAGCCCAGCTCAAAATATACCCCAGTCTACTTGCACACACTGAACCAAGGACAATTGAAGTGTAGGGTAAAACCCCAGGGTGTGGGCATTCACAAAAATAAGGGGCTTAGATGAGGCAGTAGCTGACTCCACACCTACATTTTGGGAATGTCCCCTACCCATTGGGTTTGACCCACCTATTGTAAAGCATCAAGGAGAAAATTGTCCGGAACCTAAACATATGTAGATTGTTATGTGGAGGGTGGGGGTGGTTCTTATGCCTCCTTAAGAGCAGGATGGATCTTACACCTATAAGTAAGTGTAAGATCCCTCCCACTCTTAAGTAGGCATAATGTCCATCCTCTTTTCTAATAGGGATATTCTTGAGTATAAGGTACCCGCCAAAATACACTCGGCAAATTTCTCCAAGTGAGTGCTGCACTAGAAAGAGAACTCACAAGAGAGATGGAGCAATGGCCAACCAAAGTACACTGTATGCTGCAAGTGCAACAAAATGCCGTGTCCAGTCCAATAGAGGGAGGAACCCAACCTTCAGAATTGACAAAACAAAATGTGTACATAAGTTGTTATTATGATCACACTTGAATGCACATGGGACTGTCATTATGGTTGCATTCGCAGTGGTTTTTGGAAATAAGCTTTTTTGGATTGGCTTTTCTATTATCCATAAATGTAAACAAAAGTCTTGTACCTGTTGTAGAATTTGTGGTATGAAGAGAGGTTTGTTCACCATAATTGAAATTAACAGCTTTGCTTGTGGAACAAATTGGATGACATCCTGCTTGTGAAAAACCCAACCAACAGACAAAACATGTTTTAGTTAGTGTTGGAGGCTTTTATAGCAAGAATAAAGAACACTGCAAAGAAACTGGAGCTAAGCTAGATAAGCTGATGAGCAATTGGGGAGATTTGAATGTCCATTACCAACCCACCTGCAGGAAGGGCCTAATGACTGGATCCCCAAGCTTCTGCACCAAGAGAAGAAATCAGTAAGAACAAAAACAAATAGTCAGATGCTTGATGCACAAGGTGCTTAATCAAAATTGAAAAAAAAAAGAGAAAATCTGAGTTGCAGAAGTGTAATAAGAGCATCATCAAAATTTGAAACAAGCAAACTGTTTATGAACCCTAAACCCTTAACCCTGGACCCTGTGGCTTGTGCTCTTTACAAACTAGAAAAAAAATCAAAACCCACCTCCTGAAAGAAGTTTGAGTAGTGCAAATAAAAACAGGAGTAGTTAATACTTTTTTTGACTAACCTCCATACACTGGAAGTTAATTGAAAGCAGGTTGTTGATGAAATCTGGAGATGGATTGATGTCAAGCCGCACAGACATAGCTCGCTGATACATCCACACTCCACTCAAGTTTGGCTGAAAACCACAAGAGCGTCAAATAGCAGTTTTAAGCTTCAATCTCCCCCTCTCAAGCTGAGAAAACAAAACATGGGCAATGAAATAAAACAGATCAAAAGACCCACCAGATATGGATTAAGAAGAGCCAGATTTTCTTTGTCCAAGAGATCACTCTCCAATGCATCCATGAGTCCTGCATCAGTCAGATACAAATTCATTTACTTCACATCATTCAACTAATTTTCGAGCTTAGAAAAAAGAGTACACAAGAATTACACACCTGCTGAACCCTAAACCCTGAAAAAGGAGAAGGGAAAATATTATACCACTGGACAAGCGGCTCAAATGCCGTGTAATAGCTGCAAACCCGCCAAAGGAAATGGGTGATTGGATGCCACTTGCATCACCAACCTGCAAGATCCGATCAAATGCTGCTGGCAATGGGCTGCACAAAGAGAAAAATGAAAAACAACCCATGCTCAAAGCTTGTTCCAGTAACAACATCAAACTGGTCATGTAACTAACTACACCATTTTTACTTAATTGTTTTTTCCAAAGAGTCTTTCACTGATGATGTGTAAAAAAGATTCCATCACAGAAGTACTGTCAACAAACAGTGAAGTCCAGAAATATTAACCTGGACTGGTAGGTTGGAAACAAACCAAACAGCACCCGGAGTATTTCCACATCCTCAAGCTTAATGCCCTATTGAACATTCATGCAATGAAAAAAATTCATCACACTCAAAACTCCCAATTTCTCAGATTGCTACTCTTTTAGGTGAACCTTGCAAAAATTGGACTGAAAACAACACCCAAGATTCAGTTTCACAAATTACATTGAAAAATTCCCACCCCCTTGTTTGTTCCTCTGGTATAGGTCATAGTCAGGAGTGGGCAGGAGGGAAAGAGAAAGAGAAAAAGAGAGCAAGAGAGAGACCTGATACGGTGGCATCAGATCCCAGTAGTCCTCAAGCATTTGTTCAAAAGATGGGCGATTGGGTGTTGCATCCAAATACGTGAACATATATGTAGTCCTGTCTCTGGGTCCTGATCCAGCTGGAAATGCCTGCATCGGGACAAGTCTAATTAGCCATTTGTTTATTGAAATTACATAACTGGGAAAAACTATTGCCCTCAATAGCATGAGTCAATTTATATATAATGTAGTTTGTTGAACATGTGAGGGGCAAAAAAATGTAATAGACTTTGGCTTCAGATCAATCTCCTGGGAGCAAGTGCTTATGAAGAAGGATTGAAGAAGAAGAAGGGGGGAAAAAACCTCACCTCCCAAAAGTACTGTGTTTTGCTGCTGCCGACTTGTGTCACAGGTGTTCTGGTATAGATAAGATCACTTGTGCTGTTATTCTCAAATCCCCGTGCACAAGTGCCTACGACAAGGCACACCCCATCAGGTCGTTGGCCCCAGCGTATCTGCTCCCCACCATGCAATGCCACCCCCAAGCCTGCAACATTCAACAAACCAAGTCTTTGCTTTGGAATGTTCATGCTTTCTCCCAAGCAAGCAAGCATGGCTCTCATGCTTGACTTGGAAGAACCCATCACAACTCACTAATTAAAAAACACATTCTTTAGACACTGAAGACCTACCTGACGCACAATAGGAGATGAGTTACCCATGACATCAAGAATCAGCCGTGATACAAGTGTCGTTCCATCATCAAGTAGCACCACCTGCATTGAAGAGTACAAAAAGATGACACACAAAAAGAAATCTCAGAACTTTTGAGTAGCACCCAAAAAGAGAAAATAATTTCATGGATAAGAGGAGAAAACTGCTGCAAATTGAAATATTTGTTAGAATACAGTAGTAATGAGCAAAGTTCTCTCTTTTTTTTTGATGCTCAAATGAACAGAAGAGCATCATCTAGGAAGGAAGTCAACAACAACAACTTACTGCTGCATCATCAAAAACATTCACTTTGGAGACACCCGTGCCTTCGAGCACCACACCTCCCGCACCCAGAAAGCGCTTCTTACAGATTGCAATAAGCTTTTCTGGCCTGCAAAATTGTCAAGCACCAAAATAGACTCAAATTCAGAAGCAGATTGCACTCACATAATATCCCTTGAACTAGATCAGTATTTTCACATCAAAGGAAGGTTTTTTCAATTTAGATGTGTGATAGAAGAAGAAGCCTGATTTCATCAGGAGAAACAAAAGTTGATCAATCAAAAAGAAGAAGATCCATGAAGTTGCAGAGAAATCTCCACAACAACAATTAAAGGTAACATGACAATGAGTGATGGGGAAGAAAACACTAACGAAACTCCAAGATTAAGAATGTCCTTCACCCACACTTCCGTTCCTCCATCAAACCCAACACGACTCTGCTCCACAATCAAACAAACAACACAAAAGAAGAATTAAAATTTAAAAAAAGGCCCAAAAAGTTCAGCAATCCCCATCAGCATTGTTCCAAAGCACAATGTATACTGATGCTGCGCTTGGTGCACAAGAAGAAGGCAAGCACAGGGTCCAATGATGCTTGTCAAGTGCAGGTAGGTTATGATGATTCCTTTGCTTGTCAAGCATACATAGGGTATTCATGATGATGCTTTGCTCATCAGGCACAGTTAGGGTATGATATGATGATGCATTGCTTGTCAAGTGCAGTTAGGGTATATGATATGATGATACTTTGCTTGTCAAGCACAGGGATGCTGGTTCTTGACAAGTGAGCTCAAGGTACTAATTTGTCAAGAGAGATACACCAAAAAAAGTGATGGGTAAAAAAACCAAACCCAACAAAAACTCACAGGATTGAACTCGACCGCAATCACATCTTCAAGCTCTGCGTCAGTCAACACACCCATCTTCACCAGCTCTTTCAATTCTTTTCTTGACACATTCCATTCCTGCACACGCTGATGATGTCCCAAAAGAACAATCAACATCCACAAACCCACAGACAGACAAGCAGACAGACAACCCCACCAAGTCCACCAAGTCTTCAGATCATCAACTGAAAAACCCAAACAGATTGATCATAGAACAGAAGAAGAAAAACATTCTCAAGATTTCTGCATTCAAGGCACACACACACTCACACACATCTACTGCTGCTGCTGCTGCTGCTGCAAGAACAATAACAACAACAACAACAACAAAAGAAACAAGTGCAGCAACCGAAGTGACAGACATAAAAAGGCAGTGGCAGCAGCAGCAACGACAAAGTGATGATGATGTTCATAAGCAAGAAAATGGAAAGCCAAAGTTTGTACATGAAAAGCTGAGGAGTGGTAGGTATGGTAGGTATGGTACCCCACGAAGAGGACCTCTTTCGACTATTGCCACCTTCATTCCTTTGAGAGCAAGAACTGTGGCAAGGAACACTCCCAATGTACCTCCACAAACCACTGCATCAAACACTTCTTCTTCTTCTTGGCTCCTCTGCTTCTTCCTTGTTGCCATCATCATCATCCCTGCAGCACTACTACTCTCAGCCCCCCCCCATGGACCTGGCCACCGCGTCACTACTTCTGGTCTTGACCCTGACACTGAAACAAAAGAAAAAACAGAATCAGCAATCAAGGATTCCATCAGTTCTTGCTGTCAAAACCTTGCCAAGAGAGAGATTCACATGTGTGAAAAAGAAGAAGAAAGAGAACAAGATCAAGAACAAGAAGTTGAGAGATTGCTGCGAAGCTTGTTTTGTCCATGAAGCTTTTGCTGCGAGGAGGTGTGCGTGTGTGTGCGTACCTTGCGCGGTCGTGGTCATAGAGCGCATTTGTAGCCATTGCTGATCCAGTTTCTTCAATGCTTCATAAGAAGATGCTCCTCCTGCACCTCCAGCTTGATTGCCGCCAGCAGCACCCACCAGCTTCTCCATGATTTTCTGCACGCACCCGCAAGCAAGCAAGCAAAAACCCAAACTGTTATGAATCTGAAGATTGTGATGCAAGTGTGCTGATGGAAATCGTGAGACCAAGTCCGATCATCTCCGACATGCATGCATGCTGCTCAGCAGCAGCAGTAGGCAGGTCCTCGGCCGGTGGTTCATCGACTCCATGGATCCATGAAACGTTCGATCGATCACGCGTGAGCGAAATTCCCAAACAAGCAATTCACCTCTTCTTGTGTTGAAGAAACCTCGACCACCGCGAGGAGCTATAGAATTGCTCGTCGTCGATGCTTTAGGAAAAAATTTGAACAAGGATTCTACATTTTTTTTTCCTGCGTAGATATGTGAAGGAAAAACGCTAGTACCTGAGTGCGGCTGCTAATCTTCTTTGCATTGTCACCGACCACAGGAGCAGGAGGAGGAGGAGGAGGAGACGATGACGATGGAGCTCCACTACTACTACTAGTAGTACTACTAGCAGAGCATCTCAGGAACGATGATTCTGGTGCAAAAAGCTTCCTGCTAGAAACTAGTACTAGTTGTTGTTGCCCGGCGACGACGTCGCCGCCTCCCACTGTCGACCTTCGTCCTGAAGCTGAAAGCTCCTGGAGCGGAGAACCACTGGAGCCACTACTACGAGTCCATGAAGCTCCGAGACAACAACCATGCACATGAAGATGATGAGAGTAAATGCTGGGCGCTCGCTCGCTAGCTCTTCCCAGCTTGCACTCCTGCCAAAAATATTACAACCACATTCTCCTCGGATCAACAACAACAACAAAAACAATCAGTCCTCATCGTCCAAGTTGTTCTTCTAGTCCTCCGGGCCCTCTTCCTCTCCTTCTCCAACTACAATATTACTAGTGCTGCTTCTAGTGCTAGTCCTCCTGCTGCTGCTCCTCCTCCTACTACTACTACTACTACTACTACAACTACAACTGCTACTGCTCTACATGAGAACTAAGAAAGGGAGAAAAAGCAGCTTGAAGCTCAACCAGCACTCTCCAACCACATGAGAATCGGCATTGTGGGTAGGGTGGGCTTGTTTGTTGCGTGGCTGCAACTGGAACGTCCGCGAATGCTATCTGAAATGCTATCTGAATGCTATGTGATAATGATGAGCAAGCAAGTAAGCAAGCAAAGAAAGAAAGAAAGAAGGAGAGGAGGAGGAAGAAGAAGAAGGAGAAGAAGAAGAAGCTAAAAAAGGTGCTCAAAAAGCAAAACCCATCTCCACAAAAAAAAAAGTTCACAAAACAACAAACAAAAAAATTGTAGAAAAGGAGCCAAAAAAAGAGAAAAAGGCACCACCAGAAAAGCAAACATCACATTAGCTTTTATCATCCGCCCTTTTTGTTTCTGCCTTTTTGCCCTTCTTCTTCTAGATTGGTGCTTTTTCTTTAATAAAGTTTAGTAGGGATTATTCATCATCCCTTTTCTCTCTCTCTCTCTCTCTTCCTTCCTCTAAAAAAGTAAGGTTTGCAAATCCATCTATCACTGCAGTTTCATCATCCTCTCTCTCTCTCTCTCTCTCCTCTCTTTCTTCTTCTTGAAAATTCAAGCTTTTGCAAATTCATCCATCACTCCAGCTTCATCATCCTCTCTCTCTCCTCTTTCCTCTTGTTGAAAAATCAAGCTTTGCAAATTCATCCATCACTCCAGCTTCATCATCCTCTCTCTCTCCTCTTTCCTCTTGTTGAAAAATCAAGCTTTGCAAATTCATCCATCACTCCAGCTTCA
>Ga0116231_10008981_pt1 | contig 17210 bp, 17 predicted proteins | sample S1TSphgellanicum_2_FD_89695 | JGI IMG/M metagenome (GOLD analysis project Ga0116231, IMG submission 89695) | Host-associated microbial communities from peat moss isolated from Minnesota, USA - S1T2_Fd - Sphagnum magellanicum MG | ecosystem: Host-associated > Plants > Peat moss > Unclassified...
CCCCATACATGCTTAGTAGAACCTAAAATCATACATGCATATATATTGTTTTAGGGCAATAATAAATTTGTATAACATAAAAGGCAACAACAATACAAAAAAATTAATCAATTGAAAATTAATTTCATTATGATTTTTGTTATTAAATTTTCATCAAAATTTTATTGAAGTTTTTTTTGAATAACATCAAATTAATTTTAAATTTTTATATATAAAAAATAAGTTTTATATTAGAATTTTAGTTTAGTTAAAATTGATGTGTTTTATTTTAATCAATCCTTACATAATCTTCCAAATAAAATTGAAATGAATTGAACCTAATTACTTGTATGTTTATCAAACAATTTTCATTAAAAAAATTAGTCATATGATTTTTTTTTACATTTCATATTGATATGAAACTTTGTGATACAAAAAGGCAAGTGACAACCCCAAAAAAAAAATGATATAGAAGCATGATTGAATCAATTACCCAAAATTCATATTTTAAAAAAAAAACCTAATAAGTAGATGGGTAGATTTCAAAACAACCCATCAATTGGATGGGTGCACCCAAAATCTACACATGCGCATCCATTGGCTTGTGGCAATAAAAAAATTAAAACCCCATTCACACTACATAGGGTTCCAACCACACACAACAAATTACAAAAACTAACTATCCTCTAATAAATACCCAACATTTGTTGAACGTTACTAAATTGGCACCTAACATTGTTGAAACTAACAAAGCCGCACACATGGAAGCATGCACATAAATTGCCCCCTAGCTAGGGTAAATATCCTCCTACACTAAATAGCTGAATGTACGGTCAAATAAATTATAATGGTAATGTAATCCATAAAACTAGTTGGTCCCTTCTAGGGCCTAGAATGGAGGTAGGCTTAACGCCCAATTTTATGAAGGTTATTCATATTTTTCCCCTTTCAATTGTTGGGTCATTTTTTTTCTTTTTTCTACTAAGTAAATTGGATGTGTAATGCATGTTCATAGCCAAGAAGGAACAAAACAAAATTTTGTTTCAAAACCCTTTTAAATTGATGTTCAATAAATATAATAAACAATGCAAAGTGGGTGAAGGGCATCTCAATTCATATTTTTATAAAAAATTAAATTTCTCTAAAATGTGTAATGACTATAAAAGTAATGTGTGTTTTAATATTGTGATTGGTTTTGGAAATTGAAACACCAAAATCCAATTAACACTCATTGGAATTTGGATTGCCTATTATTGATTTTATTAATTAGATGTGGGTACATCTCATATTAATTCTTTAAAAAAATAAACTTTGAAATAATCATGAGCAAATAAGAGTTCAAATGAATTTTTTAAATATCTATATACATGAAGGAAGGTTGTTTATTTGTTTTGTTCCAATGGTTCATGAAACCAAGGTCATAATGACACAAGGAAAGCTATTAAATTTGAAAATTCATATTTTTAGAAAAAAAAATTGACGAATAGTTATAGAAGGGCACAAATTGTCGACATGAAAAGTATGTAGTTAGAATACATGATAAATGTGCATAATATTATCTAACCTTGATGCCAATTTTGTAAAAACATTTCATATTAAATGTTAACATACTAGATTCCAGTTGTGTATGTATCAATTATTAGAATGTTTTTACCAAATTATAAATATGTCTTAACAAAAAATGTAATTAACTCTCAATATTTATTTAAAATTTCATATATTAAAGATGTAAACTAAAAATTTAAGTATAACATTTGGTATATATGTGGTATTTTTGTAAGAAATGACATCTTTAAAATTTTAAAAGTATAATTCAACCTAGGATTTGAACCTAGTAAAATACACTCAATTTGTGCATTGAGTGCAAAGGAGATTGGTAAAACTAATCAAAAGAATTGAACATAGTGCATACTAGATTACAATGATACATGTGTTAGTATTTCAATTTACAACAATGTTCACATTTCCTAAAAACATGGCAACATAGGTTGTATGTCCGAGGGTTGAAGATTGTTAACAATTTTCAAATTTTTTTGACTTGTGACTCTAGATAACATTACATACACTAATCCTCATGCAAAAGATTCATGAATATGTATCACCACTTTGGATGATATCGTCGCACCTTGGGATTTGTGCCCTATAATTGCATAACCTAACATTAAAGAAAATGATGTTTTGTAAAAATGTCCTTGAGAATCATATTTGTTTTGAAATTTTTTTTTCTAAATTATTTGCATGTATCTTGATGGATTGAGTGTAAGGGAAATGTTACAAACATTATCTTCTAAATCAAACTCCAACTTTGTTATAATTCCAGTGGTTCCATTTGCAGTACCAACCTTTAAATCAATATTTTCAATCAACATAACCAATGCTCCCAATGCAACATTTTGCATGTGATTGAATCTTTTATTGTTCACCCAAGATTGAATGTTCAACATTCCTTGCATTTATCTCTAATTGAATAACATAAATTTGGTCAACTAAAAATTTCTTGTGAAGAATCAAATCGTTGTAATAATCAACATTCTTTTAATGTGTGCAAAGTATTATTGTTTTGTCATCAATGTATTGTTCTACTAGATTTTCATCAATGTAACAATTGTTCAAAACTAATGAAATTTCTTCTTCCATTGGTGCTTGACAACAGATTTTGTTAAAAAAATAACAATAATATTATGGATCTTCAACATGTCTTATTAAAGTTTCCAAAGTATTATATGTTGCAGAATTCCAATCACATTATAAACATAATGCTTTTGGCAATAATTTTTTGCATTTGACATATGGCAATGACATATTGCTGGAAGTTGTGCATGATCGCCCACCAAAATCACTAATTTAGAATGATATGGTTCATTTGTATCATTCTCAATTTGTCGTAATTTAGTTTCAATGTTTTGCGACAATGTACTCGTCATCATTAATATTTCATCAATAATGATGTCATTTTTTTTGAGAATTTGAAATTCAACACTTAATTCTTGTAATGGCCAAACATATCTTTTGCATTGTATATGAAATGTGTTGTGGATGGTTGAAGCTTTTGAACTAAGCCTTCATGTTGCATGTCATGTTGTTGTAGTAAGGATAACCTTTTTTTCAATAACATATAATATTTGGTCAAATATCGAATGAAAAATGTTTTTCCACTACTAGGAGTTCCTGACATAAAACATGTTCACAAATGATGAATATGCATAGTTATAAAAATAATTGACTTAAAATTTAGTAAATATGCATAATATTTTGTAGAAGTTGTGTTTTATAATATAAATATCAGAATTAATTACCATAATATATCTTTCATACATGCAATAAAAATATGCATAACTTCTGGATGGTAATTATTTTAATGTTTGAAATGAAATAAAATAAAATAAGTTATGTACCTAAAATGACATGCAAATGATTTGTTTCAAAACAAATGATGTTGAATATATGCATTTGTTCATGTGACAAAATTTTGTTTTTCAAAATATCACCAACATCATGTATCCAATAATTTGGATCAATTAAACTAATTTGTGATCCAACACATGTAACATTAATATTGATATTGATTGGTAAATATTGTGAATTCTCAAGAGGATGTTTCTCCAAAAGCTTGTTGTATATTTGATTTTGCTTCTCATCATCATATACATTTCTTTTCACATATTCAAATATGAGGTCTTGTAAACAATTAAGAGTATTCACAATACCACAAACAAAACATTCATGATAATATGATCTTACTAGATCTCTAGGAGATATCAATTTGCGTTCTTTGTTTAACAATATGTTGAAAAGAAATGGTTCAACGTGTTTGCCAAGATTGAGGTTTGTGAACCGCACTAAATGTTCACTTTTATATAAGAAAAATCCTAATTTGTCTTTGCCCAAACATGTTGTCGAGAAAATTGTTTCCAATATTTTGTAAATGTGTATTGGGCCATGTTAGAAGGTCACACATAATATATATCAGTGGAATGAAATCCAAGTATCTTGGATTTAGTCACCATTTTTGTATGCAAGTTTGGCGGTTTTGAATCAACATACTTTACACCAACACTTTTTGATATGATTAGGATTTGTAAACATGAGAGGGTCACTTCAGCTAAAGATACAAGTTTGGCTGTTATTTTTGTTGAAATCAATTGAAGTTGCAAAGGGGTTGCATTAACCAATCCCAAACTTCTTGCAATAATGTCATCCAATTTAGTAGTGCCTTGTGGTTCACAATTCATAACATATTTCAAAAGATAATACGACCAATATGAAGATGCGATTCATTGAATGTTCATGTGTGCACCCGGCAATATCAATGTAGTACAATGACAAAGCACCACATTTTAATCTTCATAACGTGGATGATAGTATTGCCACTTGGTTCATAAGTAGTTCAAACAAATCAAAAACCATGTGAATATTTCAAGCAATGATTAAATTTTGAATATTAAATATCCATTAAAATGTGAATATCATGTTAACAAGGGAAAATTGTGTTAAATGAAAAAATTGATTGTCATGGAATTGATATTAAAAATTCATATTAAAGCTCATGTTTTAAAAACATTTAGAAGATTTTTGAACTTGAATAATCAAGTGTTCAAAATAAAAAGAATTTTGCAAAGATAAGATCAAGGTCTCTTTTAATAGTAAAAATTGTTGATTACACAAATATAAATATGATAATAACTAACTAATTAACTCAAAAATCACACACTTGATTTGAATTTTTTTGACCGACCTTTTCGTGATTAGATGCTGAGCCGCATGTTGTTTGGCAAATATAGTAGTGGGAAATTTGTATTTGCAAGTTCCAATGTGTTTATTTGTTTTGCGTTGTGAACCACATTGATGCATTTGTTTTCATTCCACTAGCTTGAACAATGTCAAATCATGTTCATTGTTTAGCAATATGAATTTTCTAGACTATTCATCAATAGTAGTAGGTACCATTACAACTATTTCATTTGTGATGTAGTCAACATCAACATCATTTATCCATAATATGATGTGTGCATGTACAAACCTAGGTGAAAGTACAATATGAATTTAGACAATTTTGGATTATTGTTAACATAAATGGAATGTACCATAAAATGAACACATATTTAATAAAATTAAAAAGCATAATTATTTCAATGAAAAATATGATTATATTATTTGATTATGGTTAATTATTATTATACTAAGGTTTTCCAACAAATTATACAATATTAAACTTGTTATAAATTTGATGTAATATGTAAGTGTGTTTTGATGATAAGATTTGACAAGGTTTCAAGCTCTATGTTGTTGGATTTAAGTGTTTAATAAATGATTATATCAAAATGTACTTGTTTATTATTTTATTTATGTTAAATTAATTATGCTTTCAGCCACCTTGATGTTGCAACTCCAAGTGTGTAACATGATGTTCGACAATGTCAATAATGTTTTCACTACCAAAAACATAGGTTGACATGAAAGCTCGCAACCTTGTGCAAAATAATGCCACACATACAACTAGGCAATCCTTCCAATAAAATGTGTTACTGAAAAACATAGCAAGATTTTCAATGTCTTCAATTTCTTTCCATTTCAAATTTGATGATGTGCTCCCAACTCCTTGAAGGACTCAAATGTGAGTCCAAGTAGAAGACAACGGAAGAGGGAGGAATTGGGGCACGCTCCCTAGCTCACAACACTTTGAGGGGTAGAGGGGCGTGTTGGAGTTCCAGGATGGGACTAGGAAGAGTTGACAAGCTTCACTCACTCACACGGGCCTGCACACAACCCACACAAAGTGATTAGTGCATAGTTGGAGCACCTTTGGTGCTAGGACGAGCCACGGGCAACACGGACACACTAGATTCACCACGGCCTGGACTTGGGGGAAGCCACCACCTTCCCCCTTATAGTATACTCTGTGGCTGGCCACGAAACCTACATCCAAATGGTTTTCTCTCCCGGGACTCCCAAGTGGGAGTTGGGAGTCCTGAAATCGTGCCAAATGGGACTCCCACGATTTTGGAGTCCCATAACTTTGCGAGTAGACCTCGGATCGCGATGCGATCTAAAGCAAAGTTGTAGCTTTCATCAAGAGCTTTTCAACGGTATGTTGCACACCTTTGCAGCCAAGTCAATCGAGTCAATTCCCGACTTTTTCTGGTCGGGAGTCAAATTGACAATTTGACTCCCGGCCCTTCTTTTGGCCATAACTTGTGTTCAGATGTCCAAATGAACAATGCAAGCCCATTTTAGACATTTATGTTCCAAGAGCTTTCCAATGATATAAAGAACGTCACAAGCCATTGAGTTTTGACCCCTCAAATCACTCTCTGAAGTTTCGGGAGTCCACCGGGACTCCATCTCCCAAAGTGGGAGTTGCCTTGGGAGTGTGAGGGTTCACTCCCTCATACTCCCTCACACTTTCTTACACTCCTGGGAATATGTGATGTGACTCCTGGGCTTTTTCTTGCCTTGACTCCCGGGCTTCCTTTTGCCTTGATTCCCGGGCTTCCTCTTAGCCCACAACCTTGTAACCCCTTTGCCTTGGTCGCAAGCCCAAAGCTAGGGTTGTGACATTTGATGTTTCATTAGATGTCAAAGTGAATAAAAAATGAGGCATTCCAAAGTTCTCCACCACACCAATAATTCTTTGAATTGGGCATGGTACCATTGTGACATTAATGGAATAGAAGGTGGTAACTTTAACTTCATAATATTCTTGAGAACATCAATTTTTGATCATTGAGGATGTTGGCATTTTAATCTTTGTACATCCCTCTCCAAATATAAATGTTTTGTAACATTCAATAGTTGAATTGCTTGTCGCATTTGGTACATCAAGAGTAAGTATGGTGGATATAACGTAAAAACAAAAAATAAAGTAGACATTTTCAGTTTCAAATAAGGCAATAAACCACCAATTCTGTCATATGCCCCACATCCATGTGGAAATAGGAATGGGAATAATGCCTTTTCAAGTGACATGCTCAATGTTAGATTGGTGCACATGCCATTTTCTCAAACTAATAACCTTTCAGTTTTGAAAGGGTTGTCATTGTTATGCATAGTTAATTTTCCAATTTCAAAGGCATCATCAAAATTGCAAGGAATTCCAAGACACGTGTCAAGAGGTAGTGACAAGTTTTGAATGAAAGGTTCCACATTCATACTTGAAAAAGGCCTTTCACTAGTACTAATTTTTGTAAATATTTCTTCTACAATTGAAGAAGATAAAACACATAATTCATGAGTTGATTTGGTTTTTCAATATTGGTGATGTATTTTTGTATAAGTGGATTTGAAGACAAATTTTGGTGCAAAAGATTTGTGAGGGCCAAATTAACATCTTTTGATGTACTAGTTGGTTGAAACTTGGAATTTCAATAGAATAAAAGATGGTCAAGTAACCCATATGATTGTATTTGGCCATGCATGAATCCATAATTTCGTTGTTCAATTTTCATTGATATATCAATAAGTGAAAGAATTTGAAGATGCAATGGATTGTTAGCAAGGATTTGTTTCATATAATCCATGCTTTGAAATACAACATATTTGATTTGTTCTAATTGTTCATAGAATTTAAAACATGCATTACATACATACAAATGCAAACCATCACTAGTGGTTGTGTATGTAGACATAATAATGTTTGAACAACCATATGGTGTTGTACTAGCAACAATTCCAAATGCATTTGAAACAACACTAAAGTGTGTTCCTTGAAGGTGTTATTTTGTGAAACCACAAAATCCACAACATCTCATATCCTTGATGAATGAAGATGTACATTTACTCCAATTTGAATGCAATGCTCCAATTTCAATCCATGACCTATCAAAAGGTTTGAAAACCTTTTGTCATTTACTTATATTGTTTTGTTGTTGACATTTTCGTTTCTCTTTTAATTTCTTGATTTATGAAAATGACTTGGATCACATTATATATGATGATACCACCAATTGCACAATCCAAATAAATAACATGTTAGATGATAATCCTAAAACTATTTAAATCAAGTAATAAAACAATGCAAACATAAAAATATTTTGCAATTGGGCATACTTATATTTTATGAATAATCATAATCCATAATCACTAAACTATTCAAATTCCATACAAGTGGTTTCTTAATGATATCTATAGTTATAGGCCATATAATTACTTGGAAAATATTTTAATTAATCCATATTAAATAGGATTAATCATTTTTAATTAAAAATTATTTACTAAAAATTTTCATTTAAATTTTTTTAATGAAATATTACATACAATATTCATTATAAATCCTTTTTTTTTTACTAGTATCAATTACCACACATGCTTCAATTGCAATTATAATTATTATCCATAACACCTTTTTCCAAAAAAATCTAAATTTCATCAAAGCCAAAATATATGTTTTGCATGTGATCATTCAATATGATTCCTTTCATCTTTTTTTGGTGTGATATATAATCCTTTGAAAACTATATAATTTTCTTTTGAAGTCAATTCCAAATTCTTTACTTCACATTTGAAATGATTTAAATTTTATTTTAAAAATCTTATTCAATTTTTTTATATTTTTATTGAAATATGCATATATCATGATTACTAAACCAAGATACAACATTAACATTATTCTATTAATTATTAATTTCTATTTAACATGTGAAATTATTTGAAAATTACACTCAAATATTTTATTTTACTATTGATGTTTATGTTTCGCTTGCATATTCAATTTTGTAAGATTATTTTGATTTTATAAAAAAGATTCAATGTTGTAAGATTTTAAGAACCTTATTTTCAAATGTCAATTTTAATTTTACTATTTTCAACCTTTTTTTGGGTATATTAAAATAAATTAGTTAGTATCAATTACCACATGACATTCTTTAATCTATTATAACTATAATGATTTTCCATAACACATGTTTCCAAATATTTTCAAACTTCATCAAAACCTAAATGTATATTTTGCATGTATACATTCAATATAGTTATTTTCATGTTTTTGTGGTATGATATTTAATGCTTTGAAAATCATAGATTTGTTTTTGGTCATTAGTTACAAATTCTTTATTTCACATTTGAAAATGTTTAAAATTCATGTCTGTAGTAAAATAATCATTCCATTGTTTTATAGTGTTATTGAAATTATGCATATTTCAAGAATATTAAACCAACAAAACACATTACACCATTTTATCAACTATAAGTTAGTTTTTTTAAATATGTGAAATTATTTGAAAATTACATAACCTTTTATTGTGGTCATTAATTTTCATCATTTTTGAAAAAGATAAATTCAATTATCATCTTTTATAAATTTCATGTGTAAGGTTTTAAAATATTTACATTGAGTGGAAAAGAGATTGGTGATATAAATCATATAAATTGCGCATAATGCATATTAGTTTCAATGTTACATTCTAGAATTTTCAAACTTGCACATTTAATTTGAAGATATATATATATATATATAACTATGTTTTATCAATTGATTTTGTCATATTTTATTTTGATGTTTATATTTATATTGATTTTATGTTCAAAGTTCAAACACATGTGCTACAATTTGAAATATATGTAAACTCTAAAAAATAACTTGTGTTATATTGAAAATGATGATGCCATAAATTGTACAAATGCAAATTCCAAATACATATTGGAAAATTGTGTTCATGCAATTCAATAAAGAATATTATAAAATTATTATTTTTCCAACAAATTACTAACAATATTTTAATATATTTGAAGACATATAATGATTATGCATATTAGGTTTCATACATGTAAATGTTTTCTTTCTATCAATTTGAATTTTCTACTATATGTATTTTGAAATTTAAATTATTGAATTGACAAAATTTGTGATATAATTACATTATAATTCTACAAATTCTTAGATTTGGAATGTTAAATATTTTTTAAATGAAAAAGAAAATATTAGTGTTATCAATTTCACATTTTTATTATACATTTTTTAAATAATCAAAATTCATCCCAAAAGTATACATATAATTTACATCACTTTTTAATTTATTATATTAAGTTATATAATGTCTATTTCTTGCATTCATTGCTTTTCATTCAATATTATTGTAAATACATTTTGATTTATGAAAATTTGATATTTAATTATTTATTTATTTAAAATTGTGATATATTTGTGTTTTGTTCTAAAAATTCTCGAATTTGACATGTAAAATGCTCTTTAAATGACAAATTTTTTCTTGTTATTATCAATTTGACATCTTCATTATACATGTCTGAAATAATCAAATTTTGTCCCAAAAATAACATATAATTTACATCAATTTTTAATTTATTATGTTAAGGTATATAATATTTATTTCTTGCATTTATTCCTTGTCATTCAATGTTGTAGTTTTTATTTTTTATTTATGTACTTTATTTCCAAAGGTTAAATATGAAGTTATTATTTTAACTACAAATGTATTAAAAATTTAAATGTTCGACATAATGATATTGCATTTTGGTATAATAATTCAAAATTTTTTCAAACCTTTTCAAAGCCAACAATTTTTTATTTCTTTTGTATCAAATATATAATTTTTTTGTAAAAAACATTTTTGCATGATTTTATTTTTTGGTTTATTTTTCTTCTTTCTTTTTGAAGTTTGGTGTCATGGAAAATCTATTAGAATTTTATAAAAAAATTCAAAAATTAGTTACATTTTTACCATTAAAAAAAACACAATACAAAAAGGATTTTTTTGTGAGCACCAATGAAACTTACCCATGAAAAGGAAACCCATTCATCTGAATGTTGTGAGTCTTTTCTGCAAGGGTTCAGAGTTCTTAGTAACAACACTAAAAAGAATAAGGCAAAGGACATCTACAGTAAACATCCAATAGTAAGTTGTTGTATGTTGGTTTATTTTATGGCAATGATTCATAAAAGGATTTGCAACACCATAAAAATGTGGAAACAATTTGCAAAATTTAAGGAATAATTCCACTACTAGAAATTTTGTCTTTTACAACTTGTCTTATGCAACTAAAAAATCTCACATGTAACTATTTTGGAGTTGCATGCAACATGTGCAGTTGCATGCGACATTTTTTAGTTGCATAAGACAAGTTGCAAAATACAAAATTTCTAGTAGTGTTCCTTGGATATATGTGGTCATGTCCTACCTTCTATTTTGAATCTAGAGAAGCAATTTGCTTAAGAAACTCTTCTTGTGGAAGAGAAGGTAGCACCACCACCACCACCACCATTCGGTTTCAAACAAATGTTTATTCCTATAGTTGCCATTGGAGATGCAATGGGCAAGGTTTTTTGGGTCTATTGTAATATAAAAGGTGACGCAATTACATGTGTAGTCCTATGAAATCTTTGGGAATTCAAAGCAATTTCATTTTGTTTAGATGGGTGTATAGTTTTGTGGAATGTTTAAGAGCTTAGGGCAACTTCAAGGTGGTGTTATGGGTGGATATGCCAAGCTGAGTGTAAATAACATTATTGACATTGAAAAGGAACCCATGAAAGGGGTCCAGGTTAGTTCAAAGAACTTGAAGAGGAAGGGTGGTTGTCATGTTTACATTTTATGGTTTTTAGAATCTACTTTTGGATGATAGGCCTCCTCTCAAGGGGCAATTGCAGCTACTAACAAAGGAAATGCAATCAATATTTCCACCCCCCAATAAGATAATCTTAAATATGGTCTAAACATCTTCAGGAATTCACTCTATGGTTTCCATAATCTGCTCTAGGATGATAGGCCTCCTTTTAAGGGGCAACTACCATTGCCAACAAAGGAAATGCAATCAATACTTCCACCCACCAATAAAATAATCTCAAATGTGGTCCAAACATCTTCAAGAAGTCATTTTATGGTTTCCATAATTTATTTTTGGATGATAGGCTTCCTTTCAGTGGGCATTTGTTTGATATGTGATTCTATCCAAGTGATCATGCTTGCATAAGAATTCTGAGGATCTTATGCTTTTGAGTGATTGCCATGGCAAGGAATTTAAGGAAGTGTCCAGGTGTGGTTGCAGCAACAACCATTGTAGCTATTGCAACTACCATCTACTTTAGAGATGGAACAATATTCCAAGATTTTGCCAATGGTTCCTTCAGACTTCCTGATGGCATATTGTTTGGAAATAAACAAACAAAACCTGATCATTAGATTAAGCTAGATAAAACTACTAGTAATTCTCAATCCATCAAAGGACCTGAATCGAATCTTGGATTTGTTCAAAAGACTAAAAGTGATTCACAAACCCACAAGATTTGATAAATGATAATGCACATGCAAAAATAATTCACTTGAAAAAATATCTAGAAAAAAGGAGAATGGAAGACAAAACAAATGGGTAGGGTCTATCACAAATGTCACATTCAAAAATAAACATATATATTGTGCTCATATATAGATTCTTAAACCTTTTGGACTTCCAATATTTTTAATAGATTCAAAACAACATAAGACATATAATTGTTTCTAGATGTAACACCTTAAAAAGATGAAGGCTTTTTGTGATTAATATGGAACACCAAAGGGATTTGTCTATTTAAAAATATGAAGAAAACTAAACACCTTATGGTTTTCCAATATTCATATTTTTTACTTCCATTTCAATGTGTATAAAAGAATGAAATAACATGACAAATGATTAACTTAGATTTTGATTTTTGCAACCATGGCTTCAAGTTCCTCAAGTAGACTAAATTTTGTGCTCCAAAATCTGATAGTAAAATCTACACTTCAATTTCCTATGTTGGCACCAAACAAAACATCAGTATGAACATTAAAAAAAATAATGGTGTGCTACCACGGGCCAAGAAACACTTTTGGACAATTTTGGATGTCGGGATTTTCAAACCAAATAATCATTTCAAAGCTACAGACAATTGAAAGAGTTTATAGATGGTTGGGTGTAGAAAAAGATAATATTTCTCTCAACACACAACAACTTGCCATGTGTAGGTATTCTACGTACAAAGGCCCAAATATAAGTTTAAACCAAGTTGTTACAAAAAAATGTGTAATATTGTTTGATTTTGATGTTAGCACCAATAGATTTCCATCATAGTTCCACACATTCTTGTTGATAGATATAGCTAAATCTTTGATCAAAATAACATGTTTCCAAATCCAAACTGTCATGTTTCAATCTAATTTTTTGTTTCTTTGCAACAAAGTTCTTGCCTTTCATGGCATAATTTGATCTAACAACAAAAGGACACAAACATAGTTTGAAAGTATGTCTTCATGCAAATGTCTAAAATAGACTATAATCCATCTAACCAAGAGGTTACAATTTAGTTTCTACAAATCTAAAGGATTAAAGCACTCCCTTCCCAACTGATCTCAATTTCAAAGGTTGTGCTCATTTAAACATTGATCACTTCTATATACCATTTTGCATTCACACACCAGGCATAGTTAGCCCTCATTTCTAGGTGGAATTCCATATCAAAAAAACATTGTATCTTCATATATAATGTTAAACAACATAAAACCCAACTTAAAAGGATAGATGTAAGTACAATAACTACCTTGCATGAGTATTTTAATTCAATAATAGGTGCTAGGTTTGACATCCAAATAGCATGAAATTTCATATATTCCTAGTTCAAACCTAATCCTTTGAAAATAAAGATCCACCAAACTATGCAATGATGTAAAAATCAAAAATCTAGTTCCTTCATCAAGAAGTGTCCATATACAAATGCAAAAACTTATTGTGTCATTTAGGGTTCAACTTGAAACTAACCACATAAAGGGGGACAATGTGAGTGTTCATATGAGTACTCCGTATAATTAATCACTTAGGATCATATAGGTCACCTATAATTACTAACAATTTTCACAAATTTCAAATCATGTTTTTGTTTTCATGGATGTTTTGAATGTCAACTATGACCAAGATGACATTCATTTCAATAAGCAAGATGCATCATCCGTCAAGAAATATAGTCTACTTACAAAAGAACTTTGAGTCCATACCACCTCAAACGTATATACTTTGAGTTTGACAAAAAGGATGACATGACATCTTACTTTTCTTTGTCCTACCAAGCCATGGAGATTGTTTTTCAAGAGTTGGATGTAGTTGTGAAAGATGAATCTGCTTACCTTTTGCTATTTCTCTTCAAAAGGTGGAATCTCCTACAAAAAAATCAACGATTAACCAACAAGTTTCATTAGCAAGTCAAATGCTCAAAAATCCAAAATTTGACAATACCCAACATGTTCCAGAAATAGTTGAACTTAATGATTTTAACATTAAATAAATGAAAGTTGTAGAAAGACAACCTTTGAAACGTTAAAAAAAAACATTACTTTCACCTTAAGCATTTGAAAAAAAGAACAAACAAGCTAGTCCAATTGAAATTCATGAAAAGGACAACCCAACCAGCCTAAAGAAAAATTGTGGTCGACCTTTTGGATCAAAGAACAACAAGAAAAATCCACCTACAAATAATGTTGTACAAAAATACAAAAAAGGGAGCAGCTCCTTAAACAACATATAAGATCATTTTGTGTATAACATTAAATGTCAGAACAATAACAAAATATACATTGGGCAAAATATTGATCCATACAAACAGTTCAAACAACATATGCGTAGACCACCCAAGAAAATGAAACATGACATTGATATGAGCAAAATAATCAATCTAACATTGAGTTGATTATTTTGTATTCAAATATACATAAGTACAAGGTTGCTAAAATGGAAAACCATTGCATTCAATATTTTGATAGTACCTCTAGTACATGTTATAAGACCCTTAAATGAAAACCTACGTCATACAAAATATATTGGTATTTGAAAAGGAACAATATGATAGTTAAATGTTGAAGTCATATGTTGTGAGTTTCAAACCATAGAAGAAAAAGTCTCGCCTTCATTGCATCCTCTGCTTTATTCTTCATAGGGGCATCAACTAACCAAATGTCCAACACTTGTGGATCCAACCATTCACACACACCATCCATGTTTAGATCCTTGTTGACAGACATATGTACATGCCCACCACATAATGATTATTAACCTAGTATAGGTTGAGCATAGTGAAAGCCACACATTTCTTACGCCTACTTTGTTTTGCCAAATTGTTTTCACTTGATTTCAACATTCTAAACATTGAGATGTATCCATATTCTGAGGGTACCAGATTCTTCACTACCCTTTAGAAATTGAAAATTTCAACATTTTGATTCCTAATAGTTTCAAGTATCTATGACTATCCATTGATTTCATGTCCTTGTGTCTCTCCTATCAATAGATATCCATCACTAGCAAATGTAGGAAGAATGGCATTGTTAATTGTATCCTTATGCATGAATATGGCTTGAAGAAAAGGTGAACAAAGGGAAAACCTTGTGATTATTTCACACAAGATGTTCTAGCTTGTGATAATGTGCAAAAACTAATACCCTGCCATATAGGTGTATACTATATTCACCTTGAAAAACAAGCACCCACGTTCATATTTCATGTTGCCTAAACATAGCAACCTACATTACATCAACATCTCATCTTCCTAATGATTTTGTTTATCTATGAAAAACTACCATTCACATTAATAAGCTATGAATTCATTTGAAGTTAAGCCACTAAGGCTGCTCAACTACAAGTAATCACATGTAGTTCCAGCATTGTGAGAGTGCGGTACCACTTGGGAAGGAGTCCACTAGAATGAAGTAACGCGTGCACATTTCCATGACCATGCGGCTTTGTCTGAACAACAAAGGTAAAACTTAACAAAGGCAATATAAGCTTTAGTTGATTTTCTGAGTGTTACATCTTTAATGAATTTTTTTTTAATAAGGTTCAATCCTAATTACTTGGATGTCACAGATATTTCAACCATATATAAGATGTAGCAAAATTGTGGTGAAGCAAAAGATACCCACCAATAATTGATCCCATTTTGTTGCATAACAACACTTGCAATTGAACAACTGCCTAGACAAGCACATCTTCATCCTATAACTATGCCTTGTAGACTAATGCCCCATTCACATTACATTAGCCCATCCCATACTAGATAAGAAAAGAGGAACATAATGAAAAAAAAACCAGTGATACATGGAAAATGTCGAGCAGATGCATTGATATTTTTTGGTCCCTGATCGTGTCGCTCTACTTCCAAGGCACGCGCGAAAACATGGAAAGAACCCATAGGGTCCTAGACATATTTTGCAAAGCTTCCGGAGCGAAAGTCAATTGGAATAAAACCGTTGCGATTTGGGCTAACAAAAGGGAAAAAAATTGGGATTGGGGCCAGGAAGTAGGCCTTCAGTGGATCCCAGAAGGCAAAGGGGTGAGGTACCTGGGAATCCAAGTCGGATTCCACCTCCCCCCTAAAGCCAACTTCAGCAAAATGGTCACGGCCCTCAAGGGCAAGCTAATTAATTGGAGCACCTGTCGACTCTCCCTGGCATGGAGAATCCTCGTTGCAAATCAAGTGCTCTTTGCTTCCATGTGGTACATGGCGGCGGCCTGGAACTCGAACCCGGCCATGTGTAGCCAGATTCGGGGGATTGTGAGAACTTTCATATGGAGCGGGAAAGCTTCCAACGCCAGGGCAAAAGTCAAATGGGAAACCTTGGTCCTCCCCACCGCCCAGGGAGGACTGGGAATCATCGACCCAAAGGTCCAATCCGAAGCCCTCTTAGCAAAACTTTTTATTAGGGGCCTGGCGCCGGGTGGAGAGCCATGGAAAGAACTTCTGAGACACAGGGCCAATCAAGTAAGGCTACCGGTCCACGGGCTAGGCCCCTCCATGCAGGATATCAATTGGTTGTTTGCCGCCACAAAACTCAAAAGACCTCCCACCTCCCTGTGGAAGAGCATTCTCCACGCTTGGATGAGCGTGAGGTCGGGGCTTTGCAAATCAAAACCGACCAACTCAGCTGAGACCCTCAGACAACCCGTCTTTGGGAACCCCCTTATTGTGAACCAAGAAGGCAAGCCCCTCGACCTTAGCGGCAAGAGTGAAGGAAATTCACTTGCGAACGCGGGATGCTCAAGAGTCAGGGACTTCTGGGACTCGGAGGAAAAGGAGTGGAAAGGCCTCTCCGACCTAAGGGTAAGTTTCCACCCGAGCAACAGGCAAAATCGAGACCTCATAATTGCCAGATACCCTGGGACCCAGCCACCTTCAACAACGTCCCCTCAACAGGAAAATGGATTAGCAAGAAGGAAGCCGGCCAAACCGGCCCACCGGAATGGGTTTACCAGGTCGTGGGGACTACCCAAAGCACCGCCAA
>Ga0116231_10008982_pt1 | contig 17209 bp, 11 predicted proteins | sample S1TSphgellanicum_2_FD_89695 | JGI IMG/M metagenome (GOLD analysis project Ga0116231, IMG submission 89695) | Host-associated microbial communities from peat moss isolated from Minnesota, USA - S1T2_Fd - Sphagnum magellanicum MG | ecosystem: Host-associated > Plants > Peat moss > Unclassified...
AGCTGGTCGAGGGCGGGCAACCGGGCACGATCAGCCGCAACACCGACGGATCGGACGATTACGGGGTGATGCAGATCAACTCGCTCTGGCTGCCCGCGCTGTCACAATACACACGTCTGCCCCAAGCCGTGGTGCGCGCGCGCCTGATTGCCTGGCCCTGCTTCAACATCGCGGCGGCGGGCGCGATCTTGCGTGGCTATCTCGATGAGACGCATGGCGATCTCATGCGGGCCATCGGCGATTATCATTCGCACACGCCGTTTCGCAACCGTGCCTATCAGCGGCGCGTGCTGAATTCCGCGACGCGGCTGTTCGTGACACGGTGACAGCAGCAGGCCGACGCACGAGGCAGGCGGGATCGCGATCCCGCCTGCCGTGGCATCCGGTGTCGTTCCGGTTAGATATCAGCTGATATTGCCGTTCAACTTGTTGGGGAAGAACAGGTAGTTCGAGGCCGCGCCGCCGCCATAGACGATGTTGAGCACCTGGGCGGTCGTCCGGCGATAGGCGATCGAGTTGCTGTCATTGGCAACGAAATTGTAGTTGTTGCCGGGGATCAGCATGAGCGACTCGGCCTGTGTGCCGGCGCCGCCGACGGCGGCGGACAGCGTGCCACGGAGATTCGAGATCGCATCGAACGCGACGCCCGCGCCGAGATCCGCGAGCAGCGTGCGGATGGCGCCCGAGTGATACGCCTCGACCGCCAGAATCCCTGCGGCGGCGGTGAGATAGTTCGGATTGGCGATGGACGAGGCCGCGCCGCAATAGGCGGTCACGCCGACATCCTCGAAGATCGAGGCGCCGAGCAGGAAGCTGATGTCGTCGGCGAACGGATTGAAGGTCTGGCCCTGCACGATCAGGCCGGCGGCGATGGCGAGATTGGTGAAGGACGTCGTCAGATTGATGCTGGGCTCGGCGATGGCCGACGTCCCCAGAACCGCGCGGATGAACAGCACATGCGCCTGTTCATCGACGGCGATGCGCTGCGCATATTGCTGGATCGCCGGACTTTTGAACGGCACGAGGCTGCCGCCGGTCACGGTTCCCTGGGTGCCGGTGCCGGTCGTGTTGGCGGCGGCGAGACCCTGGCCGGTGGCCGCGCGCAAATAAAATTCCGCTTCCAGATATTCGAGATTCAGCGCAAAATTGAAGATATCGGCGTCGCCCGCTGCCTGCGCCGGAGTGGTCGAGCCGATCAGACCCGTGGCGGCGATCGCCGCCGCGCCGAGTCCGATACCGGCATTGCGCATCATGCCGCGGCGGTTGACCTCGGCGATGGTCCCGCCTTCGTTTGCCGACTCATTGAGAGCCATAGAGCATCCTCCACAAGAGTACTCCGCCGCGGCCCGCGCCATGAGTGGGCGGGCACGCGATCGGGGCGACGGGCGGTCGCGTCATGGATACTTCCCAGACACGCGTTGGATGCATGGTGTCATGAAGAAACATGAAAAACTTCACGCCCGCGCCGTCATGCTTGCGTCATGTTCGCGCCGGGAATTTCGGCCGGCGCGGCGGCGGCTCACGCGAGGGGAACGGGTGTCGCGACGGAAGATGAAACGATAGGGTCGCATCGCCGTCGCAGCCGCTTGCCCAGCGCGACCGTGCCGCGCTCGACGGTGCGATGCAGCAACGTGGCGAGGCTCAGCAGAATCGCCAGCGTCAGACACAAAGCGGTTCCATAAGACAGGCCGAAGCGCAGCATGGCGAGCTTGAGCGCGGAGTAGCCGATCAGTGACTGAAGCAGATAGAGCGGAAAGCTGATGGCGGCGAGAAAATCGATCGGCGGAAGCGGACGCGCATGGCGCCGCAGGAAAAACAGGACGGCGAAGATCGCAAGGGCATAGAGATAATTCACCGTCACCACCGGGACCTGCGCGCGGATGGCGGCCTGCGTCCAGCAGGTCAGGAACAGGCCGGTCATCACGGCGATGGATGCGGCCAGGCCAGCCAGCGTGAGCAGACCGCGCAGCTGGAAATTGAACAGCACGCCGATCAGCATGAAGAGGATGAACACCGATTCGGTGCTGAACGTCTCCACCAGGTCGGGCCGCGGAAGATGCGCGACCAGCGGCGGCCAGGCGACGGCGACATTGGCCGCGACGATGGCGCATCCCACGAGCAGCACGCTGCCTGTGCTGCCGCGGCGGATTCGCGGGGCCAGGAGCAGCATCAGAAAATAGAATTTCAGCTCGACGCAGAGCGTCCAGTTGACCAGATCGATGCTCGGCTGGCCGACCGTGTTGTAGATCAGCAGCGCGTTGCTGGCGATCGTCCAGCCGCCATACGGGAAGGGCTGGCCCCAATAGGCCGCATTGGCGCGCAGCACGGCCATTTCGATCAGCAGCGCGGCGAGATAGGTGGGATAGATGCGCAGCAGCCGGGCGAGCAGGAAGCTCGTCCGGCTGTGCTGCTCCAGCGAGATCGGAATCACCAGACCGCTGATCAGGAAGAACAGGCCGACGCCGAGCGGGCCGAAATTGAGGTAGGTGTGGCTGAACATCCCGAACAGGCCGGGCGGCGGCAGGCCGCCCTGCGGCGGCGTGGCGGTCGCCAGCCCGACGAAGTCGCGCATCGCCCAGAACACGCCCACCAGGTGGCTCCCGGCGACGCACAGGGCAGCAAGGCCGCGCAGCTGGTTGGCGAAAATCAGGCGGGGCATGACTATCCCATCCGTGTCCGAAGGCGCCGCTAGCCGGGTTCGGCCGGATCACGGTCCGGACCGCGACGGGCGAGGCCGGTCAGCATGCCGCGCAGCCGCGCGGCGATCCCCGGCCAGCCACGCGCGCCCAGCCACTCCGCCGCCGCTTGCCGCGTGCGCGCCCGCAGATCGGCATCCTCGAGCAGCCGCCCCAGCCCGGCGGCGAGGCTGGCGGGGTCGAGGCCGCCGAAGCGGACCACCGCGTCGCCCGCTTCCTCGAACAAAGGCAGCGGCGTGACGGCGACCACGCCGCCCGCGCTGAGCGCGGTGCGCAGGGCCGCGCTGGAGCCCTCGTTGGAGGCCTGATAGGGCAGGGCGACGATGTCGCATTCCATCAGCAGCGCGAGCGACTCCTCGTTATCAAGGAATTCGGTGTGCCATTCGACCGGCACGCCGTGGCGCTCCGCCAGGGCCCGGCATGCGGCGATCTCGGCCGCCGATTCGGGGATGCCGTACTCGGCATTGACCAGACGCAGACACAGCGACGGCCAGTCCCGGCGCAGCAGGGCGACGGCCTCGATCAGCCGATCGATGCCCTTGCGGGGCAGGAAGAACCCGTAGCAGCCGATGCGCGCGGCCTCGGACCGGGCGAGCGGCCGCGGCGGGCGTGCGGTGGCGCGCGGCGGCGCGCCGTGCGGCAGCATCGTCGTGTTGTCCGCCAGCCCCAGCTCCTTGAGGAAATTGAGATCGGCGACGGTATGGACGATCACCCGCGCGATGCCCGCCAGGGCGGCCAGCGCGCGCCGGCGCTCCTCGGCCTCGATGTCCATCAGATGGCGCGTGTTGTGCAGCGTGACGACGACCGCGCGTTCGCGTGCCGCGCGGCTGGCGAGCAGGTCCGCCAGCGTGCCCCAGGGCAGCAGCGCGGGCTGGTGCTGCACGACGAGGACATGCGGATCCGTCGCCGCGATGGCGGTGGCAAGCCCGGCCACGCTGTCGGGATCGCCGAGGCGCCAGGCGCGCCGCACCGGCGGATCGCCCGGCACGTTCGCCTCGGGCGTGGCCCCGGCCGGATGCGCGGCATCCTCCTGCGTGCGCATGTCGCAGAACACGGTGATCTCGGCTGTGTCGGGGCCCGCGGCGGCGAGCATGGCGGACAGCAGATGCCGGGAATAGCCGGCGATGCCGCAGCGAACCCGCCAGGTCGAGACCCAGCCGATGCGCGGCGGGACGGGCGGCGGAGCCATCAGCAACGACAGCCCGGCCCGCGTCAGGCGGCGGACGAACGCTTCCTGATCGCGGAGCGGCGCCACGGCGTCGCGGGCGCGCCCTGCCCGCGCGGCGGACGCGGCCTGGTCCGTCACCGCCTCGCGCAGGGCGGCGACCAGATCGGCCTCGTCGGGCGCCGCCCAGACCGAATGGGGCGTGGCCAGATGGCTGGCGGAGGGCGCGAAGCGGTACTCGAGCAGCCTTGCCGTCTCTGCCGTGCAGAAATCCATATGGCCGCCGAAGCCGGTGACGATGAGCGGGATGCCGGCCGCCATCGCCTCCGCGGCGGGCAGGTTGAACCCCTCGCCGCGGCTGGGCAGCACCATCGCGTCGGCTTCCGCAACCAGCGCGAGCAGTTCCGTCCGCGGTATATCGCGATCAATCAGCACGATGGACGGCGCCAGGGGATCCTCCTGGCGGATGCGATCGATCCGGGCGGCGACGTCGTTATGCGGGTTGGGGAAGACCTTGACGACCAGCCGCACCGCGTCGGTGGCGCGGAAGGCGCGGCGGAAGGCCGCCAGAAGGATATCGACCCCCTTGCGCGGGAAGCCGGACGAGACATGCAGGAAGGTGAACACATCCGCCGCGCGGCGGGGGGGAAGCTGGCGAAAGGGGGTCAGGTCGGGCACATGGCCGATCACCCGCACCGGGATCGACAGGCCGGAATCGATCAGCGCCTTGGCGACGAAGCGCGACGCCGCCAGCACGCCGTCGAACGCGTGGTTCAGCAGGGCGATCGTCGTGTCCGGCACCAGCGATTCTTCCCAGAAGAACAGCGCGGCGCGGATATCCCCGGCGTGTTCCGGCACCAGCACCGGATAATGCTGGCTGATCACCATGTCGGGACCGGTGAGGAAGGGCGGACGGGCGGCGATGGCGGCGATCGGCGCGCGCACCGCCTCGGGCACCTCGGACAGGTCGGCGATGGGCTGCCCTTCCACCGGCAGCAGCCGCACCGCGCCGGGCCGCACGGCTTCGAGCGCCAGCGCCACGGCGCGGTTGATCGCGGCCAGGCTGTAGCTGCCGAGGACATGTCCGGCGAGCGTGAAGCGCATATGGGCGTCCAGCTTCCCGCCCGGCGGCGGCGCGGCGCGCGGCCGCGCCCCGGCGCGGGTGAGCGCCTCCAGCAGCCTGGGCAGCTGCCGGTCGATCCTGAACCGGTCGAGCGCGCGCTGGCCCTGTTCGGCCAGCGCCGCGCGTCGCGCGGGATCGTCGGCCAGCGCCCGCATCGCCGCGGCGACCGTGTCCGGCGCGGCATCCTCCAGCAGCGCGCCGGCCCCTCCCAGCGTGTAGGGGATCGCGCCGCTCGGCAGCGCGAGCACCGGCACGCCATGCGCCATCGCCTCGGCCAGCGGGACGCCGAAGCCCTCGTGCCGGCTGACCGATACATACAGATCGGCCACGTTGTACCAGCCATGCAGCTCGTCATCGCCGACCAGCCCGGTCAGCGTGACATGCGGGTCCAGACCCTCGGCGCGGATCCGTGCCCGCAGCGTCTCGGCGTAAAGGTGGCTCGCGCCGTCATGCCGGCCGACCAGCACCAGCCGCGACGGCGCGGCGAACAGCGCGCGGAAGCGCGCATAGGCGGCCACCAGATCGTCCTGGCCCTTCGAGGCGATGATCCGGCCGACGCACAGGATGGTGAAGATGCCGTCCTGGCGCGGCGAGGCGGCCGATCGGGCGACGGCTCGGCCGCGCAGGGCCGCGACATCGAACAGCAGCGTGCAGGCCTGCGCGCCGTCGAAGCCCAGGCGGCGCAGCTCGATCGTGTTGTAGTCGCTATCCGCCAGCGCGGCATGGACCAGAGGCCGCCATCGCGCCAGCTGGTCGCGTCCCAGCCGCGCGTAATGCTGCAGGGCGGGCATCTCCGCGAGCAATTCGGGGGGGGTGATATTGTGGTAGATCAGGATTTTCGGGGCCGGCAGCGCGGCGATGCGGTCGAACGCGTCGAAGCCCATCGAATGGCGCACGATCAGCACATACAAGGCGTGCAGCGGCAATTCGTCGAGCGGCCTGAGTTCGTCGGACAGGAGCGGATCGACATGCTCCACATAGATGTCGCTGGCATAGCCCGCTTGCCGCAGGAGCGTCCGCGTCAGCAGCATCGCCTGGGTGATCGCGTCGCCGACGGCGGAGCCGGAATGGAACTGATGCACCGTGCCGCGCAATGCGGCCGGCGCTACCGCATGCGCCGGCGACCGGACAGGCGGCGCGGCCTGCGGCTGCGGAACCGGTAAGGCGAAGGGTGAGGGCGGCGGCGCGGCCGGCTCCGCCGGCGCTGGAGCGGCGACCGTCGCCGGACGGGCGGGGCGCCCGCGCAGGGCCGCGTGACCCAGCGCGATTGCTCGCCGCAGCGGCGCCGTCACCCGCCACGACGTGCTGGCCCGCATGGCAGCGAGCCAGGCCCGGGCCTCCCGTTCCTCGGCGCGCATCCGCTCGGCGGCGGCGAGCGCGTCCGCATGCGCGGTCTGAAGCGCGATCAGCGCCTGCTGCAGCCGGCGATTGTCCTCGCCTGTCTCCCGCGCCAGCTTCATCGCCTGGGTCGCCTCGCGCGCCTGCGCCGCCGCCGCGGCCGCCTGCGCCTGCGCCTCTGCCAGGCGCTGTGCCCATGCCGTATCGGCCACGCGCAGGAAATCGTCGAACACGTTCGGCGGCGCATGGAAGCTGGGCGCCAGCGAATCGTGCCGCTCCGCGGCGACATAGAAACGGTTCAGCCCGTCGAAATAGACGAACCGGTAGGCCGCCGCGAGCAGGATCGGCTCCCAGGCGTGATGCGTCTGTTCCGTCGACATCGGCGCCGTCGCCTCGACGACGACGATCCATGGCCGGAAGGCGGCGAAATCGGCCCCGCGCAGCACGGCCAGCTCGCCGCCCTCGACGTCGATCTTGAGGAAATGGATGTCCTGCGGCGCATGCTCGCGGCAGATGGAAGCGAGCGTCGTCAGTTCGACGCGCTGCGTCTGGACCTCGAACCCGGCGCGGGCGATCGCGGGCAGGGCATCGCGTTCGAGGGTCGACAGCCCGGTGGTGGGGACCGCGAAGAACGCGGCCGTTCCGACGCTCTCGCCCACCGCGACCTGCAGCGTGACATCGCGCAGCCTGGCATCGGCGAGGCGCCGCGCCGCTTCCGCCACCGGTTCGACGTTGATGCCGTGCCAGCCACGGTCATAGAAGGCGCGGGTCACCGAATCCGTGTCGGGATGAGCCGCGCCGATATCGATGTAGAAGCCGCGCCCCACCGATCGCAGCGCGCGCCACAGCATGACGTCTTCGAAATTCTGCGCGTAGGAGAGGAACGTCATCCGAGGGGTTCGCCGTGATGGGCGGTCTGTCTAGGCGGTGCCGTCGGGCCCGCCAAGCCGGCGCGGCGGCGGTGAGCGGCCGGATCCGTGCCGGCCAGGATGGCGCTGCTGACGCGGAGGATCGCGCGCGGAAAATAACCCTTGCATCTGGCTCGGATTGTGTTAGGTAGACATACAAACAAACACCGAACAGGAGCCATGACCCAGCTTCCCGCCGACTTCCCTCCAATGCCCGCCGAGGACGCCAGTCTCGCCGCGGTCATCACCTGGCTCATCGAGCTGATCAGGTGGTGGGTCGCGCGGGCCGCCTCGCGGGACGAGGGCGAGGGCACGGGGGAGGCCGGCCCGGGGGTCGCTCCTACCCCGCCGCCGAACGGGCCGGGATGCTTCTCCCCAGAACCCGGTGAACCGGACAGCCCAACTCCGATGGAGGATGCCGGCTCGCGGCGGGGGACGGGGGCCAGGAGGGCGGTTGCTTCCCTCGCTCCTCTCGGGAACTCCGAAGCGGCGGAGGCCGGCGAAGGGGCCGCCCGGGGAGCGGGCCAGGGAGCGGGCCAGGGAGCGGGCCGCCAAACCGCCCCGCTCCCGCCCCGGCGATCCCACCCCAACGGGCCCGGTCGGCTGGGGGTCCACCGCCCGCCGCGCCGAGGGCGACGCGACCGCCACGGCGGATGCGATCCGCCGCCACGCGCGGGGCCCATCCGAAATTCGGGAGCCTGGACGGCCAGGTTCCGCATGTCCATTTCATTACGTTATAACGACGAAAATCACTCGCCTTCCGATGCCGCTCCGGCCCTATTCCGCCAACGTGACGGCCGGCATGGCGACGGCATCCTCCCGCCCGATATCGGCGGCGGGCGCGGCATCGGGTTCGAGTGCCGCGAGAATGGCGCGCGCCGAGAGGTCCCAGCTCACCGGAGTGAATTCGCGCGCGATGCGGGCGCTCCAGGCGGCCAGATCCTCCGGATCCTCGATGGCGGCACGGATCACCGCATACGCCTCGGCGGCATTGTCGGGATCGAAATAACGCGCCAGCGTCCCGCCCGCCTCGGGCAGCGAGGCCGCGCTGGAGATGATGCACGGACGGCCATAGCCCAGGCTCTCGGTCACCGGCAGGCCCCAGCCTTCATAAAAGGAGGGGAACAGGGTAAACAGACATCCCTGGTACAGGGCCGTCAGCTCGGCGTCGGTCGGCTGCTCGATCAGCACGATCTTGCCGTGCAGGAACGCCGCGTTGCGCAGCTGCATCATGAGGTCGTCGACCAGCCAGCCGATCCGCCCGGCGAATACCAGCGTGGGGACCGAGTCGGGTGGCATGTCGGCCAGCAGCCGCCGCCAGACGCGGAACAGCAAGGCATGGTTTTTCCGCGCCTCGATGGTGCTGACGATCAGCGCGTAGCTGCCGGCCGGCGGCAGCGCGCGGTTGCCAGCCTGTGCTTTGGAGGCGGGCGCCGAATGAGGGGGCGGCGCGGTGAACCCGGTTCCCATCGGAATGGGGCAAGGGCGGCCGCGCAGCGCCAGCCCGGTCGCCGCGGCATGGCGCTCCAGGTCGGCCGCGCTGGCCCGCGATATGGTGAGCGGGACATCGACCAGCGGCAGCATCTCCCGCAGCCAGGCGGAAAACTGCCGGCTGAATTCCCATGGGAAGTATTCCGGGCTGTGCACCGGAATGATGTCGTAGACGAGCAACGCCAGCCGCATGCGCCGGTGCCGCACGATCTGGGCGATCCGCGCCGCATAGCCCGGCCACCAGGCCGAGCCCAGCAGCATGAGGACATCGCCGCCGCCGGCCAGGTGCTCGAAATCCCCGGCGACGGGCGCCGGGTCGATCACGGCCGACGGATCGACCCAGGGCGGCGGTCGCGCGGCGCTCGCCTCCGCCTCGCGCACGATCCGTGCCGTATCGCGCGGCGCGCGCAGCATGGCCACGCCGGTGCGGGCGAAATCGACGACGTTCCGGAGCGCCTCCTTCTGATGGTAGTAGGCGCGGATCAGCCGCAGGCGGAGCGGGGGGGGGAATCGGTGCGCCGCATGGCGCAAGGCGCGGTACAGGCCGCCGCGCGACCGTGGCGCCGATTCGGCATGATGAAGCGGTCCGCCGGCCGGCTTGTTCTCGGCGCCGGCAAAATCACGGAACCCGCTCGCAAGCAACGCGAACGGAACAGTGTAATATCCATCGACCTTGTGCCGGACGAAACGCACATGGTCGCGCATCCGGGGCATGTCGGCGAAGGCGCGGCACAGCTCGTATTCCACGCGTTGAATGCCGGTTGGCCGGCCGTGCTGTTGGAAATGCTGGAACAGATCCTCTACATCGATCCATATCATGGGTAACAGCCTGCCTTTTGGACGGAGAGTTCAGCCACGATGAGGATGCGCGGTCTCGGATTATGGGTTAACTGCCCGATCGCATCCGCTCCGTGCAAGCCGGCGTATGGAAGAGCAGCGGGGTGCGATATCCCGCCGCGACAAGGAGACACAGGCCGCTTCCGGCAATGGACGCGGTCGATCGCATGCGGCTGCTAGACAAGACCTGGCTGAAGGGCGTGCTTGGACGCCGATCCGCGCCGCTTCGACCTTGGGAATGGGATTATCCCGAGGTGGCGAGCGCCGAGGATATCTTCTATTGCTTTCGGCTGTTGCTGGGCCGGCCGCCGCATCGGGAGGAATGGCGCGGCCATGCCGCGCAAGCCGGCCAGAAGCTGCCCGCGATCGTGGCAAGCTACCTGAACAGCCTCGAATTCAGCCGCCGGGGTCTGCTGGAGCGGAACCATATCGGCGGCGTCGCGCTGGTCGATCTGCCCGATTTCAGGATTTTCGCCGCGACGGACGATGCCGCCGTGGGCCGCCATGTGGCCGCCAACAGCTACGAACCCGATGTCACGCAGGTGTTCCGCCGCCTGCTGCGGCCCGGCATGGGCGTGCTCGATATCGGCGCGAATATCGGCTATTTCGCGATGCTCTCGGCCGCCCTCGTCGGGGATGGCGGGTATGTGCTGGCGATCGAGCCGAACCCGGCCAATACGCGCCTGCTCGAAGCCAGCCGCCGCGCCAACGGCTTCGCGCAGGTGACGGTGTGCCAGACCGCCGCCGGACGGCAGACCGGCCTGCTGGTGCTGAACGCGTCGCATTCCAACGGCACGACATCGGGTTTGCCGGACGATCTCAATGCCATGATGGGAGCGCAGGTCGTGCCCTGCCTCCGCCCCGACGCGCTCGCGCCGCCCGACCGCCGGATCGATCTGATCAAGGTCGATGTCGAGGGGGCGGAATACAACGCCCTGCTCGGCTGCACCGCCATCCTCGCGCGCGACCGTCCGGCGATCGTCAGCGAGTTCAGCCCCGACCTGATGCCCGGAATCTCCGGGATCGACGGGCCGGGCTATCTGCACTGGCTGCTCGACCAGGGCTACCGGCTCGCGGTCATCGAACCGGACGGATCGCTGCTGGACATGCCCCTGGGCAGCGCGCAGGTCATGCAGGCCTATCGCGGCCGCGCCGCCGACCATATCGACATCGTGGCGATGTGCCGATGACAGGTCGGGGGGACGCGCCCGCGGGCGCGATGACCGCGCGCCGATGGCGGTGTCCGCGGATTCTCTGCGGCGCGGCGCTGCTGGTCTGCCTGTCCGTGCCCGGCGCCGCGGCGCGTGACCTGCCGATCTGCAACCGCCCCGAGATCGTCATGGCCGGGCTGGCGCGCCTGACGGCTCGCGACGCGCATATCCTGGGGGCGGGCGCGGCCAGCGAGTTCGCCACGCCGCGCGGCGACGTCGTGCTGTGCGTCCTGCCCGTGCGGATCTGGCTGACCGATGCCGTGCAGGATCGCGCGCAGGCGGCGACGATCTGGCAGCCCCGCTATTTCGAGGTGCGGCGGCTTGCCGCGGGGTTCGAGATCCTGTCGGGCGATCGATAGGGCCGCGCCATGCCCCGCACGGTCTGGATCGATGTCGAGGGCCTGTTTCAATACGCCCGCGCCAATCCGCGGCCGAGCGGCATCCAGCGCGTCGAATACGAGCTGTGCCGCGCCCTCGCGTCGCTGCCGGATACGGGGCCGGACAGCGCGGCCGCGATACGCTTCGTGCGCCATGCGCCGCTGCGCAATTCCTTCCGGATCGTCTCGTTTCAGCAGGTTGAGGCGCTGTATGGCGGCATGGTCGCGCCGCGTGATGGCGGGGCGCCTCGCCGGCGCGCCCGTCCCTCGCCGCTTGGGGCGCCGCGCGGGGCACTCCGCGAGGAGGGGGATGGGTCGCCGCGCCATGCCTTCAAACGCGCGGTTTACCGGCTGCCCGACGCGATCCGCGCGCCGCTCATCGACCTGCTGGTGCATCAGCGCGACGCCTGCCTCGCGCTGATGGCGCTGGCGCGAGCGAGTGCCGCCGCGGCCGCGGCCCGGGCCCGTGCCACGGCAGGGCGCCTCGCGGCCTCGCGCGGCCCGGCGCCGGTATCCCCGGCGGATTCGCCGGAGGCCTTCGATGCGCAGGCGGGGAGCGGCGACGTGCTGCTCATGCTCGGCGCGCCGTGGTTTCACCCCGACTACGCGTCCGTGATCAACCGGGCGCGGCAGCGTCACGGCCTGCGCTTCGCGATGCTGCTCTACGACATCATCCCGCTGCGCCGACCGGAATGGGTCGAGCACGGTCTGGTCCGGCTGTTCACGTCCTGCATGCGCGCCGTGCTGCCGCTGGCCGATGTGCTGCCGACGATTTCGCGGGCCAGCGCCGAGGATGTGGAGCGCTACGCCGCCGAAACCGGCCTGCGCCTGCGCGCCCGGCCTTGCCCGATCCCTGTCGGCACCGGCTTCACCCGGCCGACGGCGGGCGCGGACGCCGCTTCGGCGGCGGATCGCGTGCCGCCGCCGGCCGACAGCTACGCGCTGATCGTCGGCACGATCGAGGCGCGCAAGAACCATGTCCTGCTGCTGCGCGTCTGGCGCCGTCTGCTCGACGAACTGCCCGCCGCAGCGGTGCCGACCCTGGTGTTCGCCGGCCATGTCGGCTGGCTCGTCGCCGACCTGATGCAGCAGCTCGGCAACGCCGGCTATCTCGACGGCAAGATCGTGCTGTGCCTCGATCCGACCGACAGCGAGCTGGCGGCCCTGTATCGCGGCTGCCGGTTTACCCTGTTCCCCTCGTTCTACGAGGGCTGGGGCCTGCCGGTGACCGAGAGCCTGAGCTTCGGCCGGCCCTGCCTGGCATCGAGCGCGACCTCCCTGCCCGAGGCCGGCGGCGCGCTGGCGCGGTATTTCGATCCCGACAACGCCGTCGAGGCATATCAGGTGATTCGCGACACCATCCTCGACCCCGAGGGCCTGCGTGCCTGGCAGGATCGTGTGGCGCGGGAGTTCACGCCGGTCAGCTGGGAGGAGTCCGCGCGCGCGCTCCGTCTGGCCCTGGACGCCGACGCGGCGGGGTGAATGGCCGGGGCCTTGCGGGCGGATCACGCGGACGGCAGGTTGCCGGCCGCATGCCGCAAGACGCTCTTCCTGTCCTCGACGCGCGCGCCGCCGCTTTGCGCCCGCTGCACCGGCTGTGGCGCTGGCTGCCGGCGCGGCCGCGGCGCGCGCTGCTGGCCTATGGCGCCGCGCGCCTCGCGCCGCGTGCCGGACCAAGACCGGCCATCATGGGGCCGCCTTGCGGCGTCGTCGTCGGCGGCGAGGTGACGCAGGCCTCCGGCCTGGGCGAGGGCGCGCGCATCCTGCACGCTTCCATCGCGGCCCTGGGCGTGCCGTCCTGGCTGATCGAGGCCGGCCTGCCCGTGCCCGGCATGCCGGCGGACGAGGCCGCGCCGGCGCGGGATCTGTCCATGGCGCCCCAGGCGGCGCCGCTGATCCTGTGTGTCAATGCGCCGCTGCTGCCCGCCGCCTTGCTGCGCCTGCGGCGGGCGCGGCTGCGCGGGCGGCTGGTGATCGGGTTCTGGAACTGGGAATTGCCGGTGGCGCCGGCGACCTGGCGGGCGGCGCGCGACCTCGTGCATGAGATCTGGGTGCCCTCGCGCTTCACCGCGGACGCGATCGCCGCCCTGCCGCCGCGCGCGGGCGGGGAGATGCCGCGGGTGATCCCCTATCCGCTGGCGCTGTGCCCGCCGGCGCCGGCGGCGATGGACCGCGCCGCGTTCGGCCTGCCCGGCGATGCGGTGATCGTGCTCGTCTCGTTCAATCTGGCCTCCAGCTTCGCGCGCAAGAACCCGCTCGGCGCCATCGCCGCGTTCCGCGCCGCCTTCGGCGACCGGACGGACCGGCTGCTGGTGCTCAAGATCGGCAAGCCCGCGCATTACCCCGAGGATCTGGCCCGGATCCGCGACGCGGCGCGCGGGGCGGCCAATATCCGCATCGAGACGCGGAGCTTCTCCTCGGCGGCGCGCCATGCGCTGACCGCCTGCGCCGACATCGTCTTGTCCCTGCACCGCGCGGAGGGGTTCGGGCTGGTGGCGGCGGAGGCGATGCTGCTGGGCCGGCCGGTGGTGGCGACCGGGTGGTCCGGCAATCTGGAATTCATGGACGACGCGAGCGCCGCCCTGGTGGGGTACCGGCTGGTGCCGGCGGTCGATCCCAGGGGGGTCTATGCCATGCCCGGCGCGGTCTGGGCCGAGCCGGACATCGCCGAGGCGGCGGCGCGGCTGCGCCACCTCGCCGAGGACGCGGCCGCGCGGGAAGCGCTGGGCGCGCGCGGCCAGGCGGCGGCGGGCGCCCGGCTCGGCGCCGCGCCGCTGGAGGCCGCGCTACGCGCGATCGGCGCGATGGCGCCTGCCTGCGGGGCGCGCTGATGCGCGTGCTGGTGTGGCAATGGGGACGGCGCGGGGCGGGACCGCGCTTCGCCGCGGGGCTGAAGCTCGGGTTCGCGGATCTCGCCGGCACCGAGGCGGCGCTGTCGATGTCCGCGGGGGCGGAGCTGCTGCGCGAGCCCGACGCGCCGTGCTGCGAGTTGCCGGTGCGGACCTATGAGGGGCTGGGCGGGTTCGCGCTGCAATGGGCGCTGGCGCCGCGGCGCATCGCTTCCCTGGCGGCGCGGCTGCGGGCGCGGCATCTCGATATCGCGCTGTGCGCCATGGCCGGCCCGCTCGATCTGCTCATGGCCGCCGCCCTGCGGCGTGCCGGCGTGCCGTTCGCCGTGATCGTGCATGACGCGGATTCGCATCCCGGCGACGGGTTTCCCCTCCAGATGCGGCTGCAGCGCGCCCTGGTGCGGCGCGCCGACGCGGTGGTGACGCTGAGCGCGCATGTCGCCGACCGCCTCGCGGCGCAGGGGCTGATCGCAACCGGTCATGGGGCGGCTCGCGCCCCGGACCGCTCCGCGGGGCCGCTGCTGATCCGCTCGCGCCTGCCGCCCTTCGCCTTCGGCCCCACCCCCCCGCCGCCGCGCGCGCATGGCGGCAAGCTGCGGCTGCTCTGCTTCGGCCGGCTGCTGCCCTACAAGGGCCATGACCTGCTGGCCGAGGCGCTGGCCCGGCTGGGTCCGCGCGCCGATCTCGTGGTGCGCGTGGTCGGCTTCGGGCCGGAGAGCCCGCCGCTGGCGGCCCTGCGGCGCCTGCCGGGGGTGACGGTGGAGAATCGCTGGGTGCCGGAGGGGGAACTCTCGGACTTGCTGGCGTGGTCGGACGCGTTGGTGCTGCCGTATCGCGAGGCGAGCCAGAGCGGGGTGGGCGCGGCGGCGATCGCGGCCGGGCGCTGGATCGTGGCCACACGGGTGGGCGGGATGCAGGAGCAGCTGGGCGCCGAGCCGCTGGCCCGCCTCGCCGAGCCGACCGCGGCGAGCCTGGCCGAGGCGCTGGACGCCCTGCTCGCCCCCGCCCCCGCGCCGCGCGCCGCGCCCTGCGACGTGCCGGGCGCGTGGCGGATGGTGGCCGCGGATCTCGCGGCAAGGCTGGCGCCGATTGCGGTGCGGGCGTAGGGGGAGGACGTTGTTCCACCGACCACAGGGCGAAGGCGTAGAACCAAACTGATAAACGTCGTAAGGATGTCAAATCCAAAATATGGTCATATGACAGGTGTCTTTCATAACTTGACAACTAACTTCTCTGGATGAATCAGCGATGCGAGTCGGTATTGTAGTTGTAGTCTACTCGGCATACCCGTACTTGGTATTCGATAGTATCATTGGAAAGACGATACACGATATAGAGTGGTACATTCACTGCCATTCGGAAGACGAGCAGATTGAGCAGGCACTTGTGTCATTCTGTCAAAAAAATCGCTGCGATCTACGACTGCACCGTCGAAATCGCGGCCTGGCAAGAAGTTGGAATGACGGTATTCTGGCTTCATACAACAATAACCAGGACTTCACTCTAGTAATAAACGACGACGTCTGCTTCAGACCCGGCGCTTTTGACGAATTCATCAGTTTTCTTATGGACCGGCCGGCCTTCGCGGTCGGCTTTCTTCATGGCGAGGAGCCCGCTCACAACGCCGAACCTTCCATCATACGGAGCCAGGACTTTGCATGTTTTGCAGTCGGTATCCTTGCATACCTATATGTTGGTGCCTTCGATGAAAACTTCTTTCCGGCGTATAGTGAGGATATAGACTACAACATTCGCATCAAAAATCTGAACCTACCGATCGTCATTGATACGCGTGTATTGGTCGATCACGAACGGAGTAAGGCAATCAAGGGCAACCCTGAGACTCGTACGAAAATAGAAGCGAGTAGTCATGCCAACAACGCGTATCTTATTCGCAAGTGGGGCTGGACCGGCAACTCACATATTTATGGCGAACAGTTTGGCACAAGTGGGTGCTTGATTCCATGGGACCGTCGGAGGGCGCCATTCGGCCCGGGGATTGATCGTGCGGACCTTCCCTCCGATCATGCTCCAGCGGTGCATTTGCGGAGTGGGATCGATGCGAAGGACGCTGCCGCGCATCAGGCTACTGCAAAGCACGATGCGGTATGTGCGTTCGTGGTTCAGGCGATTTACCGCAGTCTCCTTCGCCGGGATGCTGAGCCGAGCGCGGTCGCACGATATGTAGCGGAATTCAATGCGGGAAGCTGGGGGCTCTCAGATTTCAGCGACTCGGTTCGCGGATCACCGGAATATGCCAATCGAAGCCGCTCTTCGGCAGAAGGAAAAAAGCGCGTTTTGATACAGTACGGATATGGTCTGGAACAAGGTACCTTCCTTGCTGAGACCGAAGATCTGCATCGATCTTACTGCACCCGTCATGGGATCGACTACTGGGCGCGTCGGGAAGATCCTTCTCCAGGACGTAGTGCGCAGTGGATGAAGGTCGCGCTACTACGAGAGGCCAGCAAGGCGGGCTATTCCCAGGCGGTATGGTTGGATACCGACTGTGTGATCGTCGATCAGGCATACAACATATTCGATGCAAGTGGGTTCGGAGTAGCTGTCTGCGAATGCTTCGATACTCAATCTCTCGAACGGCACCTTAGCACTGGAGTTGTTATCGTTACCTACTCCCCTGAGGTCGAAGACTTTCTTGCTGAGTGGAGTGCGGCACCATCTGGACGGATTTGGGAGGATCAGTCAGGCCTCATGGAACTCATGCGACATCGACCCAATCGAGATTTGTTAACCGTTTTGCCAAACCGGTTTAATTGCCTCGGATTAGATAGACAGGCACGCGATCCGATAATTCGGACTTTTCATGGCGAGCCGACATGCAGTGTTCTGTTGTCAGAAATGGTAGAAAAAGTACGACATTGAATGTCTCGTGGAGTTTTTCATAACGCTAACCTCCGGACGATTATGTCACTGCTGAGGTTCTACAAAGTGTCTCCGTCCAGTCGATGTCGTAAATAAACGGCACCGATGGCGTGGTTTACTTAAGCGAGACGGGCTCGAGCCAAGCCCTTATTCGGTGAGGTAGGTCTAGCGCTCGCCGCAGTCGCTGCGATTGCATCTTGAAGCTGGAGGGGATGTATTCGAGCAGTTCACGCTCGTCCTGTCCGATCCGGCTGAACACGGTGCCGCCGCAACCCGGGCAGGTGCAGGCGGGTTCGTGGGTGATGGTCTCGCGGGGCAGATGGTCCGGCAG
>Ga0116231_10008984_pt1 | contig 17205 bp, 5 predicted proteins | sample S1TSphgellanicum_2_FD_89695 | JGI IMG/M metagenome (GOLD analysis project Ga0116231, IMG submission 89695) | Host-associated microbial communities from peat moss isolated from Minnesota, USA - S1T2_Fd - Sphagnum magellanicum MG | ecosystem: Host-associated > Plants > Peat moss > Unclassified...
ATATGTTTTGTGTGGTGGGGAAAAAAAAAAAAAAATGAAAAATAAAAAAGATAATAAAAAAAGTAAACATTTTAAAAAAATTTTTTTAAATTTTTGGGGTTTAATTTTTTTTTTTTTTTTTTTTTTGTAATCTATTACGTGCATATGTTTTTTGTTTCCAACCTTCACCATTTTATCCATCGTTAATCATCAATCTTCAAGTTGGGTGTAACAACATGCAACACCAATTTGGGTTCTTAGTTCTTAGGGTTGTCAATTGGCATGCACCCTTAACATCATTTCATTTTTCACTTGAAATTTTTGAAAAACTAAGTGAACACAATCAAAGGACTTAATGTCAAATTGTGCACACTTCACAATTTACTATCACCTTGCAGTTTTCATTGCACCATTATTGTGCATGCTTTAGCATTGTTATGCACCTTTATTGCACCAATTTCATGTGCACTATGCACATTTCATGATTATGAGCTTATTGTCTGGGACTTTGAAAGTTGTGACATAATCTCTTGCTCGTTGCCAAGGATTTCGAAAGTTGTCACAAGGATTGAATGACTAAATTATCAAAGAAAATGGATTCTCCAAATGCCACTCCCACCACCAATATGGATGATGCACATGGTACTAATCAAAGATACTCCCTTGCTTGGTTTTGCAAGATGTGGGAACAACAACAATATTGAGAACTTGCAATAGGTGCTTAAAGATGGAAAGCAATATATTGAAGTTGTTTTTAGTGAAGATGCATATGTGAATGAATTGCATATGGAGAACTTGAAGTTGTAAGCTACTACATGGAAGTTGTACAATTCCACATGGGCATTTTATAAGGGAATGACAACCAAGTTGTAAACCTTGAGATGAATTAGCAAATGAAATGCATTATTTGCCATTGTTAGATCTTGGTTTAAATTTTTTTTCCTTATGCATGGGGTAATGTCAAGGCCTTGTAAAATACCACAAATCTAATGGCATAAGAACCATGAAAAACCATATCAAGGTGGAGCACAAATCCCTCTACAAATTGCACACAAAATAACTTGCGTCTCGTGTTACTAATGGTGTTGTTGGACCACTTGAGAGGGAACCAACCAATATGAAGTCAAGGTGAAAGCACATTATGGCGACTCCCTTTGGGGTCTCACATTGTCTACTTTCTAAGGATGTGCATGTTTTGATTGTATCTCACCTCAAACTTTTGAAAGATTTTCACAATATTTTTGCATATTATGTTAGAATATAACCTAGGCAAGATATTAGAAAAGAAACTATTTCATTTCATTTTATAAAGTGAAAAATTAAAATATATTTGTGGAAACAATTGTAGTACATGTGTATTCAAAAACAAAATATATAATCCAAAAAAAAATTAAATAATTTTTAATATTTGTGAAAATTGAAGGTATATTGAACCATGTCATTTCACATAGTTTGAACCATGTTTGGATAACATGTGATTAATGTGAAAATTTTCATCTCAAAAAATGAGTTCTTTTAACAATGATGCAATAAATGTGTGGTAAATTGAAATTTTGACAAATAATCACATTCACATGGAAGATGACAAGCATAACTAGATGGGCTATATTTTAAATTCCATTAAAATTGATTTTTTTCCTAGCTAATGGAGCCTTAAATTTAGTGTAGCCAAAATGAAACAATGGCCCTATTATACCAATGTATATTACAAATATACCCATGGATCTTTTAATATAGATAATGAAATTTATTATTATTTTAAAATAATAATTGTAGAGCCCAAAAACAAAAATTGATACCCAAAATTAAACTCACCGTACTTTTGGAACAATTATATTATACGTACTATAATATTAAACCCAAAAGTGCCCAAAAGGGGAACCCCACAATGTGTTTTCACTCATCACACATGATGCCAAACACCACCTATAGGTTTTTCTCTTCTTTTAATCCATTTAATAAACAATGACATGCATAAAGGTTTTTAGAATAAGTAATTTTTTGTGATCAAGGGCTTTTTGCCACCAAGGATAATGGAGTCCCTTTGGTTACATATAGAATGGCATATAGGCTAGAACCAAGAGTCCTTGACCCAAAAGATTGTTCCTTTGGGAAGGACGAGATCAAATTTACAAAGATGTATTGCTACTTTGAATGTAATAGTTTCTTCTAATACCTCGGGTATGTTAGAATCATTTGATGGGTCTTGCTTAGGTTGTACATTGTCAAAACTATGGCATTATGTCACTACAATTGAAAAAGTGGTTTGAAGATTCCACTATGTTTATATCAAGCCTTAATCAAGTTGATGTACCAAATTCATCACATGGCCTAAGAAATATGGCAAGGTGAAAACATGGTTAACTAACTTAAAAGTGGCATTTGAGAATCCAAATTTTACATTAATGAAAATTGTTGTAATGTGACATTTAACAAACTATGTTATCCAATGTGCATTCCCCTATGCTTATGGTTAAAGGTGAAAGCATGATTGAGTGCACAATTTCTGGACATAATTGCATTACTAAAAAGGAGCTAGCACCCATGTGACTTTGCTTTCAAATTGAGTGATTAGGATATTAAAATCATGTGCTAAGGTTTAACCTTATTTAATACCATATTGACATGGATTTCCAATGAAATTTGCATTGATTCACCTAAATGAGTACTCAATTTGAAGCTTTCAACCAAGTTTATTCGGAAGTTTTTTAAGTTATTAAATTGTCCATTGTACTTATGCACCTAATTTCAATGAATTCAAAGCTATTTTTTACATGAATCTTAAGATCATAACCGCAGGCATGTCAAATTGTGAACTAATTTGGTGTAAGTGTTAAAACACATGAATTTTTTGAAGAAATTAACCCCTTGTACTTTTGAATTGAAAATATTCATTTCAAATAATGGATCTGAATTTTTCAAAAATCCAATAACATATTTCCTTCAAGGATAGTTGTACGAACATTTCATCATCAATTATTTAATTCAAAATATTGATTTTTTATGTACTCATTTCAATGGACATATTAAAAAATTTGTGGCTTTTATGAATTATCATAAATTACTATGATGTTACAAAACCCTAACTTTTATGTGTTTGGATACATATGGATGTCTTAAATGGTGAAAATTTTTCATTTTTCAAAAAATCAAAATTTGTTGGTACTAACACCATGTATTGCATTATTAAGTTGTTTGTCGAGACATTTGGTGTTATGGCCAAAGTACAATCAAAGTATAATGTGATAATATCCAAATCTAAATCGTTTTTAGATTTAAAAGGTTGATTTCATGTAAATTGTGATTTTATCATTCAAATTCCATTAAATTTTCATATCATCTTGGTGTGGAATACTTTGTTAAAGAAATATGAAAAACTATCATTTGGGATAGTATTTTGGTGCACCCAATCATGTTTTCACCCTTAAAATACTGGCAAATCGCCCTATAAATATATATAAACATCTTATTGTCAAAAACTCCATGTGTAAGCTTGGAATTTTGAATGTGAAATTGACTTTCAATGAGTAAATGAAGTAATTTCTTGTAAATTAATTTTTAAAATCAAATTTCTTGTATTAAAAAAATTTCAATGCATTTTACTTTCACATAACTCATTTATGTGGGACTACTTTTTAATTTCAATTTGAACACTACTATGTCATTTTTTTGACTTCACATGTAAATTTTATGTGTGACAAAGATAATATTGTTATATTAAAAGTTCATGATGATTCCAACTTTTTTCTTGAACCTCATCCATATTTTCTAATATGATTTTCACTAAAGTCTATTACAACATGGATAATTAAAAATTTGATAATGTAAACATTGAATTACATTTATAATTAATCTATAATCTAGAAAAATTGCAACTATGATAGTCCAAATTGTCCATTTATTTGTGCTTTCACTCAGTAGGCATGGGAGAAAAACATGCATTGATTCTAAATTGAAGCCCAAAAAACTAAACACATTAATGAAAACAAGGTAGGTTTTTTTCAATTCATGTTTCTTTCGATGTGCATGTGATTCTAAAGTTTACATTTTGTGTTGCAAATTTATGTTGGCAATTGTTTGTAACAAAATCATAACATTTCTACTTTTGTTGTTAATTTGGGTGTGATGTTGATTTTAGGTTTGCAATTTGGGTCTTGTTGTTCCAAGATGCATTGACCTTTTAGTCAACCATCACTTTATGTTATAACTAACAATTTGTTGCGCTATAAAGCTTTGTACCTTCACCACAAAGTTGGGTAGTTTGCAAAGTGATGATGAAAGTATTGGACCCTTAATTGTCACTAGTTGTATCTTGAATCAAAGTTGGGGACATTAGCTCCTTAGAGATGCCCTATAATTCATCATATCCCCTTACTAGGAGCTCCATGATGAACTTTCAAATCAAAGGAATTCTGACAACTTAAGTGATTTGGAGGTGAATGCATTTGAGACAATGTTAAAGAATTTGATTATTCATATGAAGAACTAGGTTTTGGAAGTACATCCTTTCATCTCTTCTCTAAATGAGTTTGATATGAAAAAAGGTCATAACATGTTGGCATTCATGTTGGATTCCATTTTTTAAAAACATGTGATTAGTGATTAACATTGTGGGATAAGACAATGCAACCATATTGCTTGTTGCTTATCACAAGCAATTGTTGCTTTCATGACTAAGGAAATGTAACACAACAATAATGTCAAATGTGGTCGATGAACCTAAAGTGGCAAGTCCACATGTAGACTTTACAAATCTATTTCACATAACTAAAACAAATCCAAACACCTTGAACCACCTAACACCAGGAGAGTTTGATGGATTCCAACATTATCCTGTTGATGTAAAATGCAAAAGAGCCATGACTTGGTGGCGCACATAAGGACAAAATTTCCCCACTATTGTATTTTATATTAACAAAACATATTCTTAACATTCCTTCTAACTAAATTGAAATCAAACAAATCTTTTCGATTATTGAAATCCATACTACATTTCACAAATGTTGCCTTCAAAATGACCATCTCAACAAGGGTGAAAGCACATTACAGGGGGGCTGCTTTAGGCAAGAAAATGTATTCTTTTTTGGGTATATTTGGTTATATTATGGGGGTAATTTTTCTTTGATTTCATCTAGCATTTTGATAAACATATAAAATGAACTTTGATACAAAGTCCTCCAACATAATTCTTGTCATATTTCAAATGAAAGTAAATTTTCAACAAAATGTTTTTTTGCAACACACTTATGTTTGTTTGAATGAAAAACTTGTCCAAATGTTTTTTTGTGAATCACATGAATCAAACTTTTCAATTGTACTTGAAATGGTACAATCAATTCATATTCAATATATGACTAAATACTTCATCAAGTTTTGCAATTATGTGAATTGTTTTTACAATATATTTGCACTTTGCAATATATTGTGACAACATATAAATTCTCACAAATATACTCTTTAATCATTTAATATTAATCAAAAAAATGTAATTTCTTTAAAAATTTACATTATTTGGCTATTGAACTACCTTATTTTCAATAATTTATGAAAACCTCTTTTAATATTGGCTTGGTGGAAGTTGAAAGTTGCAAAGTTTTGAAAAACAATATTTATGACTACATTTTTTGGCCACCACAATGTGCCCTCACCCACAAGTTTATATTTGTTACCTAGAATTGGTTAATTGATCCACACATTTGGTGTTTGAAGCCTTCCAATTTTATACGTGTGTGTGAAATAAAATTTAACTTAACAAATGAGCTTGATGCAAAATTTGAAGCAAATGTGGGGTACAAGAAAATTTTAAAGGTTTATGATACAATTTATGGGTCCATGTTAATAGGAGTGAAACCTACCCCCTTTGGTAACTATTTATTCTAGATTTTTTTTTAAACTTCTAAAAAAATTCTTCAAAAAAATTTAAATGATTTATACTATTATATTAATATTTATTTAAAAATTTGCCATTTTTTTGTCATTTTCAAATGTTTTCAAGTGATTTTACAAGCCTTTCATTGCTTAAAAGAACTTTACTATAGATGATAGTATCCATTTGAGTTCATGAGGTGCATTCTTGAAGATGATGAATGAACATGTTAAGGTTCTTGGGATTGTAAATTTTGGGTGATGAGAAATGAAAGCTTCTAGGTCTATTTTATGTTTAAAACATGATGGTAGTGTTCAACTATCTTTCTTGGGACTATCAAATGTTTGGGCATTAGAGCTTTTGGAATTTAGATGTTGTTGGTGTTGGGTGTTGGGGCATTAAAATGGTGTTATTGATTGGGGTGTTCAACTATCTTTCCTAGGACTGTTAAATGTTCAAACATTAGCTTTTGGGGAATTTAATTATTATTAATGTTGGGGTGTTGAAGAACCCAAATGTTGTTATGCTTTGGGGTTTTGTGTTTTTATAGACCTAGGCATATGGATTGTATTCCTGAAATATGGAACCATATTTGAAAAAACACTAGTTTTTTATTCAAGAAACACAAGTCAATTTTATATTTGGCATCAATAATTTTTGCTCTTCTTTTGTGCAATGCACACATCTTGTAAATGTAAGATGTAACAAACATCCACTCTTCATGATTTGAATCATTTATTGAATCATTTAATGTGCAAATTTGATTTTTAAAAAAAATATTTCAAAGAAGTGGCATAATTTATTCAAACATTATATTTGTTAAGAAATTGGAAGATACACATGTCCAAGTATTTCTCAAAAAACGAAGCCATAAGTATTGCCAAAAAAAATATTGAAACTTCCACCCCTAATTCATACCTTTTGATTTCCATTTTCAAACATGCAAAATTGAGCATTAAAAAAAAAAAATGTTTTAAAAAAATTGAACCCAACTTGTGTTTTGTCACTAAATTTTCAAAATATCAAAATCAAATATTATTTAAAAAATAAAATACCCACACAACATTAGTAAAATTCAAGGTTGGGCATGTATTTTACTTTATTAATAATTATCAATTTCAAGTTTTTCAATATTTCAAAATCGTAGAACCACTAGTTTTGGGCATATGAAAATAAAAATTAGAAAAATAGAATAAAAGAGTTGCTTGTTTAATTTTTAAACAAGTGGCCACAAAAGAATTGGTAAAAAAATTGGTCTAATGGGCAATTATTTTAGCTTTTCTAAAAATTTCAAGGACCATGATTATATGTCAAAAAAAATTTTTTGATTTGTTTGGGAATTGTAGTTCTGAACCCTAGTGACTACCTTGATAAAGCAAGGTATATAAAGCAAATTATAACTTATAATACTTGCCCAAAACTAGCAAAAACCCAAGTTTCTCATTTTGGAATCTTGGCACAAACATACCATTAATTGTTAGAGAATTAGCACTCACAAGCATAAATTTGCATGGTATCTTGGTCTTTTGCAAAATGTTTTTGCTTTAAGGTTCTTTTCATGTGTTGTCTTTCATTTTGTTAGGACAATGTTTCCACACCACAAGTTTCGAGAATGTTTTGTCAAACCTTTCAACCTCACTTGTGTAGAAAGTAGCTCGCTCAAGTAACTTGAGAGTTAGGATCTTTTATTAATAATGAACCGAGGGAACCTTAAACCATTGATTTTTACATGATGGATGATGGTTGTAACTAACATCTAACTATTTATGAACTAACCATACCCTAATGAATAACATTTAAACTTAATTTTAATGTGTGAAAAAGTGCGTCATAATTAGGATGTGCGTTCTCATGGATGAAAGTAGGTAGTAATAGTAGTTGAAGGTATGATGACTATTCTCATGGCAACAACTCAAAAATAATTTTACACAATATATTTATATATTAGTATATACTTAATAAAGGATGAGTTGGTACATGTTTACCTTCATTTTGCAAAGCTTCCTCTAAAGTTAACCTTCACATGGGATGATTTAAACATTTTGAAATGAAAGCCAAATGCAAAATAAATATTCTTTTGGTGAGATGTTAGCTAATAGTCTTATGGTTTCTTAACACTTAATTCAAACATGGTCCATACTTATTTAACAACTTCAGTTGAACAATCATAGGTCAATTATTTCTTAAGTTGTAAAAAACATATATTTTCAATATTTCAAAATTGAAACAATAATTTTCAACCAAACAAAACATTTTTCTATTAAAGAAGGTTGTTTATTTATTTTGTTTGTCAAGTGAGATCTACCAAAGTTCAAACCACAGTGCCCTTTATCATGCTATTGGTAACATTGGAAAACCCTCAATGAGTAACAATGCATTAACATAGTTTGGTAATGTTCAGATCTATGGTGCAAAAATTATTGAATATTGAACAATTTTTGTCAAAAAAAATTCTAAAATAAAAGCTAAATATTTTAGGGAAATTGGGGAAAGCCCTTGATGGATCAAATTTCTTAGAGGTGATTTCACAATTTGTAAACCTAAAATGGTGGAGATATTGAATTTTGAGTCATGTTCATTAATGGAAATTAATTTAAAATTCAAAATAAAATTTTCACAATTAAGTTCTATCATCAATGCCATGTTCACACTTGGAATAATGTATAGTCCTAATAACATACTTGGGTTTAATTCTTTGATTTTTTTAAAAAAATGAATCAAATCCATTTTTTCGAGTGCAAATTATAAGAACCTACCGAATACAAGGGTTTGGTAGTTTTAGATGGCAGTTCTTAAACAAAGAACCTAAACCTACTACATCTACCAATTACAAACAAATCATCGCTAGTTTTTAAAAATTTACAATATACACTAAAACTTCATTGCAATAAACTCACATTTAATGAACCTTATTTCAATGAACTCACAATGAACAATTCACATTGAAAAGACAACATGAGAAATTAGTTCAAATGTCCATGGGCAAATACAAAATGCTTTAATTAATCTATCAAAAAACCCAAAAACAAAAATTTTATTGAAACATCAAGGGGGATTATGTGAGCCATGAATTATAGTTCAACAATTAGTTAAGTTTTAGTTCCGTAATTTTCCTTAGTACTAATGATTTGAATGCTTATAAGTCTCCAAGTAGTGATTATTAATAGTTGAATCAACTTTTTTGATATTTCTAAGCATATAGTACTTCTTTATTTCAGTTGATATAGCGTTTAATCAGTTAAACACCTAGTAAACCTTTTAAAGTACATTATCCCTTTTATGTTGTAGAGAAAGGAAAGGGGATGTAGAATTAGATGTGATTTATTGATATATAGGGAATACAAGCCCATAATTAACAATAGCAATTTGCCATGACAAGGTTAAGTTAGTCTGTAGAAGAATCTTCACGCACTAATGATGTACTTGTAAGATTTTTAGGATGTAGTCCTAATACATCTTTATTTAGTTCCACTTCTATCAGACTTTTAAATAGAATCAATTCAAACTTAAATATTAAACATTTCTGCCTGAGTAGCCTCAGGTGAATTACAACTGAATAACTGACTTAAAGGATAAATCACAGTTGTAAAAAATTTAGGATGTGACGAATGGTGCGAGCGAAGTACTCGGCTCGATGCTCCAAGGGAAGTGGGTTGATCGGGCCTCATAGCCAATGATAATGGCCATCACCGAGAACCCACGTTCGACAATGGAGACGGACATCATCATCTTCGCACTGGCACTCTTCAAACCTTTCTAGTGCGGTTCCACGAGCAGGAACAAACTCTAAATAAATTGCTAAAGCACGTGGGTTAGGAGATAATCGACGAGCCCATACCGAACGATCGACTCGAGTGCGCACCATTCTCCTGGACGGTTCTTCTTCGCACGACCGTTGAGAAACATTCAAGTCGAGCGGTGCTTCTTTAAGCTTTTCTTGTTGTACGGGTGCGATTAGAGGATTTGAAGGCGTAACGTCATCGTTTGCCATGACTAGTTGCACCTGCATAAACAAAAACCAAGAAGGTAATACAAATAAGGTGGTACTTGCGTTCAAAAGAGGTCAAGGCCTTTTTATTTAACAAATTAGGGTAGGCGTAAGGTGTGGGAGTGACGGCGGAACCTCATCAAAACTCGAACACCCTAGATCTAAGGGATTCATCAAACCCTAAATTCAACGGTGGATCTAAAAGTATGTGAGAGTTTTTTTTGTGATGCAAATTATAATTCCAATTTACTATGTACTACATAGTTAATTAGTGCATAATAAAGTAAATAGGTAGGGAATATCAAGGAGTAAATGTTACACGGAAATGTTACTTCAACCATTGAATTAGTCAAGTAAAAACTCAAAGACTCTTCCTTGTTACTACCGATAATTTATCCTAGTAGTTAGTTATTTGAAGTAATTAGGATGAAAAAGTAGGATGTGAGGGTCAACGGACGGAAAAGATAAGGATCAAGCTCAAGAAACCTCATCAAGATATCCAAGATAAGGGGGAGGTTGGATCCTCCAATCCCATTAATCATGAGGATTCTCATCCTCTTTGATTGGAGGATGGAATATCTCTTGTGTTTCATTGGGCCCAAGGATTCTCATCCTAATTTCAATTGGATGGCCATTCATTCTCAAATTCTCATTGGCCCTTGAAGGATGAGAAGGCCATTGATTGGTGCAAAAGGATTTCAAAGCTTTCATTAGACAAAGGGAACAAACTCAAGGAAGGTCATGGAGGCTTACCAAGGGAGAAGGCATTGTGTGTATGGGGAAAAGGAGAAGGAAGAGGAGAATGAAGTGTGAGAAAGGTTGTTAGTTCCTGTGTGTGGGAGGTGTTCATGGAAAGGTTATGAAAAAATGAAGCATGGAATGGAGTTGTGTGTAATAAGTAATCATAGTGAAGCCTCTGGACTTTGGTTTAATTAATTGTTTTTCTCAAATCCACCGTTGGATTTGTGTCAAAATTAAATCAGTTTTAGTTTGAAAGGTGTAAAAGCTCCTCCCAGGTGTTGGAAGTTAAATCAGTTACAGGTGTTGGAAGTAGATGGTGTTGAAGTGGGTTTCATGGAATGATTTCCATGGGGGAGCCTCTGGACTTTTGGTTTAATTAATTTTTTCTCTCAAATCCATTGCTGGATTTGTGTCAAAATTAGATCAGTTTTAGTTTGAAAGGTGTAAAAGTTCTTCCCAAAAATTCAACGTCATCGGTTTTGTTGTGAGGGGGTTACAGGTGTTGGAAGTAGATGGTGTTGAAGTGGGTTTCATGGAATGATTTCCATGGGGAAGCCTCTAGACTTTTGGTTTAATTAATTTTTTCTCTCAAATCCACCGTTGGATTTGTGTCAAAATTAGATCAGTTTTAGTTTGAAAGGTGTAGAAGCTTCTCCCAAAAATTCAGCGTCATCAGTTTTGCTGTGAGGGAGTTACATTTGTTGAAAGTAGAGGAGGTTGAGTTGTTTTTTCCTCAATTTAAGCAAGTGGTTTTAGTTTCGGGCTTAACTTTTGGTCAAAGACATAAATAAAATAAAATAAAAAATCATGAAATTTGGACACAACGCATTAGATTTTTTATTAATTTTCATTATTTACCTTGAACCACCTTACTCGTTAGACTTCAACTACATAATAGTTCCACTTCTAACCGGGTTTTTGTGAGTGCATATCTTAGTGGTGGAAGTGTGCAAGAAATCCTCACATATTACAAGCAATATTACAACATTTTCAAGCCCCAATCCACATTGAATAGAAAAAAATGTGTTTTGAGCTTCAACTCACATTGGAAAGTTTAAACGACAAATTGGAACCACCAATGCCTTCAACAAGATGTACATTTCAATCAAGAATGAACATAAAAAAAAACATCACAAAGATTCAAGAATGCACTTGGGGTTACATTATGCCACTTACTAATTAGTTCTTACTCAAAAGGACTTTGGGGATGAACATTTTCCTTTTTTGTAATATTTTAAAAGTAAATTTGAGTACTATAGCTCCACATATTTATTCATGGTTATTATGCCATTAGCATTGTGATAAGCAATGAGGCCTTGGTGGCACCTAGTGCATAAGGCCATAATCTTTTAGGCCAATCATGTCACGATGGCAAACTATGCATTGCATAAGTTGATTGTTATTCATATCAACATGTTGGTTATTGTTCATATTAAAGTAGGTCAAAGTGGGAAAATTCTTGTGGTGAGGCTTCTCAGCCTTTCCTCGCCTCTTCAGACTTTTCAAAAGCATTTCCTTAACAAGTTCATCATGCCCACCACAAACAACATCAAAAAGGTGTTTTTACTTTGCACAAGTGTTTACAACATTGTTGTTACTATTACCATATATTGGTTAGCCCCCAAAAGCATTAAACAAGTCATTAGTGCTTTTAATTTGTGTTATACATTAACATTAACATTCGAAGTTGAAGATTCCAAGAGGACAGCAAGAAGGAATTGTGAAACATAAGATTAATGAAAGTGGAGAAAAACATGCAAGTGGTGGCAACAAACAACAACATGAAAGAATGAGAAAATCAATAGGGTAGAAAACATTAACCCAATTGGAGAATGACAAGGTGAGAATTTGGTTGGCAAGTAGCCAAATTAGAGATTGGCAATAGTAAAAGCCCAATGCCAACAACAAGTAAACACAAAGAAAACTTGCAATTTGCATATAACACCTTGAGGAAGAAAGACAAGTTCACAAGACAAAAAAATGAAAAATACAAAAGAGACAAACAATAGCAAACAAGACAACTTTGTTCAATGAAAAGCTAGTGATGAACTCTCACATTTGTCTAGGTCAAATTCTATTTGCACTTGCTATATTTGAATAAAGGGTAGAAGAGAAGTCATCAACGTAGAGGATCCTCCTTCACAACGGTCCACGGTCACATTCAAAAGCAAATCCAAGAAGAAAAGTTTTGGCAATGTGCATGTTTGCTACTAGCTCCCACTTCTAACTTTTTCTATTGCACTCAAACTCAAAAAACCTTCTAGACCTTCATAAAAACCAATGGTTTTCAAAAACCTAAAAGGTTAGGCTTTATATAAAGAACCATGGGTGTGTTTTGGTGCCTTGGCAAAGGTGGGCCATGGCACAATGATTTTTGTTTTTCTAAATCAAAGAAAGAAAGGTTACTTGAAATTTGTAGTTTGCCAAGGTGGTTCTTTCACAAATTGACCCTACACCTAATAAACCTATATAACCATTCAAGTAACTAGTAAGGGTTTAATCTAGATTCAAATAACTACCTGACACTAGTTGTTAATTGTTATTCCCTACTAGACTCATACTAGTACAAGGCTATTATTGCCTTAGGTGATACCAAGATGGCAAGGTCCTTAATACTAGTGTTGATACTAAGTGTAGGCCAATGCACCAAACCAACACTAGGTTAGACTAGCCCCCATTGAAGGACAATAAAGGTTTTTAAACTTATTATTTCTCACTCAATATCCACAATGGGGTAGGCTTTGTTTGCTATTGACTACTACAAAATGTGTATAGTTCACTAGTCCCCATTTAGTGGACCGGTGAATTCATTGCATCCCCACTAGGTCCCATTCACTAAGACTAGTGAATTCATTCAAAATCCAATGAAATCACTTGGCATACAAGGATACATTTTGCTGTAATAAATTCAAATAAACATGTGCATTGCAAGATGATCTAATGGAGGTTTATGGAAAGGTGCTCATGCTTGTACATGTTCTCAATTTTATAATTCAAAATGTGTTGCATGAAAGATGATCTTAACACATGTTTAAAAGTAAATGACATTTCAGAATTCCAACATTAGAAAATGGGAATGTCGACATGCTTCATCTATTTGGTATAATATACTTGGTGAAACATATACTACCCACTGGATTTGGTGGAGTCCTATCAAAGCTTAGAGTTCTATAAAATAATTCTTTCTTAAATTGTTTACTAAAACTGGTAAAAGATTTAGACACTAATCTTGAAGACTTGGCACAATTGTGTAATTTTAACTTATCAATATACCCTTAGATCTACCCACATTGTCTTTTACTACTCTTTTGCATCAATGTCAAAACTAATTATTTTGTTAATTTGAATAAAATTATCACTTTTTATCAACTTAAAAACTACTCCTTCATTTTGATATGTGGGGGAGAGTGTTGTAACCCTAGCCTTGGGCTCATGACCAAGGCAAAAGGGCTTGCAAGGGTGTGGGCCAAGAGGAAGCCTGGGAGTCAAAGCAAAGAAGTCACAAGGGTGTGGGACAAGAAGAAGCCCGGGAGTCACATCGCATACCCCCGGAAGTGTAAGAAAGTGCAAGGGAGTATGAGGGAGTGAACCCTCACACTCCAAAGGCAACTCCCACTTTGGGAGATGGAATCCCAGTGGACTCTCGAAACTTTAGAGAGTGATTTCAAAGGTCAAAACTCAATGGCTTGTGGCGTTTTTTATATCATTGGAAATCTCTTGGAACGTAAATGTCTAAAATGGGCTTGCATTGCTCATTTGGACATCTGAAACACAAGTTATGGCCAAAAGAAAGGCCGAGAGTCAAATTGTCAATTTGATTCCCGACCAGGAAAAGTCAAAAATCGATCGAATTTATTTAGTTACAGAGGGCATGCGACATACCATTGAAAAGCTCTCGACAAGAGCTATAACTTTGCTTAAGGTCACATCTTGATCCGAGGTTTGCTCGCAAAGATATGGGGCTCCAAAGTCGTGGGAGTCCCAACCGGCGCGATTTTGGGAGTCCCGGGAGAAAAAAGTCATTTGGATGTAGGCTCCACGACCAGCCACAGAGTATACTATAAGGGGGAAGGTGGTGGCTTCCCCCAAGTTTGAACCGTGGTGAGTCTAATGTGTCCGTGTTGCCCGTGGCTCGTCCTAGCACCAAAGGTGCTCCAACTATGCACTAACCACTTTGTGTGGGTTATGTGTAGGCCCATGTGAGTGAGTGAAGCTTGTCAACTCTTCTTAGTCCCATCCCGGAGCTTCAACACGCCCCGCTACCCTTCAAAGTGTTGTGAGGTAAGAAGCGTGCCCCGATTCCTCCCTCTTCCGTTGTTTTTTACTTGGACTCACACTTGAGTCCTTCGAGGAGTTGGAAGTGCGTCACGAATGCAACTTGCCAATAATTGCTTTGGGTTCATTACAGTGGGTTCCAATTTGTAAGGTAGTTAAAAATTGTAGATAATAGTGTATTTTATAATGTTTAGTAGTTATTAACTTTTTTTCATAGTTGTCAATTTTGGTTCTTATTTTTTTAATTAAAAAAATTAAGACTATTTTCAACCAAAAATAAAATAAAAATCATGCCTAACTAGTTCTTTCCGAACTAGTTTGTAACTCATTTAGATTAATTAATTATATTATGCCTATTCTTTAACTTCAATTTTAATTTTTAATTACCAACATCAACATAGTGAGCCCTACGTAGCAACAACAACATGATGAATGCAAGGCAACCACAACACAATGAATGTTAAGTAGCAACAAGAACATGATGAATGCATAATAATAACAACATGATGAGCTTTAGATAATAATAGTTATGTTTAGTTTACTGACTTTAAAATTGCTTTAATAGGCTTGATAGTTAAGGTGAACAAGTTACCAACCCTTGAACAATATTTTCTTTTCATTTTCATTTGTAGCACAATAGAACCTTTCTATCATTATGATACTTGTTGAAGTCACCAACATTTCAAATAGTTAAAATCAATGCATAAGTAATTCAAAATGAAAATATGAAAAAATTATATGTTTGATGCATCTCATAAGATGTGTAGGTTCAACAAAATATTTTTGGTTGTGCTCATTTATTTCTAACAAGATCTTTGAGTTTGAAAATGCTTTTGGTACCACTAGGTCTAGGTTTTGAATGATTTGAATGTGGTTCCAAGCATTGTTGCATTATGGTTTCATATTTTCTACAAGATCTAAGTCCAAATCATTATCCTTTTGGCTATTTATATCTTCAACTTTGCTTGCTTTGTCAAATTTGATGTGAATAAGGATTTGGTAGCATTGATTCTTAATGCTTCCACTTGAAAATCTAGGATGAAGTACATAGGTAAGTAGGTAGTAGGTAGGTACTTATTAAATAGGGAGGTAGGTATTTAGTAGGTATGTATATACATATAGGTACATAAGTATTATTAAATAGTCTATACATGTAGCTACTAAGTAGCATATGTACCTTATGCAACTATAATGTGATTATTTTGATTGCATGTGCAACTAAATGTATATATGATGTTGTAAAAAATACAAAGACATCATGAAAAATCAACCTACTGAAAGATGAAATAGGTCATAGTCATTACTTAGTTGAAAGGAAGACCAAAATCCATCCAAATTTGAAAAATAGTTGCATAGGCAACCATTCATAATCATAGGTGACATTTAGTCACTCATAGTCGCACAGGGAATGGTTGCAAATGACATGATTTCTACTAGTGCCCACCCTTTGCAAATCATTTATTTCCTCTTGCACATTTGTGTCCATGCAAAAAACAACCACTCACAAAGTTTAGGTTTAATTGTTAACATGAGAAAATCAACTTTTAGATATTTTTCTTTCAGGAGTTGATCTTTGATGGTGTTGGATGTCCACATGTGAAATTGATTCTTAAATGCATGCTTGAATGGGGGTTGGATGATCAAATATGCAAGGTGAAGTTTGGAGGTATAGTATGGAAGTACAAACATTAAACATATTTGTGAATGTTATGATTTGATCCATTCTATGAACTCCATGATTTTATGAACAAACCAATAATCTATCAACCATGCCATCTTTTGGTTTTGTGGCAAGTTCAAGTCTTACACCAGATTCTTGTGATAAGGAGTTAAAATCCTTTCCACAAACTATTTACAACTCTTTAAGGTAGACCAATGATTAACAAAGTATGTCAAATCAAACCATACTCCCAAATAAGATACCTTCCTTATACCATTTTGAAGAAAACATCTTGTGATTGATCCTATAAAAATGACTTGTAAAGGTATCAATTGCAAAGGATACTTGACGCGCTCCCAAGTCACGGGGTGAAACCCACTTGAAGGTTTCACAAAGTCAAGTTGCGGAAAGTTGAACTTGGTAGCACGCTCCCGGCTTCCAACTTTAGAAAGGGGTAGAGGGTCAAGTTGGGAGCCCCGGGATTAGACTAGGAAGAGGGACTAGCTTAGCTTGTGTGAATCTGCATCCAAAAACCAATCAAATCGGGTTAGTTTAGCATTCGGAACACCCTTGGGTGTTGGGACTTGCCACGGGCACTTGGACACACAAGACTCACCACGGCCCGGACTCGGGGGAAGCCACCACCTTCCCCCATATAGTATTCTCTGCGCCTGGTCGCGGAGGCTACATCCGAAT